>Ga0307414_10002249_pt1 | contig 10081 bp, 6 predicted proteins | sample DK1Ometagenome_FD_203804 | JGI IMG/M metagenome (GOLD analysis project Ga0307414, IMG submission 203804) | Maize rhizosphere microbial communities from greenhouse at UC Davis, California, United States - DK15-O-3 | ecosystem: Host-associated > Plants > Roots > Rhizosphere > Soil | place: USA...
ATAAACCATTGCGTGATACCCGAAAATTGGCTTACGTGAGTTTACTGAAATAACCTCAGAAGTAATACCCAGCGCAGGCATGATTACGATATACACTTCTGGGTGGCCAAGAAACCAGAATAAGTGTTGCCATAAGATCGGACTACCACCCTGGTTCGGTAAAACCTGACCCGCGATTACAATATCCGATAGATAGAAACTTGTTCCAAAGCTTCTGTCAAAAATCAACAGAACAACAGCTGACACCAATACCGGGAAAGAAAGCACTCCTACGATAGCGGTTAAAAAGAACGCCCAGATAGTCAAAGGCATTTTCCACATGTCCATACCTTTAGTACGCATGTTCAATACCGTACTGATGTAATTCAATGCCCCAATTAGAGAAGAAGCGATAAACATCGTCATACTCACTAACCATAGGGTCATACCGATCCCCGAGCCGGAAATGGACTTAGGCAAAGCGGAAAGCGGAGGGTAGACAGTCCACCCTGCACTGGCCGGCCCTGTGACTGTGAAAAACGAAGCCATCAAAACCATACAGGCCCCGAAGAACAACCAATATGAAAGCATATTCATAAATGGCGAGGCCATATCTCGTGCTCCCAGTTGTAATGGAATTAACAGGTTACTAAAGGTCCCTGATAACCCCGCAGTCAATACAAAAAATACCATCATGGTACCATGTATGGTTACCAGTGCCAGGAAGAACTCAGGTTTTATCCTACCTCCTTCAGCCCATTTACCTAAAAAGGTTTCTAATAAAGGGAAAGTCCTGTCTGGCCAGCCCAACTGCAACCTAAAAAGAACAGATAATATCATCGCGATAACCGCCATGATAATCCCAGTGATCAAAAATTGCTTTGCAATCATTTTATGATCCTGGCTGAAAATGTACTTGGTTATAAATGTTTCTTTATGATGACCATGGTCATTACCGTGATCATGGTGTTGTACGGCTGTGTCGTGTAATGCTGTGCTTGCCATAATCTCTTTTATCTATTTATATTATTATTTAACGCCACTGAATTATTTGTCTCCTGGATTTTACTTTCCGCCATTTGAAGTTCTTTTTTCATATCATCATTATACATAAGCGGTAGCTTTGCAACCCAGGCAGCATATTCCGCCTCGCTTACTACAGTAACTTTACTTTGCATATTGTAATGCCCACTACCGCAGATTTTAGCACATAATAACACGAAGTCAAACTTCGGATCATTTGTCTTCTCACGCATTTCCGCGGTAGTATATTTAGGAGTGAACTGGAAGAATGTGGGCATCCCCGGAACAGCATTCATCTGAACCCTGAAGTCTGGAATATAAAAGCTGTGCAATACATCTTTAGAACCTATCATTACCCGGGTAGGTCTGTTTACAGGAATCACTATTTCACCAGCAAGTTTATCATCCCAGCTTTTTTGGTCTTTAAAATCAATGCCTAAACCGTTAGTCGGAGTGATTAATTTATAATTACTTACCCCAACCTGGTTATCACCTCCTGCGTACCTGATATTCCATTTAAATTGTTCTCCCCGCACTTCAATCAGAACAGCTTTCTTTTGCTCCGCCTCAGAAGGATTGGTAATACCTCTCCAGGTAAAGAAACCTAACAGAACCAATATAGTCAAGACTATAGCCGGTACAATTGTCCAGATACGTTCGACGGCATTGTTATGTGGATAAAAGTAAGCTTTACGCTCAACCGACCCTCTGTATTTAAATGAGAATCCAAATAAAAAGATGTGAGTTAAAATGAAAACGATAGTGGTAATGATGGTTGTAACGTAAAACATCAGGTCAATATCCTCCCCGTGCACGGTAGCCGATTCAGTAACACTCATGCTTCCCTGCACATCATAAGACCAATAAACGCCGTACAAGCCAGTAATCAGGGCAACTATGAATAGTCCTCCGTTGATTTTACGCCAGTCATAGGCAGTATGTTTACCCTGCATTTCACGGCTAAGTTCATAAACTCTCAAAATCTTACCTATGATGCCGATAAATACGCACAACAGAAAAAACAACAGCACATAAAACCATGCTGACTTGTAAGTAGCGCTGTTGTCCACCTCTGCCGCTACTGTAGTTGCGGCATTGATAGCCGTATCAACAGCAGTGCTGATTAAGGGAGCAGATATCGGATTAGCAGCCGCAGGCGCTGCCGCTGTCGCCGTATCAGTTGTTGTAACTGCTGTGCTGTCTCCCGTTTGTGCAAGCAAAGACCAAGAACTTCCCGTAAGGATGCAGATGACTACAAACGCAACCAGCTCTTTTAATTTATATTTTTTTATTAAACCCATTTTCTATAACAATATAGTTGTGTCTTATTTTTTAACCCCTACTAAACATGGTGATGTACACTTTCATCAAGGAAAGGATGATGTACAGGAACCAGTGATTTCGTGCTCAGAGATCTTAACATCAGGAAGGTAAATAAGCCCGTAAACCCGATGGCAATCCCTATTTCAATTATTCCAAATCCGCGGTGTTCCGCTACTGTACCAGGCATAATCATCATGTAGTAATCAAGCCAGTGACCAGCAAGTAACATGATACACACAAACATCAGTGTATTCGTATGACGTTTAGAATCCCTCGTCATCAAGATCAGGATCGGGGCAACAAAGTTAATCACGATATTCAGCCAGAACCATGGCAAGTATTCAGGTTCAAAACGATGATAGAAATACATTGTTTCCTCAGGCATGTTTGCATACCAGATTAACAAGAATTGAGCAAACCAAACGTAAGTCCAGAAGATAGAGAACGCAAAAATAAATTTTCCCAGATCATGTAAATGATTCTCGTTGATCCAGGTCATGTAACCACCCTTTTTCAGCAAAATAACGGTCAAAGTGATTGCACACAATCCTGATACCCACATGGCCGCAAAGTTATACCAACCGAACATAGTAGAGAACCAATGCGCTTCCAGAGACATGATCACATCAAATGACCAGATTGGCGTCGTAAATCCAAATACGATCAGAAAAATAGCCGACCATTTAATGCTTTTATTATATGAATTTAACCCGCCTTCCAAATCTTCATTAGCTGAAAAACGCGTCAGCATTAATGAGAAAATACTATAACTAGCTAGAAAGATTACCAGGCGTGTCAAAAAGAACGGAATATTCAGGTAACCGGCTTTTCCGGCAATTAGATGATCATAATTCGGGCTGTTAGGATCAGTTAGTCCCTCGCCGGTCCAATGATGATATAAGTTATGTGTAAACAAGCCTGCGGCGCAAACCACAAACAGGATAACGGAGGCGATTGGCAAAATCCTGGCGAAGGCTTGCGGGATACGCAATAACCCGGCTGACCATCCTGCCTGGGCAACGTACTGTACAGCCAGGAAAAATGCTCCTGCTGCACAAACGCAAGTAAAATAATAAGCCATCAGTAATAAATTGGCAAAAGTACGCTCAGCATGATCGGTTAAGAATCCGAAAACGATGGCCAGTACACCAATGAGGATAGCGATCAAACTCCAGGTTTTCGGCTTACCTGAAAATTCGTATTGTTCAGTGAAATTATGACTGTGGTTGTGAGTTCCCATCTGGTTTTAGCAATTGATTACTGTAATTTTTGTAGTTCATGAACGTACATAACAATTTTCCAACGTTCCTCGGGAGTTAGTTGATATTTATGTGGTCCCATTAAATTCACCCCATGCGTAATGGTATGATAGATCTTTCCATCGGTAAGGTCTTTCATGGCTCCTCCTCTTGAGGATGTACCTGTTCCATAGGCTGGTGGCCCGGGAAATTTCTCTAGTTTCACAATCGAACCGTCTCCCTTACCTTCAGGGCCGTGGCAATGTGAACACATGCTAACATATAGAGCCTTTCCTTCTTCTAATGTGGGGATGGTCACCGGCAGCGGATTTCTCAATCCAGCGCTGGCCGCCTGATAGCCTTCGGGAGTATTGGCGAACTCCTCTGTCTTATCATATCCAATCGGCATAGTGTTTACAGGTGGAAGCTGAGCGGTTTGACCGCTTTTAAAATTTTTATTAGGCTGATCTGGATCGTATGCCTTGTGTTCATACATATTTGGCGCATACTGCCATCCCGGACTACCCTTATCTCCACATGAAGACACAACTGAGGCAACAGCAACGGTCAAAAATGCAACACCCACTAATCGGAGCTTATTCATAACTAACATATTTCCTTTCATTGTGCTTAATTTCAACAGCACCGGCATCTTTTAAAATGTTATCAATTTTATCAGGATATGGATTTGCTTTAACATCAATTGCTACTACAAACCGATCGTTAGTCGCTCGGAGGTCCATCACTCTTGGTGCACGACCCGGGAATAAATGATTCACGAAAAAATAAGTAAAAACCATCCCGAATGAACAGAATAAAACAGTTACCTCAAACATAATTGGAATAAAATCCGGGAATGCGAAAGCGGGTTTCCCTCCAATATTTATAGGCCAGTCCAGAACCAGCATATAGTAGATCATTGCAAACGCTGCAACGGTTCCAGTTATACCGAAGCAAAACGCTACAATGGGTAACCTTGAGCGTTTAACGCCTAGCTTGTTTTCAATTCCGTGGATAGGCATCGGCGTGAACACATCGTAGATACTTACGTTGTTCGCCTGCAGCTTGTCTATCCCGTGCATCAGATCATCAGGATCCTCAAAATGACCTAATATATATTTAATGTTGCTCATCGTTAGATTTTAGCGTATTCCGTTTCTGGCGAAACACTGTCATATTTATTTAAGGATTCTTTATAGAATTCAGCATACTCTTTCGGTACCGAATCCTCTCGGATCAGCCTCTGTTTAGACTGATCACTGGAACTCTTCAGTAATAACTTAACCTCAGCTATGGCAATAGCCGGGAGCACTCGAAGGAAGAGAAGAAATAAGGTAAAAAATACCCCTATCGACCCAATGAAAACACAGACGTCTATCACACTCGGATAGAACATTACCCAACTTGACGGAAGGTAATCTCTATGCAGTGAGGTAACGATGATTACGAAACGCTCGAACCACATACCAATATTCACGATAATAGATAATATCCACGAAGCAGCAACACTAGTACGTATCTTTTTAAACCAGAACAATTGAGGAGAAATAACGTTACAGGTCATCATAATCCAGTAAGCCCACCAGTATGGTCCGCTAACCCGGTTTAAAAATGCATACTGCTCATACTCGGCGCCAGAATACCAGGCGATGAATAATTCCGTTAAGTAAGCCACACCTACAATTGATCCGGTCAAAATGATGATCTTATTCATCGATTCAATATGGAACATCGTGATGTAATTCTCAAAGCCCATAACTTTTCGGGTTACAAGTAACAAGGTTTGCACCATCGCAAAACCTGAGAAAATAGCTCCTGCAACGAAGTAAGGAGGAAAGATAGTAGTGTGCCAACCGGGGATGACTGAAGTCGCAAAGTCCATGGATACAATGGTGTGTACCGACAGTACTAACGGTGTAGAAACACCGGCCAGAACCAAACACACTACCTCAAAACGCTGCCAGGTCTTAACAGAACCATTCCAGCCAAATGATAGAATAGAGTATATACGGCGGCGCAAACCAGTGGCACGGTCACGAATAGTAGCTATATCGGGTAATAACCCGGTGTACCAGAATATTAGTGAAACCGAGAAGTAAGTAGAGATCGCAAAAACGTCCCAGACAAGGGCCGAGTTGAAGTTTACCCATAACGACCCGAACTGATTTGGGAGCGGTAGAGCCCAATAGGCCATCCAGGGACGACCCATGTGTGCAACAATATAGGTAGCCGCACAAATTACCGCAAAAATGGTCATTGCCTCCGCTGAGCGGTTGATGGAATTTCTCCAGTTTTGCCGGAAAAGTAATAATACCGCCGAGATCAGTGTTCCCGCGTGACCAATACCTACCCACCAAACAAATCCGGTGATATCCCAGGCCCAGCCAACGGTTTTATTCAATCCCCAGGTCCCGATACCGAACCAAAAAGTATAACTAATGGATACAACCCACAACAAGGCGCCCAAGGCGGCAATAGTAAAGCCAATCCACCAGGCTTTATTGGGTTTATTTTCTACCGGAACCAAAATATCGTTGGTAACCTTGGCATAGGTGATATTTGAGCCGGTTACTAATGGTTCTCTAAGTATAGATTCGTGATGAGATGACATATTCCTTTTAAAATTTCTGTGTGTTATGAAATTATATTAAGCCTCTACAGTATTTCTAACTTTTGTCTGGTATCCAATTCCAGGCACTGTGTTGATCTCCTCTAATACGTAGTAAGTACGTTCACTTTTCAATGCTTTTGAAACCTCAGACTCCGGATCATTACCATCACCAAAGATAATCGCGTTTGTCGGACAGGTTTGCTGACAAGCAACTTGAATATCGCCATCTTTTATTGGACGTTTTTCTAGTTTAGCCTGAAGCTTTCCACTCTGAATACGTTGAATACACATCGAGCACTTTTCCATAACCCCACGTGAACGGGGAGTTACATCCGGGTTTAAAACGAGTTGTGTGAACTCATTGTTCATGTAATTATCAAAACGTGAATCATTCCAATAGTTAAACCAATTGAAACGACGTACTTTATACGGGCAGTTATTCGCACAATAACGGGTACCTATACAACGGTTGTAAGCCATATGGTTCAAACCATCTGAAGAGTGCATAGTCGCAATAACCGGACATACCGTTTCACATGGTGCATGCTCGCAGTGCTGACATAACATTGGCTGGTGAATAACAGACACGTTATCCATATCCTCCAGATGCTTGATTTCGTTCTCCTCGGTTACTTTATTATCCCCTTCATTGAAGGTATAGTAGCGATCAATGCGGATCCAGTGCATCTCGCGACGACGGCGAACCTCATCACGACCAACAACCGGAATGTTATTCTCTGCATTACAAGCCACTACACAAGCGCCGCAACCAGTACAGGCGTTTAGGTCAATAGCCATTACCCAGTTATGACCAGGTTGCTCGTATTTATCCCACAGATCATACTTATTTGTGGCAGGTCCCTTTCCAGTTCCGGAAAGAGGATCTTTAAGGTAGTCCTTAAGCGTAGTCTCACGGACTATGTTACGGCCCTCAATAGTATGATGAGTTTGTGTTTGTGCTAACTCATATGTACCACCAGCTTTACTAATAGTAGCAGCGGTAGTGTTTTGGAAGGTGCCATTTACAAACTTCAGGAACGGGTAAGCATTTTTACCTACTTCTACAGCAGCCTTTCCGGCTTTTGTGCGGCCGTAGCCTAAAGCAATAGAAACGGTACCAATAGTTTGCCCCGGTTGGATCAACACCGGAAGAGTGACACTATAGTTATCAGATTTGACTTCTACAAGATCAAACTCAGCAATGCCAAGCTTTTCTGCATGCTTCGGTGCAATAGCGACGTAGTTGTCCCAGGTTACCTTTGAAACCGGATCTGGTAATTCCTGAAGCCACGGATTGTTGGCAGCTTTACCATCTCCAACAGCAACGTTCTCATAAACATGCACCTCAACAGCGTTGTCGCCGCCCTTAACCAAAGCATTGCTCTGGCTAATAACAGTTTGAGCAACCGCGTTTAAGTCACGCGAAAAAGAACTGGCAGTAACCGGCTTCTCACCCAAGTAAACCGACCCCTTCTGTAATAAATCTTTCCAGGTTGAACCTGATTTAGATAAGATATTGGCAGTCCAGTTATTCTGCACATACTGGTAAAAGTCTTTGACAGCGTTGTTAGACCATATCAGAAACGCTTCCTCAGCATAACGGGTGTCGTTAACCGGGTTAATGGTTGGCTGAACAATAGTGTAATAACCTTCCACCGGGTTTGAATCGCCCCATGATTCAAGGTAATGATGAGCCGGCGCAACAATCTGGCATAATGATGCAGTCTCATCCTGGCGATCCGCAAAAGAAACACGAAGTTTAACCTTTGCCAATGCATCGGCAAATTGCTTTCCATTAACAAAATCATATGCCGGATTGGAATTCAAAAAGAATGCGGCATCCACTTCACCACGGTTCATCTCATTGATGAACTCTACAAACTCAGCATCGTTACCTGCATATTGATATGAAACATTAGCCAGGTCGATTGTTGTTCCATAGCTTCCTATCAGTGAATTAATAGCATTCACCAGTATTTGCGTAGAAACATCATTTGAACCACTGACAACTAAACCTCTTCCCTTCGCGGCCGAAAGTTCTTTTGCAACCAGCATAATAGCCTTCTCCGCATTCGGATTGTTTGCAAGTTTCTTAGCACCGCCAATTGTCCCGCCCAGCGCATTATATAAATTTACTAAAGCAACTCCCTGCTCTGAAGGCTTTAGTTGTATACGTGTATCAGCATTAGTCCCTGTCATGCTCATCCCAGATTCAAACTGGATATGGCGCGACATTTTCTTATTCTTTAACGAAGTGTTATTCCGGTTTGAAACATATTGACGATTATATTCAATCGGCGATATCCAGGTACCAAGGAAATCCGCATCAAAGCTTACGATAAGGTCTGCCTTGTCAAAACGGTATTTTGGAAGTGCTGCCACGCCAAAGCTGTTCTCGTTAGCTTTAATGATCCCAGTATAGGATACCGCATCTACTTGAACATGTTTCGTGTTAGGATACTGCGCTATAAAATCACGTATGACAGCCTTTGTAGAAGGACTATTAATTGTTGAAGTTATTATTCTGATCTTTTTGCCGCCTGCCTGTACTTTATTTAACTCGCCCTTAACAAATTGGTCAAGCTGAGCCCAGGTAGTGGTGTTTCCGTTATATGTTGGTCCTTTAAGTTTAGAGACATCATAAAGGTCTAAAACCGAAGCCTGACCCTGAGCGGACAACTTTCCGCGGCTTAAGATACAGTTTGGATTACCTTCAATTTTAATCGGCCGCCCTTCACGCGTTTTAACAAGCACACTATGTCCGTTAAAGCTAGAAGAATAGTAATTGGGTATTCCGGGTACAATTTCCTCCGGTTTTACAAGGTATGGGATAGATTTAGCTACCGGAGCAGGGTTACAGGCTGCAAGAGTAACAGCACCTAAGCCAAAACCTAGTGCTTTTAAAAAGTCGCGACGCGGAGCTACGGTACTTAAGCCAGCCTCGTTCAGAACTTCCTCGATAGGAAGTGCTTCCGAGAATTCGCCTTTATTCTTCTCGACAAATTCTTTGCTGTTCTGTAGTTCTTCTAAACCTTTCCAGTACTTTTTATTGCTTTCCATTTAAGCTATATAAACTGTATACGTAAGTTCTAATAATTATTAATAATGACATTTACCACATTCTAACCCGCCCAAAACGGCCGCAGTGACTTTCTCACCTTTCTTAAGCTGATCGTGAGCAGCCATCAGTTTATCATAATATGAATTGTCTTTATGATTTACTTCTGTTTCTTTATGACAGTTGATACACCATTTCATTGTTAGTGGGGAATACTGATAAACCTCTTCCATAGTTTGAATCGGGCCATGACATTTTTGACACTCAATACCAGCCACTTTTACGTGCTGCGAGTGATTGAAATATGCGAAGTCAGGAAGATTGTGAATACGAACCCATTCAATTGGCTTTTGATTAGTTCCGTAAGCCTGCGTTTCTGGGTTATAATCCAGCGCTTTATAGATCTTCATAATCTCAGGAGAGATCTCGCCGTCATATTTGTCGGTTGCCTGAACATAATTGTGACAGTTCATACAAACGTTGGCTGAAGGTATTGATGCTTGCTTGGCTTTAAAGGCGCCGGTGTGGCAATACTGGCAATCAATCTTATTTACACCTGCGTGCAGTTGATGAGAAAATTTAATTGGCTGAACAGGCTGATAGCCGGTGTTAACCCCAGTTTCCCACATACCTTTCCATCCTACTGATCCTAAAAAGATCACAGCTAGTAATACCACAAAAAAGATGAACTTCTTATTCTTGCTTAGTTTTTTTAGTCCAGCGAACCGATCACCCTTAACCTCTTCTTCTTCCGGCTCTATACCCTGCTTTTGCAACATTACCCTTTCAAGAGTATTGATGACACGGTTCAGTACCAGTATAACAAGGAAAGCGATTATAATGACAGCA
>Ga0307414_10002250_pt1 | contig 10079 bp, 11 predicted proteins | sample DK1Ometagenome_FD_203804 | JGI IMG/M metagenome (GOLD analysis project Ga0307414, IMG submission 203804) | Maize rhizosphere microbial communities from greenhouse at UC Davis, California, United States - DK15-O-3 | ecosystem: Host-associated > Plants > Roots > Rhizosphere > Soil | place: USA...
GCGACCGAGGCCGCGTCGGTGACGTCGCAGCGCACGCCGATCGCATGCCCGCCGCCGGCGCGGATCGCTCTCGCCACTTCGTCGAGCTGCGTGAGCGAGCGGGCCAGCAGCGCCACTGCCGCTCCCTCGGCCGCGAAGCTTTCGGCGATGGCCCGCCCAAATCCGCGCCCGGCGCCGGTGACCAGCGCGACCTGTCCGTCGAGAATCCCCATGCGCCCCCCAATCGCAGCGACGCTATCGCGCTCCGGAGAGCGTGTCGATAACTTCGATTTCATTGGAAACTGGAGCGGGCGAAGGGATTCGAACCCTCGACCCCAACCTTGGCAACTATGCAAACAGTTCAATCATGCTGGAACATGATGCAGTGTTTAGCCCGTAAACCGCCGCAGTAAACTGCTATAGTTTAGTGTGCGCGGCCACTGAAAAGCACGCCCGAGTTACCCCGCGCGTTACCCCGCAAACACTCGAGGTTGTGTTCAGAATATTATTCTCGAAGCATACATTCGCATGCTCGAGCATGAGCGTGCATTCATCAATATGTCTTAGCAAAGTGGCTATTGCCCAGACAGGATTCTCGCCCTTATTAAGCAACCCTCTTCAAGAGGGTCGTGCTGGTGGCTGTGCATCGTTTTACAGACAAATGGCTGCAATCCGGCGGAATCATTCCGCCGAGCGGGCGCATTGAATTTGCCGACGCGACGTGCCCATGCCTGCACCTCCGGGTGACAGCCAAGGGCACTCGCTCCTTCTCGGTGATGCTGCGGCTGGGCGGCACACTGCACCGGGAAACCCTGGGCAAGTACCCGCGGATGACTTTGCGTGATGCGCGCGAGGCAGCACTGCTCAGGTTGCGGGCCGTAGATGAAGGGTGGCAAGCGCTGACCCCGGCAATGAGCCTTCAACAGCTTATCGATGCCTACGTTGAGCGGCACCTAAAGCCGAATACCCGCTCTTGGAAGAACATCCGGGCAGCGCTGCTCGGATCGTCCAAGCGCCCGTCGCGACTGGAGCATCTGCTCGCGCGTAAGGTAATCCAGGTTGCCAAGTGCGACGTTATTGCCGTGCTCGACTGCATGATGGCGGAGGGCAAGCCGCAAGCTGCCGTCAACCTGCTAAGGTACATCAAAATGGCCTTCAATTGGGCGGCGGATAGGGACGTCGTGCCTGCTAATCCGTTCGAACGGATAAGGCCGCCAGCGCGGACCGAAGAGCGTGATAGAGTGCTCACTGACGCGGAAATTGTCGCGATTTGGCGTGCGTCGTTCCAGCTGATGGCACCGTATGGACAGATGTACCGCATGCTCTTTCTGACCGGGCAGCGCCGCAGCGAGGTGGCGAACATGCGTTGGTCTGAAGTGATGGGCGAGACTTGGACGCTACCGCGGGAGCGCACGAAGAAAGATCGCGCTCATACGATCCCCCTGACCGGTACAGCGCTAAAGACCCTTGCTTCGTTATCCTGCTACGGAGCTGAATCCTTCGTGTTCACTACGACTGGTGGGGTATCCGCCAGCAGCAATTTCGCTAAGGTGAAGCGGGAGATCGACCGCATGTCCGGCACCTGCGGCTGGAGGAATCACGACATTCGTCGGACGGTACGTAGTAAGCTAGCCGAGCTGCGAGTGCCTGAGACGGTTGCCCGGAAGGTCCTGAACCATGAGCAAGGCAAGGTGGACCGCATTTATAATCGCTACGATTACTTAGACGAAAAGCGAGAGGCGTTGGAACGATGGGAGAAGATGCTGCTGGGGCTGGCAAGGTGACGCGCCTACCTGGTCATTTACACGATCTCACATGGGACCGCTTTTCAGCGTACATCTCGAAGACGCACGAGGTCGCTGACGGACCTGACCTTCAGCGGCTCATTGAGGAACTTGATGGTTATTCCTTGCGAGACATGCATCCACCCTCCTCCCAGTTTGCCTCATTAGCCGAACAGCGTTCTGCGCTTTGGCGGGCAGCTAGTGACATAAAAAGGGCCGCCGAAGATGCGCTCTCCAGTATCGCGAGAGTGCGCTCCGCAAGAGAGCGCTTCCTCAACAGCCATGGGGACGCCATGTGGTCTGCAACCATGCTGCGCGAAGCTTTTGCCATCCCCCACATCTCAAGCACTGCAATTGAACCGCCAGAAGCCTTCGACACGTTACGCGGAGCCTTCATCGTCAATGCAGCGGAATGGGCACAGGTCGAAGCCGACCTAACCAAACTAGCTCATTTGCCGGTGCGCATTGCGCTCCCACGTGGTGAGGTGAGAAACCATGGGCTGGAGCAAGCGCTGTTCGCCTGCAAAGGCTTTTGGGAGCGGTCGGGTTACAAGTGGAAGCGGTCCAACCTCCGCCACAAGCAAATTCGTGACGAAAATCGACCCCACCTGCTTACGGACAGTTGCGAGCGCTTTGTCGTCGACATGCTTACAGCATCTGGAATTCCCTTCACGCTAACCACTTTGAACAGCGCCTGGGTAGATATGCCGAGACACGCGGACGAAATGCGCTCTACCGCAATAGACGATGAGTAGTTCGTCAAGAACCCTCGGGATCAGCAATAAATCCTGTTTTGTAGTTTAACTGCTGCCGCCGCCCCTTCTTGCAGGGGCAGTTCATGGCCAATAGGAAAAGGCTCCTCAACAACGGAGCCACCATGAAACAGGATCAAGACATAAACGAAGTTGAAGTACCCGCGCAGGAGCCTCCGAACGAGGAAGCTGAGCGGCAAGAGAGCGAGGCCCTGCTGTCCAGCAGCAACTCAGAAGCGGCCGCCTTAGGCGTCCGCTTTCCTGACCTAACGTTGCTAGAAAGGCTCGGCGACTACATCTGGATGATGAAGTTGCAGCAGCCAGGCGCGCCCAATTGGCCCTTTGAGCGGGAGCCGGAGTTGACTGCTACTGAAGTGGCGTTAGCACGGCGGCTTTATGAGCAAATGTACGACGCTAATCGCGAAATGATGGCCCTCTTCGCACCACGGCGGTGGTATTATACGTGTTGCGAAATTTGAGACGATGGAGGACTTCAAAGGCCTAAATTCTAGCAGTATAGACCTGATGTACCATCCTCCGCTTGAACATCCCCGTAGCCACGCGTCTGCACTACTGCTTTCGAATATTGATTACTTGTCGCGGTATCTCTTGCTCGTCACAAACGCCGGACCGGTCTTTTGGGATTCAGAAGGTAGCTCAAGCTGGCAGCGGCAATTCGTGGGGGAGGTACTCCACCTCACCGGTTCGTATACGACCGATGAGGAAGTGGATCGCGTCTGTAAGGCCATAGCGCGTCAGCTAGCGGGCAAGACCTTCGGATCCGCGGGGCTTCGCCTGTCCCGAGAGGAACGGGCCCAGGTCAAAGCTTGGCACGCCAAACAGGGCTTCGCCTGACCCCTCGCTGATCCTCAAAATACTCGACCTAACAAACCGACACGCATTTGACGCGGCAGCCGGACCACGGCTGCCGCCAGGAGAACCTATATGCCTATCGAACATAGCCTTCCGACCTCGGTCGCAGCTACCGTGCACTACGAGGACGCGCCAGAAGGACCGCCTGACGCCGTTGCCGACTTCAGCCACAAAGCCGGCATACGCCTCGAGCGCCAAATGAGCTTCCGCGATAGCTTGGCCTACCTGGGCCAGCACCGGTTCGCCTTGCCCTATGCTGAGGGCGGAGAGCTTGCAGAAAAGCGCGCGCACGGGATTGAATTACGGACGCTCACATCCCGCCAAAACCTTACATATGAGGAGCTTAGCGCCTTCGACAAAGTTCTCGGCTTCGAAGCTGGGAGCCTGGAATTAATCGACTGCCTGGGCCCCCTGGGCGCCAGTTTCGCGACGGGCGAAGCAATCCGCAGCCCAACGGGCATCATCCCCGTAGCTCAGTACAAAACGCGCACCGAGCCGGTCTGGGGCTTTGAGCTCCTACCCATCATGGTCCAGGCCCTAGCGCCCTTTTACTACGAAACGGCCAAGCCGACCCCTCCGGGGGATTTGCAGCGGAAGCGTAAACGCAAGCGCGGGCCGATGCCCGAGCGAATGTCCAACTTCCTTAGCGAAGCGCTCGGCCTGGCGGGCTGGGACTTCACTCCTGCGCAGATCGCGAAGCACTTTAAGTGCATGGCTTTTGAACAGGACTGAGGGCGCTGCTGCTCAACCAGCGGAAGCAACCCACCTATCTCACTTTCTCTGAGGATACGCCCGTGCGTTCGAAGACCCCGGGCCGGATTAATCGAGCATTCCTAAGCCTCGCTCAGAGCCCGAAAATTCTCCCTGGTCCACTTTTGTTCTGGAGTGCATCGAATGCCGGTGCACTCCATGGAGCCCGACATGATCAACAATCCCGACATTCGTACCCCTGATCCGGTGCTGAGCAAAGCTGCCGTGGCTGCCCTGCTCGGCGTGTCGCAAAGCACCATCGACCGCTGGTCGCGAGACGGCCTATTCCCGCCCAAGTTGCGGCTTGGTCCTGCCCGCGTGGGCTGGCGGCAAACCAGCGTCGAAGCTTGGCTCGCCCAGCGCTAGCTAGACCAAAGACGAACCAGCGTCGGTGAGTGGGCTGGCAAGCGCTCACCGACGCTTCCCTACAAGCGCGGCCAAGCAAGGGGCCGTCGACAGGCGCCTGCTCCAGGCGCGAGCGAAGAGTCTTGCCAGATGTTTGACAATGATTTTGACGACGAAGACGACCTGCCGATCCCCGTGCCGCGTGCGGGTCCGCATCCGAATGAAGCGCTGCCAATTTCCGAACGCCTGGCGCTGGGCATCGCATCCGGCAGTATCCGCGACGGCGGAGTGGTGCCCTTTCCTTCCCATCTGCGGGGCCGTGCCATCCTCGACGCGCTGACCGACAAGGAGCGCGCTACCCACCTGGCCAGAATCGCCCAGGGCTATCGAGCGACCGTCCACGAGGCACGGCATAGTGACGCGCAGCTGCTGCAGGTGGTCGTCCGCTACGAACATCCTACTGAGCCCAAGCAGGTCCGGCCGCTGCGGTACTGCGGCAAGGGCGACTACGGCCAGGACTTGTTCTGGTTCAGCTGGATACCGGGCACCAAGCCTCTTTACGGCGGCGAACGGCTTACAGCGCGCCCCGACGCGCCCGTCCTCGTGGTCGAAGGCGAGAAAACTGCCGATGCCGCGGCAGCCCTGTTCCAGCATCATTCCGTGATCACATGGCTTTCAGGCGCCAGCGCCGTGCGGAAGGCGGACTTAACGCCGCTGGTCGAAACTGAACTGGTTGTGTGGCCCGACAATGACCCGGCGGGCCGGCGAGCCGCCCGCTTGTTTGCCGCGCTGGCACTGGAGGCCGGCGCCGCGAGCGCTGCAGTTGTGGACGTACCGGGCGAGTTCCCGGCCAAGTGGGACCTGGCTGACAGTGCGCCGCCCGGCGTAACATCCGACCAACTTCGGCATATGCTGAACACTGCGCGGCCAATGACGTCGGCCGACGCGAGCGTGCTGTTGCGAGCCCCCGAAAACATCGCGCGCGCTCGTCGGCTGCTGGGCCACTCCCCGGGGTACAGCCGTGTTGATCCAGAACTTGCAACCGACGCGCTGGGCCTGCTGGACCCGAACATGCGCGGCGGCCAGTGGCCCCGGCTTGCGCGCTGTTGGTACTACGCCTTCGGTCAGGCAGGGCTTGAGGCTTTTGATACTTGGTCGAGGCGTAGCGCGACGCTCTACAAGGACGGACAACCGGCCGAGCTATGGGAGCGCTTCTCCAAAGAGGAGGGCTTCCAAGCCCCTTCGTTGGCCTGGCTGCTGCGCAAGGCCAAACGCGCCGGGGAGGAGAGTCAGAGCAACGTCCAAGTTGATGCAGATGCCCTGAAAACAGCTGAAATTGACGCCTTGAACGAGAGCCATGCGGCCGTGCTTCGCGGCGGCAGAGCTGCCGTGATGCGCGAAACCTACGATCCGCGCTTTGAGCGCTACGGCGTTCAGTACCTCAAGAAAAACGACTTCATTGATCTTCACGTGCGCGCGGTCCGGTTGCCGGGCGAAGGCGATAAGCCGGGGCCCAGCGTTCCCTTGGGCAAGCTGTGGTTTAGCCGGGACTGGCGACGCAGCTTCGAAGGAGTCGTTTTTGCCCCTGGCGGCGACGCTGGATACGGCAACCTGAATCTGTGGCGCGGCTTTGCCGTTGAGCCGGCCGACAACCCTGAAGGTTGGTCGAGGTTCAAGCACCATCTGCTCAACCATGTGGCTGGCGGCGATACGGTCGCCTACGGCTACATCCTGAACTGGATGGCGGCGGGCGTTCAATGGCTGGGCGATCCGCTTGGGGTGGCGCTCGTGCTCCAGGGGCCTAAGGGTGCGGGCAAGACCATCGTCACGGAGCTGTACGGCCGGGTGTTTGAGCCGCACAAATTCATGACGTCCATCAGCGAGGACATCGTCGGCAAATTCAACGCGCACCTGGAGCACACCCTGCTGCTCGGGGTGGAAGAGGCATTCGCCCCGCAGAACCGGGCTGCGGACGGCACCTTGAAGGACCTGGTGACCCGCAAAACGCTGCGCCTGGAGGATAAGTTCTTCTCCACGTGGACCGCCCGCAATCACTTGCGGATCATCATGACCAGCAACAACGACCACATCGTACGCGCGGACGGAAGTGAACGCCGGTACGCCGTGTTCGAGGTGGTCAACCCGCACCAGGATAGCCCCGATGCGCGGCGCGCCTACTTCGGCGCCATGGTGGAGCAGATGGAGAACGGCGGGTACGAGGCCATGTTGGGCGAGCTGCTAGCGCGGGACATATCGGGGTGGAATGCTGAAGCCATCCCCGAGACGGCGGCGCTACGCCGGCAAAAGCTGCTGAATCTGGCCAACAATCCGGTGCAATCCTGGCTGCATGAGCGGCTAACGGAGGGTGTTTTCATCCTTCATGGCGATGGCATTGTTCAGGAGGGCTATCCTTGGGGGCTGGATCATTCGACGGCGGTTCCCAGTCCGCGCGGTGCTGGACGACTTCATGGCCTACGTGCAGCGCAACAAATATCGCGCCTCCGAGCGGTTGTTGAGCATGAATCTGCCCAAGTTGATGCCGGAAGGCTTCGCCTCGCGGGTGGAGAAGGTGGACGCAGGCGGCGAGAAAGGCAGCACCCGGCGCGTGTACGACTTTCCGGCCCTGCATGTAGCGCGCGCCGCATTTACCGCCGCAACAGGGATTGCCAGCTGGTCGGAGGCTGGTGGGGACGACTAGCCCATGTCCTCTCGCCTCCGCGCGGCTACGCTGGTTACGCTGGTTACAGACAGAGGGGCCCGAAAATTTGTTATAGGTACATGCCTACCTGCCTCACACGTACAAAATATCAGGAGGGTTTATCTGTAACCAGCGTAACTCAGTGCCCCGGCGCACCGGCAAAGCGCTGTTTACCCGCGCCCGGCGGACGCGAACGAAAAATTCCTGTTCGCGAAGGTGAGATTTCGCTGAGCTGAGCTGAGCCGGTGCCAGGGGGACTTACGCCAACGCCTCGTCCGCTCGCTCCAACAACCACTCCACCACTGGCCGCGGCAACGGCGCCCCAAGGGTGGTCACCTCCATCGGCCGCTCCGCACCATGGTACGTTATCCGCGCAACCGGGGCCCCGCCGCCCTGCTGCCGCAGCTCGATATACCCCAGGCCATTGCCGTCGGTTACGCGCAGCGCGTCGTATTGCCAGGTGCCGATGGTGACATGTCGTATCTCATCGTGTCCGTGTTCCATGGCGGCAATTTAGGCGGCCGCGTGGTTGTGGACCAGTGACCGCGATTGGCCGATAGCGGAACGGCGGCTCACAAGAACTTGACCGCGAAAGCTGCCGCTGGTGCGCCGGACGGTAACGGTCGAAGCCGAAGTGGGGCAATGGCGGCTGGGCGGCCGCGATTGCAAGAGTCCCTGCGGCAGGAACACTGACGCGTAGCATTCTAGGGAGCCGTGCCCACCTCTGCCTCAACCATCCGAAGAGCCTTTCCTCAGGGTCTTCCGTCTGCGCGATCCCGGTGTGCCAGAATCCCGTCAATCGACACGCGGCCTCCGCCAAGAGCGATCAGTGGAAGCAACAGGCCTGCCCAGCTCAGGTGCGTCGGCCACGCGTCGGGATAAACGAAGATCTGGATGACGGCGGTCATCCCGAGCAATGCGAGCGCTGCGTAACGGGTGAACAATCCCATCACCAGCAGGACCGGGAAGACATGCTCCGACACGGTGGCCGCCACCGTCGCGAGCTCCGAAGGCACGAGCGGAATCGCGTATTCGTACTCGAACAGCTCGTAGGCGCTGTCGGTGATCGTGAACCAGCCTTCGACCTTGGTCCGGCCGGACAGGAAGAAGATCGCGGCAATGCCGAGCCGCATGACGAGCAACAGCATCGACATCGGCAAGACCTTCCGGGCCAGCCCGGCAACGCGGTCGGTAAGTGAAGTGCGCCAGGCATCGGTCCTTGGCATGATCGCTTCCATCATGGAATCATCCTTTCATCTTGAGCGAGGTGAGCGCGCCGCTTGCGACGATCTTGCGAAAGGCGCGGCTGATGTTGCCGGCAGGGTAAAGACGCGATGCGGCCAGTGCCGCTTGACCGACGGTTTCTCCGAGCCGGAGGCCGTGGAGGATCCGGTGGCCGCAGCCATCGATCACCCAGCCGCTTACGGCGCCGTCGTGGCGGGCGATCAGGATACCCTCCGGCCGCCAATCAGGGGCAATCTCGCCGGGGGTTGCCACCAGGTGGGCGAGCCAGATCGAAGGCGCGGGCACCGCGAACCAGCCGACGCGCGTGGCCGGATGAAGGGTGACGCGGCAGCGTGCCCAATCTTCGGCGGCGAGGCGGACCAAGTCTTCGAGCCCGAACTCCGGAGCGTCGGCGGCGAGATGGGACTCGACCCTCAGGCGGTCGATTTCCGCGACGCCGGCCAGATAGGGAAGTTCCTCGGCGAGCGGGTGGGCTTCCAGCCAGCAAGGGAACTCCGCGCCGTAGTCGGCAAGTATCGGACTGCGCGGCGGATTCGCTTCGACGAACTCTGCTGCGACGGCGCGCATCGCCTCCGATCCGATGATTTGCGCGACGGTAGGAAAATTGTCGGCGATCGCCGTGATCGCTCCGAGCAGGCTGGTGTTGCGGTAGATCGCAACGCCCCCACGGACGACGGATGGATCGTCGATGCGGCGCAAGAAGTCCTGTTGGAAGGCGGCAAGCTCAGGCATCAACTCTCTCCTTTCGATTGATGATCGCGGCGGCGCGTTCGCGCTCGTCCATGAGTTCGGAAAAGGGGGGGACGTTGCCGTCACGTTCGAGCAGGACCGGACGCGGGCCGGTGAAGTCGAGCAGCTGATCAAGCAGCTGCCAGACCCGTTCGGAAATCGGCGCGTCGTGGCTGTCGATCAGCAGGTCGACCGCGGAGTCCGGGTCGGACGAGTGCCCGGCAACGTGAATCTCACCGATCGCATCATGCGGAAGCAACGCGAGGTAAGTCTCGGCCTGGTAGCCGAGGTTATGAGCCGAAACGGCGACATTGTTGACGTCTATCAGCAGCCCGCATCCGGTCCGCCGCACCAGCTCGGCGAGGAAATCGGGCTCGCTCCAATCGCCGTCGATATGCAGGTAGTGCGCGGGGTTCTCGATCAGGATCGCCCGGCCGATCGCTTCCTGCGCGATCTCGATGTTGCGCGCTGCGCGGAGCAGCGCTTCGTAAGTGCGCGGCACCGGCAGAAGGTCCGGCAGGCACCGCCAGCCGACCCGCGACCAGGCGAGGTGCTCGGACACCAGCAACGGATCGAAGCGGTCGACGAGCTGCTTGAGCGCCGCAAGGTGGTCGCAATCGGGGCGTTCGGAGCCGCCCAACGAAAGCCCGACGCCGTGCAACGAGAGCGGCCGCTTCTCGCGCAAGGCGGCAAGCATGGCGAGGCGCGGACCGCCCGCAACCATGTAGTTCTCAGCGTGAACTTCGAACCACAGGCCGGCCGCCGGCGAAGCGATGGCCTCGTCGAAGTGCTGAGGCTTGAAAGCCACGCCGGCGGTCGGTTGCATGGCGGTTAGGTCCGGCGGGGGGTCAGCGAGCCAACGCCGCGCGGCGTGCGGATCTGCGTGCAAGTGCCCCGAGCGACATACTTCCAGGCGTTACCCTG
>Ga0307414_10002251_pt1 | contig 10078 bp, 9 predicted proteins | sample DK1Ometagenome_FD_203804 | JGI IMG/M metagenome (GOLD analysis project Ga0307414, IMG submission 203804) | Maize rhizosphere microbial communities from greenhouse at UC Davis, California, United States - DK15-O-3 | ecosystem: Host-associated > Plants > Roots > Rhizosphere > Soil | place: USA...
CAGGATCAACAATCATCAAATGTACATCAATAGTTTTGTTTGCATGTCTTTTGATAGCTTCTAAAACCGGCATTCCAAAAGAAATATTGGGAACAAAAACGCCATCCATGATGTCAATGTGAAACCAATCTGCTTCACTGGTATTAATCATTTTGATGTCGCGTTCCAGATTAGCAAAATCAGCAGCTAATACTGATGGAGCAATAAGTGTGTTTTTCATTATGGTTGTGTTGTGTGTTGAATTTTTGCAAAGGTACAAAATCAAATTAGAAAATTATGATTTCTTGCCGGAGCAGTTTTTGCGTGAGTGATAGGAGCACTCCGCCAAGCGGAGCGGATAGCACGACAGCAGCTGAAAAAAAGAGCGAATCTACGCAAAGAGGCTTAGCTCTTTTTTTTTCAGATGGTGGCACGCCCAAAATAAATGTATAGTTGGTGTAAAAAAAAACTCCGGTTTGAGCCGGAGTTTAAGATAGTGTTATAGGATTAACCTAAGTAAGTTTTTAAGATTTTACTTCTGGAAGTATGTTTTAATCTACGGATTGCTTTTTCTTTAATCTGACGAACACGCTCACGTGTCAGGTCAAAAGTTTCTCCAATTTCTTCCAGAGTCATTGGGTGTTGATCACCAAGACCAAAATACAAACGAACTACATCGGCCTCACGGGGAGTTAATGTTTCTAGTGAACGCTCGATTTCAGTACGTAAAGATTCGTGGATTAATTCTCTGTCCGGATTTGGAGATTCACCTGAACGTAATACGTCATAAAGGTTAGAATCTTCTCCTTCAACAAGAGGGGCGTCCATTGATAAATGACGACCGGAGTTTTTCATAGACTCTTTTACATCATTTACGGTCATATCCAGTTCTTTTGCAATTTCTTCAGCAGAAGGCGGACGCTCGTTAGATTGCTCTAATAAAGCGTACATCTTGTTGATTTTGTTGATAGAACCAATTTTATTTAATGGTAAACGAACGATACGGGATTGCTCAGCCAAAGCCTGAAGAATCGATTGACGAATCCACCAAACTGCATACGAAATGAATTTAAAACCACGTGTTTCATCAAAACGTTGTGCGGCTTTAATCAATCCTAAGTTTCCTTCGTTAATTAAATCAGGAAGTGTTAATCCTTGATTTTGATATTGTTTTGCTACCGAAACAACGAAACGTAAATTAGCTTTTGTTAATTTTTCCAGAGCTCTTTGATCTCCGGCTTTAATTTTTTGTGCTAATTCTACTTCTTCGTCAGCAGTAATAAGGTCAACTTTTCCAATTTCTTGTAAATATTTGTCTAATGAAGCAGTTTCACGATTGGTAACCTGCTTGGTGATTTTAAGTTGTCTCATGTTATTGTTGTCCCATTTTTTATAGTGTACAAATGGTTATACGTACGGAGTTGTAAGAAAGTTACAAAATCTTCAAAAAGATTTTATTTCATCTTACAAAAAACAAAAATCCCGTCTCGTTTTTTACAACGAGTCGGGATTTTTTATAATTAAACCTTTAGTAAACTAAGATATGATTACTCTTTTTTCTCCTCACGCGGAGGTCTTGCGATAAGTGCTTTTCTTGACACTTTTTCTTTTTTAGTTTTAGGGTCAAGTCCTAAGTATTTCACTTGGAATACATCGCCCATGTTCACTACATCGGTTACGTTTTCAGTACGTTCCCACGCTAATTCAGATACGTGTAATAAAACCTCGTTTCCTGGTGCTTCTGTATATTCTACTACAGCTCCAAAATCCAGCATTTTGATTACTTTTACTTCATAAGCTTCTCCCATTTGTGGTTTGAAAGTGATTGACTTAATTTTAGCCAATACTGCTTCAATTCCGGCAGGATCTGTACCTAAGATTTCGATAACTCCTTGTTCGTCTACTTCGTTGATAACAATAGTTGTTCCGGTAGCTTTTTGTAATTCCTGAATTACTTTTCCACCAGGTCCAATTAAAGCGCCAATGAAGTTTCCAGGAATAGTTCTGGTGATAATTTTTGGAGCATAAGTTTTAACATCTGTTTTAGGCGCTGCTAAAGTATCTGTTAATTTTCCAAGGATATGCAAACGACCTTCACGAGCTTGTGCTAATGCCGCTTCCATAATTTCATATTTCAATCCGTCAATCTTGATGTCCATTTGACAGGCTGTAATACCTTCTGAAGTTCCGGTTACTTTAAAGTCCATATCTCCTAAGTGATCTTCATCACCAAGAATATCAGACAATACAGCATAACGCTCTCCGTCAGTAATCAATCCCATTGCAATTCCTGAAACTGGACGGATCATTTGAATACCAGCGTCCATTAATGATAATGTTCCGGCACAAACGGTAGCCATAGAAGAAGAACCATTTGATTCTAATACTTCAGAAACCACACGAATAGTATAAGGACAATCAGCAGGAATCATGTTTTTCAAAGCTCTTTGAGCTAAGTTTCCGTGACCTACTTCTCTTCTTGAAGTTCCTCTTAAAGGACGAGCTTCACCAGTTGAGAAAGGAGGGAAGTTGTAATGCAGGTAGAATTTTTCTTCTCCTTGTTCTGATGGAGAATCAATTTGGTTTGCTTCTCTGGAAGTTCCTAGAGTTGCTGTTGCCAAAGCTTGCGTTTCTCCACGTGTAAACAATGCCGATCCGTGTACCGATGGTAAATAATCTACTTCACACCAGATTGGTCTGATCTCAGTAGTTTTTCTTCCGTCTAAACGTGTTCCTAAATCTAAGGTTACGTTACGAACTGCTTCTTTGTTAGTTTTGTAAAAATATTTAGAAACTAAATCGCCATTTTCGGCCAATTCTTCTTCTGTAAACAAAGCTTTTACTTCTTCTTTTACTTCTGCAAATGCAGCTGTACGTTCTTGTTTAGAAGAACCTTTGCTTGCAATAGCATAAATTTTATCGTAAGCTGCTGCTTTTACTTTAGCGTAAATTGCTTCGTCTTCTTTTTCTCCTTCGTAGGTACGAACTTCTTTTTTTCCAAATGCATTGGCTAATCTTTCTTGCGCTGCAATTTGTACTTTAATGTGTTCGTGAGCAAATTTAATTGCTTCAAGCATTTCAGCTTCTGAGATTTCTTTCATTTCCCCTTCTACCATTGCGATAGAATCAGTTGAAGCTCCAATCATCATATCAATATCTGATAATTCTAATTGCGCACGACTTGGGTTAACGATAAATTTTCCATCTACACGACCAACTCTAACTTCAGAAATCAAAGTTTCAAAAGGAATGTCAGACAATGCTAATGCTGCTGATGCTGCTAAACCTGCTAATGCATCTGGCATAACGTCTTCGTCATAAGACATTAACTGAATCATAACCTGCACTTCTGCATGGTAATCATCTGGGAAAAGCGGACGCAAAACACGGTCTACTAAACGCATTGTTAATACTTCGCTATCGCTTGGACGTGCTTCTCTTTTGAAAAATCCACCAGGAAAACGTCCTGCTGCTGCAAATTTTTCACGGTAATCTACAGTAAGTGGTAAAAAGTCAATACCAGGACTCGCTTTTCTTGCAGAAACTACTGTTCCTAAAATAACCGTTTTTCCTATTCTTACTACTACAGATCCGTCTGCTTGTTTAGCTAAACGACCTGTTTCGATTGTGATGTTTCTTCCATCACCTAAATCGATGTTTTCTACAAATAATTGTGGAATCATAAATTTGTGTTTTTTTGATTAATAAATGGGTAACATGTTGTGTTGTTGTTACTCGCGTAGTTACTGCGAAAACCCAATGAAAAACCAAACTTTTTTTTATGCAATAAATATATAAACAAAAAGAGGTACTTGCGCACCTCTTTAAATGTATTATTTTCTAATACCTAATTCTTTGATAATTTCACGATATCTGTTGATTTCTTTCTTTTTCAAGTAATCTAACAAAGATCTTCTTTTACCTACCAGTTTTACCAGTGAACGCTCTGTATTATAATCGTGACGATTTTTTTTCAAGTGACCAGTTAAGTGGTTGATTCTAAATGTAAACAAAGCGATTTGCCCTTCAGCAGATCCAGTGTTTACTGCTTGTCCTCCGTGTTTCGCGAAGATTTCTTCTTTAACTTCTTTAGTTAAGTACATGCTAATATTATTTAATGATTATTATGTATGTCTAATCACTAGTTGATAGACGGCTGCAAAAGTAAAAAATAATTATTAATTATGACCCAAAAAAGTATTTTTTTATTTTTTGAATCGGTGAAGCAATTATCAATTGTAAATTATTTTGAATTGATTTTTTGTTAATTGCCAGCTAATGTAATGGGAAGGTGGTATAATACTCTAACGAATTGTCCTCTTTGTTTGGCAGGTATCCATTTTTCATAACTGGATATCACCCTGATTGCTTCCTGATCTAATGTTTCGTTAAATGATTTTATAATTTTAGGTTCAACTATTTCACCTTCTTTATCCACAATAAATCGTATGTATATTTTGCCGCTGAGTGATTTATATTCTTTAGGGATTTTGAAATTTTTTCCAACAAACTGATAAAAATTTCGTATTCCTTTTAAAGGCTCCGGTTTGCTTTCTAAAACAGTATATTGATATTCATTATTGTCTTTATCAGTACTTATACCTGATATTAGTTCTCCTTTTTGGTATTTTTCGATGTAGGTACATTTTGTATTGTATTTTCCTTGCCATATTCCTTCTTTAAGACCATCTTGTATGGTACCGGAGTCAGAATGTTTTTCGGTTATCTCTTCATATTGACCATTTCCATCGATTATAGTTTGTTGACCGTCCTTATTCCAAAATTGAATAATTTTCACAATACTTTTTTTGTTATCGTTATCCCAGATTATTTCTTTTTCTGATTTTTTTTCATTGTTTTCATACCAGTTGATTTGTTTTCCCATTAATTTACTGTCAACATAGTTAGACTCTTGTTTTTTGTTACCATTCTCGTAGTAGTCAATGCGGGTTCCTTCAAATTGCATTTTGTCTTTGTCTTTTGTAGTAGCACTCATGCTTTTTTTTCCGGATTTATAATATTCCAGAACGGTATACAAGTCTTTGTCGCTTTTATAATCTTCAATAATTCTAATGTAAGAATAGTTTTTGTCTGTAGTAATACTATGTAGAGAATCCAGTAGAATGGTTTTACTTCCTTTATTCTGAGCAAAAAAGGATACTGAAATTAATAATAATGTGGTGGTTAGTAAGTTGGTTTTCATGCTGTAACTTTTTTTTTCAAATATAATGAATTGTACTACAGTATTGTACTACAATATTTAAAAATTTTTGAACTGCAAAACTGATATGATTATTTTATTTTACATAAATTTGATAAAAATAAAATTTGAAAAATTACCTTATTCTATATCGCCCTTTTTTAGTTTTCTTAGCGAAGTTTTTTTTGACTTATTTAATTTTAAGCCTTGTTTATCAGTTTTTTCTATCTGGTTTTGAAGGGGATACAGTCGATTCAATAACGCAGTTAGTTGCTGAAAACACCATGCAGCTTCTTACTTTTTTTGGTGCCGATTTTTATATTAAAACAATTCCGCAAACTACTAATATCCTTTTTTATTATAATCAGCAGGCCGTTGCCCGAATGATTGAAGGCTGCAATGCCATAAGTGTAATTATTTTATTTATTTCATTTGTGGTTTCTTTTTCAGGGAAATTAAAACCTACTTTATTATTTGTTTTTGGAGGGAGTATTTTTATTTATATTCTTAATATAATCCGAATTGCTTTATTGTGTCTTGCCTTGTATTGGTTTCCGGAACACCAATCATTGCTGCATGAAATTATTTTTCCGCTGTTTATTTATGGAGTTGTTTTTATTTTATGGGTAATCTGGGTTAATAAATTTTCATTATATGCTAAATAAAATTTATACTCATCGGCTACAACTTTTGCTCGCTTGTGGGCTGTTGCTTTGTTTTGTATTCGTTCGTTTTTATGAAACTACATTGTTTTATGATCCGTTTTTGGCTTATTTCAAAAGTGATTTCAATAAAATGGATTTGCCTGAATTTGATGTTTTTCGCCTGATTTTGAATTTACTTTTCCGCTATAGCCTGAATATGATTATTTCTCTGGGACTGATTTATGTGATTTTCAAAGATAAAATGATGATTCAGTTTTCGTTTTTTTTATACCTCATTGCTTTTCTGTTATTAATTGTCTCCTTCTTCCTGGTCATCCATTTCTATGGTTCACAGAATAATTTTTTACTTTTTTATATCCGAAGGTTCTTAATTCAGCCCTTATTTGTATTACTGTTTATTCCGGGGTTTTATTTTCAAAAGCGAAATTCCTAATATTTTTTGCGTAACTTTAAGTAAGTTATTACAGTGAATAATTAGTAATTTACAGCGATATGAAAATTGTAAAACATTCCGGTGCTGTTGTTGATTTTAATCCTGATAAACTTACTCAGTCTTTGTTGAGGTCAGGAGCAGACAGTTTTACAGCAAATCTTATTCTAAAAGAAATTATTAAAGATGTTTATGAGGGAATTTCGACTAAAAGCATTTATAAAAAAGCTTTTGCCTTATTAAAAAATCATACTAATTCTCATGCTGCACGATACAATCTTCGGGCAGCCATCCAAATGTTAGGTCCGGAAGGCTTTTTTTTCGAAAAATATATAGCCCGGATTTTTGAAGCTGAAAAATACCAAACCCAAACAAATATTATTTTACAGGGCAATTGTGTATTGCATGAAATTGATGTTCTGATTAAAAAGAATAATGTAATTGGTATGGTAGAATGTAAGTTTCACGGTGGAAAACAAGGTGTTTCGGATGTCAAAATTCCGTTATATGTTTTTTCCCGATTTAATGATTTACGATTGAACAATTATACTCTTTTTTCAAATAAAGATAAAATTTCTACTTGCTGGATTGTCACTAACACCCGTTTTACTGCCGATGCTATAGCTTTTGCAGCATGTTCCGGAATTAATTTACTGAGTTGGGATTATCCCGAAAAAAAGAATTTAAGGTCAATGAATAATAATGATTGTTTGTACCCGGTAACTTGTTTAACCACTTTAACTAAGGCTGAAAAAGAAAAGTTACTGTTGCTGGATGTCATTTTAGTAAAAGAATTGGTCGCTAACAGGATTGACTTAAAAGAAATAGGGATAAGCAATTTCAGAATAAAAAATGTTTTGAAAGAAGTGGCCGAACTCTGTAAATGTGGTTGAATTTTAAAAAATAAGGATATGAAAATCAAATTTATAGGAGCAGCCGGAACGGTAACGGGATCAAAAACGTTGATAGAAAGTAATGGAATCCGTATTTTGATTGATTGCGGATTGTTTCAGGGATTAAAGTCTTTGCGGGAACTCAATTGGGAACCTTTGCCGGTTCTGGCAGATACAATAGATTATGTTTTACTGACACATGGACATTTAGACCATTGTGGCTGGTTGCCAAGATTAGTAAGTCAGGGTTTTCAGGGCAAAATTTATTGTACAGGACCTACAATGGAAATTTCAAAGTTAATATTAGTTGACAGTGCTAAAATCCAGGAGGAAGATGCTAAAAAAGCCATTCAGGAAAATAGTTCAAGACATGAAATAGTGAAACCCTTATATAGTGTAGAAGAAGCAAAAAAGGTATTTCCGCTTTTTAATGTTGTAGCTCCTAACGTGAAAGTAAGTGTTGAGCCGGAAATTGAAGCTGTATTTACTCCGGCGGGACATATTATAGGGGCATGTAGTATAAGTCTGGAACTGGAAGGTAAGACTTTAGTTTTTTCGGGAGATTTAGGAAGAGATAATGACGTATTACTATATCCTCCTGTTAAACCAAAAAAAGCAGATTTAGTGTTTTTAGAAAGTACTTATGGCGACCGTTTGCATCCTGATAATGATCCTAAAACTGAATTAGAAAATACTATTAATGAAACTTTTAAAAAAGGCGGAACTGTTATCATTCCAAGTTTTGCAGTTGAACGTGCTCAGGGGATTATGTTTATTTTATGGGAATTAAAAAAAGAAGGACGTATTCCTGATATTCCGTATATTCTTGATTCTCCCATGGGAATAGGAGCTTTTGAAGTTTTTTTTAATAATACCCAATGGCATAAACTGAGTTTAGCCGATTGTCAGGCAATGAGCAAAATGTTTGTGATTAATGCTGATTATGAAGAAACGCTGGCTGCCATCAATAATAAAGGTGCAAAAGTGGTCATTGCAGCAAGTGGAATGATTACCGGAGGACGCGTTTTAAGTTATTTAGAAAATTATATAGGTCTTCCTGAAACTACCATTATCATTGTAGGTTATCAGGCAGAAGGAACCAGAGGGAGAAAATTAATTGAAGGTGCTAAATCCATTAAAATATTTGGCAGTTATTATAAGGTACGGGCTAAAATTACAGAAATAAACGGTCTTTCGGCTCACGGAGATCAGGCTGATTTGTTAGATTGGTTGTCAGAACTTAAAAATAAGCCTCACCGGGTTTTCTTAGTTCATGGAGAACATGCTGCAGCAGATGAATTACGAATAAAAATCAGAGAAAATTATGGTATAAATTGTTCCGTTCCCCTGATGGGACAAGAATTTGATTTTTAAATTACACTTACTAAATGAGAACTTCATTTTTATCGTTAATAAAACTTTAAAACAAATGAATAAATTGTGGTTAAGCTAATTTATTCTTACTTTCACGCTCGAAATATTTGACTTAAATCCTGACGAATGAATAGCTTTGATTGGAAAAACCTGATAGACCCGCTTTTTTATATTCATTTTGATATAAATGGGATAAAACTAGGTGTTTATATTGTATTGTTTATTGTTTTTGCCGAAACAGGATTGTTTGCAGGTTTCTTTTTACCGGGCGATAGTTTGCTTTTTCTTGCAGGGATTTATAACAGAGAATTGATTGAGAATATCATGTTTATTGAGAGTGATTTTATAAATGTAACTTTACTTTCCTTAATGGTTGCCCTTGCCGGTATTTTAGGTAATATTGTAGGCTATTGGTTTGGAGCTAAAAGCGGATATTATTTGTATAATAAAGAAGATTCTTTCTGGTTTAAGAAAAAATACCTGGTTCAGTCTAAAGCTTTTTTTGAAAGACACGGTGGAAGAGCCATTATTTTTGCCCGTTTTTTACCTATTTTCAGAACTTTTGCTCCTATTGTGGCCGGTATTGTAATGATGGAGAAAAAGAAATTCATGTTTTATAATGTAATAAGTTCTCTTCTTTGGTCCTTTTTACTAATATTTGCAGGACATTATTTGTATGGTTTCTTGTTAAATAACTATCAAATCGACTTAAAAAACCATATCGAGCTTATTATCATCGGGTTGGTTGTTGTTACTCTGTTGCCGGTGATACTTAAATTGGCTAAAAAATCAACCGAAACAAAAGATTAATAAAAAAGGAATTTTAATCCAATAAAAAATCCGTCTCATTTTTGCAACGAGACGGATTTTTTTATGTTTAAGAATTTGGGAATTACATCATTCCCGGCATTCCACCGCCCATTGGCATTCCGCCAGCGTTTTCTTCTTTAATGTCTATTAAAGCACATTCAGTTGTTAATATCATTCCTGAAACCGATGCAGCATTTTCTAATGCAACACGAGTCACTTTTTTAGGATCAATGATACCTGCTTTTAACATATCAACATATTCATTTGTTTTAGCGTTGTATCCAAAATCACCGCTTCCTTCAGCTACTTTTGCTACAACTACTGATCCTTCCAGACCTGCATTTTCAACAATAGTTCTCAACGGAGATTCAACAGCACGGGAAACAATCTGGATTCCGGTAGCCTCATCAGCATTTTCAGCTTTCAAATTAGCTAACGCTCCTTTAGCTCTTAATAATGCTACACCACCACCGGCAACAATTCCTTCTTCTACAGCCGCACGGGTTGCATGAAGGGCATCATCAACACGGTCTTTTTTCTCTTTCATTTCTACTTCAGAAGCAGCTCCAACATAAAGGACAGCAACCCCACCGGCTAATTTAGCCAAACGTTCCTGCAATTTTTCTTTGTCATAATCAGAAGTGGTTACTTCCATTTGACCTTTAATCTGGTTCACACGGTTTTTAATCATTTCAGCTTCACCGGCACCGCTTACAATAGTAGTATT
>Ga0307414_10002252_pt1 | contig 10077 bp, 9 predicted proteins | sample DK1Ometagenome_FD_203804 | JGI IMG/M metagenome (GOLD analysis project Ga0307414, IMG submission 203804) | Maize rhizosphere microbial communities from greenhouse at UC Davis, California, United States - DK15-O-3 | ecosystem: Host-associated > Plants > Roots > Rhizosphere > Soil | place: USA...
GAGCGCTGCAATATCCAGCGAACCGGGAAGCCGGTGCGTCCTGCGTAAAAAGGCGTCAAAATCGACTGTGTTCAGCATCTCCATGCGGTCGGCATAGCATTGGTCGATCTGCTGCCTCGTTCCTCCGCGCGCGACGGGATAGAGGATGTTGCAGGTTTCGACATCGAACAGCGCGGACAGATATTCGGGACCGATTTCGTTGCTGGCCCAATAATTGAGGGCGGCATTGTGCGACATCATCAGCAGGCTGGCGAGCGTTTCGGGCCGGGCTTGCGAGTCCAGCTCACCCCGCAATTGAATGTCCCTGATGAAATCGCAGTGGAAGGTCCGGTATATCTGCCGGACTGCAAACAACGTCGAATCTCGCGCCAGCATCGTGGCGACCGAGCGGATGAGTTCGTTCGAATCGAGCGAGGTCTGCGCCATTCGCTGGTTGAGAGCGATGAGGCCGGCGAAACCCTTTTCATGACCCTGAAAGCCGCTGCGAATGAAGGATCGCGTCCGAAATTCGATGGCGGCCGACAGCACCCCCTCCTTGCTGCCAAAGACATTGTAGATGGTGGTGGGCGTGATATCCGCCAGCTCCGCCAGTTCCCGCACCGACACGCCGTCAAAGCCCTTGCGCTCCATCAGGTCCAGGGCCGCGTTCAGGATCGCAAGATACCGCTTCCTTTTCCGTTCGGACAAGGGCCGCTTGGGCGACAGGGGCAAGGAAACGGTCATGGCAGTTGTAAATCAAGGCCCCGCAGCGACCGGGAATTGGGCGTAATCGCCCCTCCGGTCTGTCCGGCCGTGCTTCGCATAGACGCCCGAACCTGTCTAGTGTAATAGGTTACAATATGAAACATGTTACAATATGTAACGTGATGCAAAATCAGCAAGAGATTCGCCGCCGCGCAGGCTTCCGCCTTCGTCCGCCGGCAATCTCCGGGATCACGATCACGCAGGCGCGTGGCGGAGGGGAAGATGGACGCTCAACGTCTTGCAGGCATTTACCGGTCGGCGCTCCTGTCGAGGCGGTTTGAGGAGCGCCTTCTCAAACTTTCGATGGAGGGTTTTCTTCCGCCGATGCTGCATCCTGGCGCGGGCCATGAAATCGGCCAGCTGGCGGCGATCGAGGCGTTGAGGCCCGACGATCCCATCATCTACTCCCATCGCGGCCTGGCCTACATGGTGGGGCGCGGCGTGCCGCTGGCGGCTATGCTGTGCGACATTTCCGGGCGCTTTGGCGGCACGAACAACGGCAAGGGCGGCATCATGCATGTCGTCGATACCGCGCGCGGCATTTATGGCGAAAGCGGCACGCTGGGAGGCGGGCTTGTCGTCGCCACTGGCATGGCGATGGCGCTCAAGAAAAAGAAGTCATCCAGCATCGTTGCGCACTTCTTCGGCGATGGCGGGTCCAATCGCGGCACCTTTCATGAAAGCCTCAATTGGGCCGCCGTTCTGAAACTGCCGGTGCTATTCATCTGCGAAAATAATGGCTGGGCCGTCTCCGTGCCCACATCCGCCAGCACGGCGGTGGAGGACATTGCCGACCGCGCTGCCGGCTATGGCATCCCCGGCCACGTCGTTGACGGCTGCGACGCCGAAGCGGTGTACAAGGTCATGCAGGAGGCCGCCGACCGCGCCCGTTCCGGGCTCGGCCCCAGCCTTATCGAAATCAAGATGGTCCGGCTGCTTGGTCATTACGCCACCGATCCGCAGGCCTATCGCGAGGGCTTCGACGCAGGCACATTGAGCGATCCGCTCACGGCCTTCGCCGCCGGGTTGATCGCCTCGGACGTGCTGAGCGATGCCGCAATTCAAGCGCTGGAGGCCGAAATCGCGGCCGAAATCGATGCCGCCGTGGCTGTGGCCAAGGCCGCCGCACCGCTGCCTGCCGAACTCGCCTACACCGATCTTTATGCATGAGGCGCGCTGAGATGCGAACGATCACCTATGCCCAGGCCATTAATGAAGCCATCGCCGAGGAAATGGCGCGCGATGATGACGTGATCCTTTATGGTCAGGATGTGGCCCGGTTGGGCGGCATATTCCAGGTCACGACGGGACTTCTCGATCGCTTCGGACCCGAAAGAGTGTTCGACTCGCCGATCTCCGAAAATGTGATGGTCGGCGCGGGCGTGGGCGCGGCGGTGATGGGCCTGCGCCCGATTGTCGAACTGCAATTTGCCGACTTCCTGATCACGGCGGGGGACGAGATATTCCTCAAGGCCGGGATGTGGCGCTTCATGCATGGCGGCGCGTTCAAGGTGCCGCTGGTCGTCCGCCTGCCCTCCGGCTCAACCGGCGCTGGCCCCGAACATTCAACCTGTCCGGAGGCCTATGTGATGCATTCACCGGGCCTGCGCTGCGCCGTGCCGTCAACGCCCGCGGATGCAAAGAGCCTGCTTGTGCAGGCGATCCGGGACGACAATCCCGTCATGTATTTCGAACATCGCCTGCTCTACCAGACGCGCGGTGATATCGAAGACGATGCAGCCAGCCTGCCGTTAGGGAAGGCCGCCATCCGCCGCTCGGGCTCAGCGGTCACAATCATAGCCTGGCAACTGATGCTGCAGCGTGCCCTGCAGGCCGCCGATATGTTGGCGGACGAGGGTATTGATGTTGAGGTGATCGATCCCCGGACGCTCAACCCCTTCGATTGGGACACGGTGATCGACTCGGTCAAGAAAACCGGCGCCTGCGTGGTGGTGGAGGAGGGCTATCGCTCGCTCGGCGTGGGCGCGGAAGTCGCCGCCGTGCTGATGGAACGGGCGCTGCCCTGGCTCGACAAGCCCTTCCGCCGGCTGGCCATTCCCGACGTGCCGCTGGGGTCTGCCGACGCTCTGGTCAGCGAGGTCATACCCTCGACTGATGCCATCGTCCGGACTGTGCGGGAAGTGGCGAGGGGATGAGCATGGCGCATGATGTGCTGATGCCGCAGCTTGGCCAGGCCATGATGCGCGGCCGGATCATTGAGTGGCAGGCGGCAACGGGCGACCAGGTCATGGCCGGAACCCACCTGCTGACCATAGAGTCCGACAAGTTCACCTATGAGATAGAGGCGCCGGCTTCCGGCAGCCTCCACCGGCTTGTCGATGTCGGTGAGGAAGCCGAAGTCGGGATGGTGCTTGGCCGGATCGGAAACGGGCTGGCGGCCGATGTCCCGCCCGTGGATGGCGTCGTAGCGATTGCCGGGGATCGGCCTGAGCCTGTGGCACTTTCTCGGCCCCATCCTGACACTCGTCGGTTCGCGTCGCCAAAGGCCAGGGGCATCGCGGCGGGCCGCATTGACCTAAACGACGTTCCCGTCAGCCGCGCCGACAATCTGATCGTGGCGGCGGATGTCGAGCGGGCTCTGGCGGCGCGCACAGCAACCTCTGTTCCACGCGGCGGCGCGATCGAGCGGCTGCAGCAGTCCTGGCAGCAAGCGCCGCATTTCGTGCAGATGATCGATGTCGATGCAACCGCACTGGTCGAGGCGCACCGGCTGCGAAAGGCCGGGCGTCTGCCAGCAACGCTCAACGATATTCTAGTCCATGCCGCCGCGCAGACGTTGGCAGAGTTTCCTGCCGTCAACGCGCGCATTGTCGATGGACAGCCGGTGCGGAACGACAGGATCGACATCAGCCTTGCGGTTGCGACCGACCGGGGGCTGCGGACACCCACGCTGGGCGATGTGGGGGCGAGGCCGCTCGCGTGGGTGTCCGAACGGGCGCGCGAAGCGATTGACGCGGCAAAGTCGGGCCGCCCCAATAGCGGGCGCGCCAGTCTCACCATTTCCAATCTGGGCGCGTACGGCGTCCGGCAGGGTACGCCGGTCCTCAATCTAGACGAGGCCGTCCTCATCTTTGCCGGCGCGATCACGGAAAGGGCCGTCGTCGTCAACGGCTCCGTTGTTGCCCGGCCGCAGATGACGCTCAGCATTGCCTATGACCACCGTGTCGTTGACGGCATGCAGGCGGCCCAGTTCAGCGCGGCGCTCCGCACTAGGCTGGAACGCTTCGACCTCGCGCCATGGCGGGATAGGACGCAGGCGCACCCTGAACGCGCCGTCACGCTGCGGTCGGATGGGAAATTGCGCTGCGACCTGACCGCGGGGCCGCATCGCTGGGCCATCGACGAGCCCCTTTCCATCGGGGGAGACGACAGCGCTCCCGACCCGGTGTTGCATTTCCTGGGCGCGCTGCTTTCCTGCATGACGATCGCGTTCAAGGTCGTGGCGGCGCGGCGCAAGGTGCCGATCGACCGGATTGCTGGCGACATCAGCGCCAGCCCGGCCACCGGAAAGGTCAGGCATATCGCGATACAGCTCAATATCTGGTCGCCGGCGGAAAAGGCGAACGTCGAGGCGCTGCTCAAGTCCGCCAAGGCATCCTGTTACGTCCACGACCTGCTGAAGGATGACCTCGACCTGACCGTGGACCTGACCGTTCTTCCATCCGGAGAGGCCATATGAAGGCAGTTATCAAGCGCGGCCCCGATCTTGTCGTCGGCGATATTCCGGTACCACAGCCGGGTCCAGGGCAGGTGCTGGTGCGAACCCTGCATTGCGGCATCTGCGGATCGGATCTGCATGCGCTCAACCATTATGGCGCAATGATCGACGCCGGGCGGCGCACTGGCCTTGCCACAGGCAAGCTGGACCCTGATGCCGACATCGTCTTCGGCCATGAATTCTGCGCCGAGGTGGTAGATTACGGCCCGGATACCGACCGCCGGATCGCGCCCGGTACGGCAGTCTGCGCGCTGGCGGTCAATTTCGATGCGCAGGGCGTCGAGGGCGTGGGCTATTCCAACCGCTATAATGGCGCGTTCGCTGAATATTTCATTCTGACCGAAAGCCTGTTGCTGCCCGTAACCAACGGGCTGCCCACGGACGTTGCAGCGCTGACCGAGCCGATGGCCGTTGCGGTGCACGCCGTCGCCAAGGCCGACACGTCCGACAGCGCCTATCTGGTTGTCGGATGCGGCCCCATTGGCCTCGCGATCATCATCGAGTTGAAAGCGCGGGGACTGGGGCCGGTCGTCGCCGCTGATTTTCAGCCGGAGCGGCGGGCCCTTGCGGAGCGGCTGGGGGCGGACATCGTCGTCGATCCGGCATCTTCGGACCCGCACAGCCATTGGGAGGCCTTCGGCATTCAGACCGGCCTGATGGACCTCGCTGCGGCAGGCGGAAAGGCTCGCCGCGCCGTCATTTTTGAATGCGTCGGCGCGCCGGGTGTGTTGAACGCCATCATCTGCGCCGCGCCGCCCGCCGCGCAGGTGATTGTGGCGGGCGTGTGCATGTCGCCAGACCGGATCGAACCGATGATCGCCAACAACAAGGAAATCGAGCTGCGATTCACCATGGCCTATTCCGGCGAGGAGTTTGCCGAGACTCTGCATCGCTTGTGTGAAGGGCAACTGGATGCGGCCCCGATGATCACTGGAACCACCGGTCTCGACGGGGTCCCCGACGCCTTCCAGCAACTCGCCCAGGCACCGCGCCACGCCAAGATCATGGTGTGCCCGTGCTGATCTCCATCCATTTAGCGAGGAAAGCGACATGATCCCGCGCAAGATAAAGATCGATTTCTCCGGCGTCCCCATGCAATGGACCCGTATTCCCGAATATGCCGCCATCCAGAATGCCGGGAGCCCCATCGCCACGCAGAGCGAGATTTTCGTCAACGCCGTGATGGCGAAGTTCCGTGACCGGATTCCGGCGGACAACCCAAAGCTTCGGGAAGAGGTGGACATATTTGTCCGGCAGGAAACCAATCACTGCTTCCTCCACGCCGATTTCAACAAGGAAATGTATGCGCGCGGCTATGAAGACATAAAGCCGCATGAAACCCGGATGCGGGATTATTATCGCCGTCTGCTCAAGGAGAAGTCGCTGGAGTTCAATCTGGCCTATTGCGCCGGGTTTGAAAATATCGCTCTTTTCTCATCGAAATTCGCCTTCATCGCCGCGCCTGACCTGTTCGAGGGCGGCGACCAGCGGATGGTGGATCTGTACAAATGGCATCTGGCCGAGGAATTCGAGCACCGCACCGTCGCCCATGCTGCCTTTGCGGCCATATCGGGCAATTATTTCCTGCGCATCTATGGCGCGCTGGTGGCCTTCCGGTCGCTCAATGCTTTCCAGAAGGCGATATTGAACAGCATCCTGCGCGTTGACCGGCAAAGCATGTCGGCCCAGGAGGTCAAGGCGTCGAAGCGCCGCCTGAACAGACTCCACCGCCGGATGGCTCTGTATGTCCTGCCCCGGCTCATCCAGATATTGAAACCCTATTATGATCCAGAAAAGCATGAGATGCCGGACGATGTCCGTTCCGCGCTGGACACATATCAATTGAGGGCTGAGGCCGCGTGATGACAGGTGGCACGGGATTGGGGTTCAAGCCCGCAGGCATTCCCATGGCTGCGCCGTCCTACGGACCCGGCCCTTACCATTTTCGCGGTACGCGCGCGTTGATGCTGATTGGTCCGGTAGAGGCCGAATACGCCCGTGCATTGCTTCCGCCGCCGCTCGAACTGCTTGATGACAGCATCGTGATCTGGACTCTGATGGACTGTCCGGATGTCACGGGGATCGGCCCACACAATTGTGCTTGCCCGGCCATCCCCTGCCGCTATGGCGACATCGTCGGACAGTTCGTGCCCTTCCTCTTCACCAGCACCGAAGCAAGCCTTCTCTGTTTCCGGGAGGTTCATGGCTGGGCGGCGATATTGGGGGAAACGCTCATCGGACAGACTGGTGACGGCATCATTGGGAGCGTCACTCGCAACGGTGCGACGGTTGCGGATATCTCGGCAACAATCGACGGCGATCAGCTTATCGGCGCTGTCCCGAAGACGCCGACCTTCCTGTACAAGGAAATTCCATCGATCGACACGGAAAGCTGCGATGTCAGCCGGCTGATCGCAACAACGTCCGCGCTTGAGAATGTCGCGCTGCGGACCGGCACGGGCCAGATCAATTTCCCTGCCGCCGGACAGCTTCCCTTCTCGGCGCTCGCCCCGAGGCAGGTCGGTCAGGCCCTTTTCGGCACGTGGGACGATATTTATCCAGAGACGGCGCGGATCATTCACCAATATTGATTTGAGGCTTTGCCGGTCGAGCGGTCTTGCACCTTGTCCATAGCAACCTGTCCCGCGAAGATTGCTGACGTGGGGCGTTAACATTATCCTCTGCCATCGTCCCGTACCGGCACAGGGCCACTCCAGCTCTGGTCAGGGCGCGGAATTATGGTATCTCGGGCGCATGAATTCGAGTGAGGACATGGCGAAGGGACTTCGAAAAATCGGCCGATGGATGAGGAAGAAGCCGTTCTTGGCAATCCTGTTCGCCGCGCCGCTCCTGTACGTGGCTGGTTTGTCGGAACCATCGCCAGAGGCGGCGGTGATGGCGCCAGAGCCGGTTTCACAACCGGCCGAGCCGGATGCGGCCGCCCCGCCTCCCGCTACTCCCGCCGCGACGCCGGCCGACGACGGGCTGGTCCTGAAGCGCGTGCTTCAGATCGAGGGTCCCTTTACCCATGGTTCCTATGTCTGGGACGATGCGGGCGTTCCGGCGGGCCCGCTGGTCATCACCATCGACCTGAAAGCACAGACCCTGTCGGTTTTTCGCGGCGGATATGAGATCGGCGCCGCCGTCATTCTTTACGGCGCGGATGACAAGCCGACGCCGCTTGGGACCTTTTCCATAACGGAAAAGGATGCCGATCACGTGTCCAATCTCTATAATGCCCCGATGCCCTATATGCTGCGGCTGACCAATGATGGCGTGGCCATCCACGGCAGCGAGGTGGAGTGGGGCGCGGCCACCCATGGCTGCATCGGTGTTCCCGTCGAATTCGCAAAGCTTCTGTTCGAGCAGGCAAAGCTCGGTGACCGCGTCATCATCACCGATGGAAAGATGATGTCGATCGGCTGATCCAGCCGGTGTGGCGAAGCTGAAGGGGCGCGTCGCCAAATTGGCGAACGCGCCCCTCACCGCTCAATACATGTGCTGGCCGCCATTGATGGACAGCGTGGATCCCGTGATGAACGCCCCCTCTTCGGCGCAGAGGAAAGCCACCCCTCGAGCGATTTCCTCTGCATGGCCAAGGCGGCCGACGGGAATTTTGGCGACAATCTTCTCAAGCACCGGCTCCGGCACGGCAGCGACCATTTCCGTGTCGATATAGCCAGGCGCGATGGCGTTGACCGTTACGCCGAACTTCGCGCCTTCCTGCGCCAGCGCCTTGGTGAACCCATGGATGCCCGACTTGGCGGCGGCATAATTGACCTGGCCATATTGGCCAGCCTGGCCGTTGATCGATCCGATGTTCACGATGCGGCCCCAGCCGCGTTCGCGCATGCCGGGGAAGCAGGCCTTGGCCATGTTGAAGCAGCCGCCGAGATTCACGCGGATGACTTCATTCCAGTCATCAAAGCTCATTTTCAGGAGGATTCCGTCGCGGGTGATGCCAGCGTTATTGACCACAATATCGATGGGTCCAAGCTCATCCGCGATCTGGGCGCAGCCATCCTGGCAGGAGGCAAAGTCGCCGACATCCCATCGGTAGCTCCGGATGCCGGTACGCTCTGTAAAGGCAGCCGCCTTTTCCGAATTTCCGGCATAGTTGGCGGCAACGGTGATGCCCATGTCTCTCAGCGCCAGGCTGATCGCCTCACCAATGCCGCGGGTGCCGCCGGTTACCACTGCTACTCTGGTCATGTCACCATCTCCTTCGCCATAATATCCAAAAATGCGCGGCCCCTTTATTGGCGCGGCCACCAGCCCGACAGTTCGCGACCCAGAATCTTATCGTACATAAGGATAGCTTCGTCCCCCGCGTTTAGACAGGGGAGAAAAGCAAAATTCTCACCGCCATGGCGCAGAAATATCTCCTTCCCCCGAAGCGCGATTTCTTCCAGAGTCTCGATGCAATCCGCGCTAAAGCCGGGGGTTGTGACGGCGATATGACGGACACCTTCTTTTGCCAGTCGCGCCAGGGTATGTTCGGTGGCGGGCTCAAGCCATTTAGCCCGCCCGAACCGGGACTGAAAGCTGACGGCGACTTCTCGGCCCAGCGCGTCGGCCAGGAGGCGGGCCGTCTTCCGGCAATGGCAATGATAGGGATCGCCCAGTTCCAGCGTGCGCTGTGGCATGCCGTGGAAGCTGGCAAGCAGAAGGTCGGGCGTGAAATCCAGTCCGGCCAATTGCCGCCTGATCAGAGATGTCAGTGCGCCTATATAGGCCCGATCATCATAATAGGGCGGCAACGTGCGAACCGCCGGCTGCCAACGCATTCCGCCCAGCACCCGATAGACCTCATCCTGCACGCTCGCCGTTGTTGCACTACAATATTGTGGATAAAGCGGTGCTACCAGAATGCGGGTGCACCCTGAATCGATCATGGACTTCAGCCGGCTTTCAATTGAGGGATTGCCATAGCGCATGGCCCAGTCGATCGTCAGTCCCTCGCCCATATTAGCCTGCAACGCCTCCGACTGCGCCCGTGTGATCGCCGCCAGAGGTGAACCGTCTGACGTCCAGATCTGACTATAGGCGTGCGCGGATTTTTTGGGGCGGGTATTGAGGATGATTCCGCGAAGAATTGGCTGCCAAAGGAATTGGGGAATTTCAATGACCCGGGGGTCGGAAAGAAACTGCTTCAGGTAGCGTTTCACCGCCTTTGGTTCAGGCGCATCGGGGGTGCCAAGATTGACAAGAAGGACGCCAGTCCTGTCGTCCTTCAACGGGGGATGATCGGCTGGCCGGGACATGGTCTATCTTTCACCCAATATGGGCAGCGTACGAAATCGCTCGCCGGTTGCGGTGAACAGGGCATTGGCGATGGCGGGCGCAACGGCTGGAACGCCGATCTCTCCGACGCCGCCCGCGTCCGCGCGGCTGCGAATGATTTCCACCGTGATGTCGCCGATGTCGGCCAAACGCGGCAGATTGAGCGCGCCCAGCCGCATCTTCGCCGGCAGGCCGCGCTCGTAAGCGGTGGTGCCCCCCACGGCGGCGGCCAGGCCAAAGATAAGTCCGCCTTCTATCTGCTGCCGGGCAATGTCGGGATTGACCTGCATCCCGCAATCGACGGCCGCCAC
>Ga0307414_10002256_pt1 | contig 10073 bp, 15 predicted proteins | sample DK1Ometagenome_FD_203804 | JGI IMG/M metagenome (GOLD analysis project Ga0307414, IMG submission 203804) | Maize rhizosphere microbial communities from greenhouse at UC Davis, California, United States - DK15-O-3 | ecosystem: Host-associated > Plants > Roots > Rhizosphere > Soil | place: USA...
TCTCCTGAGCCTGATGGCTATGTCGCGAGACTAGATCTGGCGCTGGCAAGAAAGAAAGCGGTAGCAAATATGAACAACGATAGTTCACATTTGAGATATGGCAATGTTGACAGGCGGTGATGCCCGTAATTGCTGGCTTTGACAAATCCCTGTCGAGGGACGAATTGACAGTATGATTTCGTTCAATCTTTGCAACAATTGCCTGTGTTCATTTTTTTTATCCTTTTGTTGTTGATCTATGCGAAAAGGCGAGCGACCGTTTTTGTGACGCACACGAAAACGGATTCTTGCAGTGACTACCAATCGTACCCTTGGTCTCCGCCGCCACGCCGCACCAGCGGCCCCGGTAACCCCGACCGCCATTTACCAGGATCAGGTCGAGTACGGCCTCCATCGCGGTCTTCAGCGTCGCCGTGTCATCCCTGCTGGTAACGCTCCCGTCGTCGAAGATCCCGTGGCCGAGCCCGTGCTCGAGCACATCGAGGCGGCGGTCGAGAGCGAAGTCATCATCGAAGGTGTCGAGACCGCTACTCCTTCCGCTGCGAAGCCGGCTCCAGTTGCTCCCCGCCAGGGGTTCTCGTGGACGGACGGCGAGCTGATCCCAGACGCCGGGCACTACACTGCTCGCGATGGCGCCCGCTTCATCGACGGTGTGCCGGCTTTTTTGATGGAAGACCGTCCCCTGTCCAACATCCGCTAGCGAAGGACGCTGCAATGGAACACGCACTTCAAGCCAGTCGTCCTGGGTACCGCAAACTCAACCACCCCGATCTCAACAAGCGCCCCAAGCTCGACCGCAGCAAGCCTCGCGTCGGCGCTGGCGTCGTGCTCGGGCATGTACCGAACGAGCAGATCGTCGCGTTGCTCGATGCCGGTCTGTCGCGCTCCGAGCTTGCCGCGCACTATGGCGTCGGCGATCACGTCATTCGCTACCGCGTGAAGATCCTTCGCGAGCGCGGTCTGATGCCGAAAGCGGTGCGTCCCTGCGGCCGCTTCTTTATCGACGACATCGTCGACGAGTGCGGTGATCGCGTTTTCTATCAGATCCCAGCGCACCGTCGCGCGGCATGGGCGGTTGAGTTGGCCGACTTCTCGGCTTTGGAGTTCTCGAAGCCCCTAAGCTTCGGCGCCTATGTCCACGGGGGACACGTGTAATGGACGACGTGAACAAACGGATTATTGCTCGTGATCTCGAAGCCGGTCCCTTGGATCTGCCGCCGGAGCCGATGACGAAGAATATCGGCATTACCAACGAGATGATTATCGCCCATTGTAGCACCGGGCGGCGCTTCTTCATCGACGAGATCGGCGGTGAGTACTTCATGATCCCGATCGAGCGCCGGCTCGATTGGTACGCCTTCGACCAGCGCATGGAAGAAGGGGTCGGACCTGAGCCGCTGCCGGACTATGCGCACCCCGTCGAGTCCCTTTGGCACCTGGAATTTGCCGAGCCCGAGGAGCCTTTTGTCTGATGATCAAGTCTTTTCAATACTACGACCAGATGGCACGCCAGACCGCCGGCGCCCACTTTTTCTATATCGACATCGAGGCGATCCCGTCCCAAGACCCCACTGTCGGGCGCTTGATCATCGACAAGCATCGCACGGATCCCCTCGACGAAAGCACCGTCAAGCCCGCTGCCAATCTGAAGGATCCCGCAAAGGTCGCAGAGGACCTTGAGCGCCGGCTAAAGAAGGCCCGCCAGGACCAGGTCGATAAGGTGACGAAAGCAGCCTTGGCGGTCGATGAGGATTACCGTCGGACCGCCCGCGATGAATCCACGGGTCACATCGCCTGCGCCAGCGTCTCTCTGGCCGATGGCCCCGTGTCCAATGTCACGAACGCTAAACTTGAAGCTTACGATATTCACGCGCCTCTTGATCTGGTCGGTATCCAACAAGGCGAGCGCGAGATGCTCGAAGACCTATTCGCCGGCATCAACGCCATGCTCGAAGCCCACGCGATCGCCTCGGCCGAGGCGGCATGGGATGCGATGAAGCGCGAGATGATGGGCGATCGGGAGGTCGAGGTTCTTCCCGGCGGCTCTCATGTGCGCTCGCTGCCCGAGGGTGGGCGCGATGCCTGGGTCAAGGCCAACACACACCTCCACGTCCCCGTAGTGGTTGCCCATCATGCCCGGTTCGACGTCCGTTACATCTGGCAGCGCGCCATAATCCTCGGTGTCACGCCTCCGAGCTGGTGGCCGATCGACGCCCGCCCCTGGGACACCGACCGCGTGTTCGACACGATGACCGCATGGGCCGGCCACGGCAACCGCATCGGGCTCGATCGCCTGTGCAAAGCTTTGGGCCTGCCGGGAAAGACGGGCGTCGATGGCTCAATGGTCTGGGACCTGGTGCGCGACGGCCGCATCGATGACGTCGTCAGCTACTTTGACGACGATGTCCGCAGGCTGCGAAGCGTGCACCGGCGTTTGATTGGGCTGCCGGTTCTCGAGATAGACGCGATCGAAGTGCCGGTCGACGGCGATGACGAAAGGGAGGCCGCATGATGCGCGGGCACGAGATCATCGAGAGTATTTCGTGGTCAGGTGACGTTCATCCTGAGACCGTAAAACAGATCCAGGCGGCCATTGAAGCGCTCGACCGCAAGGCCTACGGCACAAACCGGCCCGCTTACAATGCAATGGAAGTGCATCGCCGTATGACAGACCTGATTACCAAACATGGCGGCCAGCGCGGTGCGGCCGAGGCAGTTGGGAAGTCCAAGTCCTTCTTCCATGACATGTACGCCGGCAACCGTCCGGTGCCGGATGACGTGCTCGCGTCGCTGGGGCTCATGCGGACGCGGAAGGAATTTTTCGTACCAATCGACTGACCCCATTTGTGCCTTGCCAGACTGTCCGTCATCGTGCCGGACATCACCACTTGGAGTGACATCCATGACCCAGACCCCCGTTACCCCACCGCGTTTCGCAGGCTTGGTCTGGGCCGACCTGCAGGCGCCTGCAAACGAACGCTTTTGGGAGCTCTACCGATACCGCGCCGGCGAAGGTAAGCGCACCTTGGCGCTCGCCGGTATCACCGCGCGCAAGTTCGACGACGCTTGGACAGTCCACTACAATCCAGCCGCCGCCGGCGCCAAAGCGACCGACATCACCTCGACGCTCGAACTCCTGGTCTTCGCTGCTCGCCGCAAGACTGATGACGCTATCGCCGAGACCGCGCGTCGGAATCGCCAGATCCAGCGTGAGCAAGATGAAGACCGCGAGCTACGCACCGATATCGCCCGCCGCAAGCTTATCTCGCACTTCGGCGACTTGGCAGACCCAGACCTCATCGCCGCAGCTCAAGCGGAAGGCCGCAAGACGTGGCAGCAATGGCATAGCTTCTGTGTGTCCAAGAAGCGCCTGCTTGAATTCAGCGGCATCGACGCCAGGATCTCGCTGTCGCAGGCAGCCTGGCTCCTGGATCTCGTCGACCAGACCACCGCGAAAGCTGCGCACCTGCGCGACAACCTGACCGCCTCCGATAACGCGGTGGACTGGACCGATGACGAGGTCGCGGCGGCGGTCGAGAGCCTGTGCTGGCACGACATGCACCAAGCCACTGAAGAGAATGGCGCTGGCTGGAGCAAGGCAGACAGCAGCAAAGGTCACTGGTGCCATGGCATGATCAAACGCGGCGGCGCTGACAGGATGATCGGCATCGATGCGGCGCGCGCGATCATCGGGAAGTATGCAAGGCAACTGCAGAAAGGAGCCGCGTGATGGCCAGATATACGTATGTCGAACAGATGCTTATCGGCAACGGCTTCGCCCGCCACTGCAGTGAGCTGCCCGTGCGGGATGCTGGGCACAGCGCACATAGGTGGATGCTCGACGTCCGCGACGTCGCGTCAACGGGTATTCATCGCAAGACCTGGGACCTCGCTTTTGCTCAAGACCTGATCTACTGCGCAGAGCTCATTTGCGTAGAGTTGAATCGCTTCCCCGATATAATCGGCTGGGACTGGGAGCTTTACTCCAAAGCGGCCGAAAGTAGCATCCATCCGCTCGATAAAGATCGTCTTCGTCCGGTTACCGATCCGGACTTTTTCGATGACAACGGGCCGCTGGACGCTGAGACCATTGCTTTCCTCGACGGGCTTACGAAAGACGATGGCGACGAGGCACGCTCGTGAAGCTTTGGATCCTCTCAGATCTTCACGTCGACGTTGTCGATGACCTTGACCTCGGGCATCATCCAGACGCCGACCTCATCATCATGCCGGGCGACCTGTCGGACGGTGATTTCGATCCCGTGCCGTGGCTCTTGTCGACCTTCTCCGACGCCGAGCGCGCACGGCTGGTCTATATCGCCGGCAACCACGACGCGTACAGCGTCGGCTTGTCCGGCATCCCTGATCGCCTGCGCCAGCTGCGCGATGCCGCAGATGTCATCACCCTCGATCGCGAAGTCGTAGAAATCGACGGCCAGCGTATCGTCGGGTGCACAATGTGGAGCCCCCTGTCGCCGGCGCTCGACAATCTCGCCGGCGACCTGGCGGCGATCCCAGGTTTCTCGGGTGACGCATGGCGCGCGGCTCATGAACGCGATCGCGTCTGGCTCGAAGAATCGGTGACCGAGGGCGACATTGTCGTTACCCACCATGCGCCAGCGTGGACTGGGCTCGATGTCAGGATGCAGCAGAACCCGCGGTTGATGTCTCTGTCGTCTGGGTATTTCGCGGACATGACGGACTTGATCGAGCAGAGGCGGCCGGCGATGTGGGTGCACGGGCATACGCATGTGACCTGTGAATATGAGGTCGGTGATACCCGGGTCGTCAGCAATGCTGCCGGTCGCGGCCGGGCTTTCCATTTCCAGCCTGGGTACGTCGTCGAAGTCGAAGATTTTGCGCCGAAATACAGCGCCGGTCGTCGCGGAGGTCGTTAACGGAGTGAACTTCTAGAGTGTCGCCAACGTCCGCTTAAGGGCGTAGAAACCGACCCGGATGTCGTTATAATGCACTTAAGAGCGTGCTTTTGTCGTCAAAGTAGACATAAGCTGCGCCGACGTTTGGTCGCCGTTAACCTTCTGCAGACGGCTCAGTCCTCGGTCACGACGTATAAATCTTTCCCGGCGGTTCGGGTTTCAGCGCGTCCTGCAAGACCTTCGGCATCGGCGGCAGCGGTAGTCCGTCATCGCCGGCAAGGTCGTCGAAAGTATCCATGTCATCGTGTTTCAGCCAGCTCCTCACGATGTCCCAGCTTCCGATGCGAATGCCGGCTGACGGTCGGTCCGATATCTCAGCTTCAACCGCGCGCAGGAAGCGGTGGATCGCGCTCTCGGGTGGGATACGGGACAGCAATTCACTAATGGTCTTGATGTCCGACTGACCGAGCTCGCCCGCGCGATAGAGCTCTGTCAGCACGAGACGTCGGAGATCATGCATCAGCCCTTTGTCCTTGCCGTCGATTCTCTCGGCGATTTTGAGCATCTTGCGATCGATCTCATGCAGTTCACGCCAGCGCTCGGCTTGGTCGATCATGGCGTCGGGCATGGCCAGATTCAGCGCACGCTCAACATCCTGTGCCTGGACCGTCGTGTTGAAGGCGCCGACCCCGCCGTGTGTCTCCACAATAGCCATCATCGCCGGATCGGCTTCGAGGTCTCGATAGGAATACAAGCCGAACGTGGGCATACCGGCTCGCAGCGTGAGTCGGCGGATCAATGCTGCCTGGCGCTGGTCGGCGCCGGTGTCCTGGTCGCGGCGCTGGGTCTTGAGCAGGTACATCAGGCCGATGCCGGCAAGCCCCGCGACGATGGAGAGATCCAGTCGTGGATGGTCCAGGACCAGATAGCCGGCCTGCTGGGCTGCGAGGAAGAATATCGCGAACCAGAAGGCCCAGTATGACAATAGGAGCGCCTGATCTGTTCTGGACGGTCCTTCGTTATTCTGACTCATTGGCATCACCCCCGATTGCACCTATAGACGGTGGAAAAGGACCACTAAGTCAATCACGGTGCAGGCCTTGCGATGACTATCGACGAGTTCGAGTCCGAGCTTGATATTGTTGCCTACCACGAGGCTGGGCACGCCATTATGGCCATTGCATGCGGCTTTAGGCTCACAGAACTGAGCGTCAATCCGTCCGATGTCGGCCAAGGTTTCGTCGGCTACAATCCCGGTGCGCCCCTAGAGGATGAGGTCGCACAGAAGGCGGCCCTAGTGTCGGCGTCGGGTGTGGTCGCCGACATGTTGCTCTCTCAGCGGTCTGGGAAGCCCCGACCTAATGAAGAGTTCCTCGGCCATTTCAACGACCAGGAAAACGCCAACCGCTACATCCATCTATCGGGCAGGCCGGGGCGGTTCGACGACTACATGGTCCTATCCATGAAATTCTTGCGAGACAACTGGGAGCACGTCGACATGTTTGCCAAGATGCTCAAGGCGTTTCCAACAATGAATCCTGGCGCTCTCAATCTGGATGTGTTCCCCAGGCTGCCGGCGGACTGGCAGCGACAGCTCGAGATCATCATCGCCCACCGCTGATCAAGGGGTGAACTTCATGTGCGCATCTCGAGGCGCTGGGTGCCGTTCGAGATATTCAGCGACACGCGCGCCGATCTGCTCCGCATTCTCTGCGCGCTCTCTTAAGCGGGGCGCCCACCGTCGGCCGGGGTGAACCATGTCCCATAGGGGACGCTCACCTTGGTACCGCCCTGAGCCAGGGTCATGATTTCCGAAACCGTCAAGCATGCCGTTCCACACTGGTTTGAAGGTGGAAATGAGCAGGCTCTCCCCTAGCGGTATCCAGATGTCCTCGACAATCAGGTATCTAACGCGAAAGTCGGAAACGTCCAGGTTTTCTGCCGCTTCTATGCTGTCGCGGTGATCGGCCAGGCGAGCGAAGAGTGCCGATCCCTTGCTTGCTTGGAAGAGGTTGGTTCCGCGCCGACCGCCCGACGGTACCGCTTTTCCGATGTATATCGGCCAGGACAGCTCGTCGGCGTTGGCCTCTGCCATGGGACGGTAGAGCTCAAAGTCGCCCATGTAGTAGATGACATAGATGCCTGAGCCCACGAACCTGGGGATGTCGGCGATCGCGTGATCGTCGCGGTCCAGCAGCGCCTCGGCGACCGACTTCCCAAGGTTCTTGGTATCGAGCGGGTTGTACGGAGCCTCGTCCGTCATGCGCGACCAGGTTTCACATGGGCGGCGTTGAGGTGAGCGCGAACTGACTTTGCCATCACTTCGCCGAGTGTTACCGGCACGGCGTTGCCGAGCTGACGCATGGCTTCCGACCACGAACCATGAAGGGCGTAGTCATCAGGGAACGCCTGCAGGCGCGCACTTTCCCGGATCGTGAAGTACCGGACGCTGCCGTCAGCGCGGAGCAGCATGTTTTCGCCGCCAGGTACGCCGTGGACGCCGGCCTTCAACGTCTTGGCCGGCTCGTCCATCGAGCTGCCGGTGTGCCCGACGTAGCTGCGGGCGCCTGGCTGGAAACGGTGATTGAGGAAGGTCTTCGCACCGACGGGATCGCGCTCCGGATCCGGCAAGCCCTCCAAGGCATCACGCACGGTTGCCCAAGGTTTTTGCTCGGGCGCGAGGAACAGGCGCTCGCCCCGGCTCTTCATGCGCTCGCTGATCACCCGATCTTTCCGGGCGACCTTATGCCGGTCCCAATAGTCGCCCGTGCGGAATTGATCCCATAGCAGGGCATCAAGGGAATGGGTGGCGCGTGGAAAGGAGAAGTCGGCATCGATACCGGCTCTGAATCCGATGAAGACCACGCGCTCGCGTTTCTGGGGCACGCCGAAATCGGCGGTGTTGAAAAGATCGTGGACCACCCGGTACTCGGGCTCGCCGCCCGAAGTGTAGTGCCGATGCAACCGATCGAGGTGATCTCGCCAATCCTCGCCGGGTAGAGGCGCGATCGACGGGTACTCCAGCTGCTTAATGATGTAGCCAAGGTATGTAGAGAAGGTCTGGCGCGTCAGACCTTTCACGTTCTCGAAGATGAAGGCATCGGGACGGACCTCGCGTACGGCGCGGACGGCCTCGGGCCACATGTCGCGGCTATCCTCGTCGGCGCGATGGCGACCGCCGATGGAGAAGGGTTGGCAGGGCGGCCCACCGGTGATCAGCTCGATCTTGCCCTCGAATTTGTCGTAGTCGACCTGGCGCACATCGGCCTCGACCGGTTCCGGCCAAGCTGACACGATGGATGCCTTGCGCTTGCGATTGTCGCGCAGCGTGTCACAGCACCAGCGGTCCCACTCGACCACCAGCTTCGGCTTGAAGCCAGCTTTCGACACACCCATGCCAAGCCCGCCGGCACCGGCGAACAGCTCAATCGCACGCATCACGACCCCCTGCGGTCCCCGAGGACTGCGCGAATCCTATCCGCAATCCTTAAAGGTTCCTTTACCTCGCACTCCCAGACGGTCAACACGCGCCATCCGGCAGCCTCGAGGGCTTCCTTGTTCCGAATGTCTCGGAGGCGATTCGCCTCCAGCTTCGGTTCCCAGAACTCAAGCCGCGTTTTCGGCATCCTGGCAAGTGCGCAGGCAGGATCGTGATGCCGGTGCCAAAAACACCCGTGCACAAAAATGGCCGTGCGGTGTCGCGACAAGACCAGGTCAGGCTTTCCGGGCAGGTCCTTGCGGTGCAGGCGGTAACGCAAACCCATACCGTGGACGAGCCGGCGCACGATCATCTCGGGCTTGCTGTCCTTGCCCTTGATCCGTCCCATGCGCTCCGATCGCTGCTCTGGCGTCAACGTGTCCATGCAGGCATAAATGCTCCGCAGCATGAGAAGTTGAAATAGATGACACGACTATTTGCCTACATCCTCGCAACTATACTGGCTTTGCCGGCGGTGCCGACGCTGGCCCAGGACGAGTGGCGCGTGAACATGCCCATGTGCGGCCGCGATCGGCACACCTGCATCGTTGACGGCGACACGATATGGCTGCAGGGCGTCAACCTTCGCCTCGAGTCCTACGACACTCCCGAGCCCTACAACGACATATGTGGCGGCCGGGCCGAGGTGGCGCTGGCGCACCAGGCGAGCGCACGCCTGCAGCAGCTCTTGAGCGGCAACGCTTTCACGATCGAGACCCATGGCGAGGATCGATACGGCCGCGTGCTGGCGACAATCCGGATCGCCGGCCGGGACGTGGGCAACATCCTGATTGAAGAGGGCCTTGCTCGACGCTGGCCGAATGGCCGCGAGTTCTGGTGCTAGGAAATGACGTCACCTGAAGATTCCTCGTTCTCCGATCGCTTCGGCTTCCACGCTCCAGACGCGGAGATCACGGTCCGCGAAGATGCGCCTGATGTCGTGCGGGATGCCGTACTCATGCTGGGCTACGACGCCGGTTTTGGTCCTGACAACATGCGCGACATTGTGTGCGGCGTGTTGCTACGTCGGCCAGATCTGACCAATTGGTCTCCAGGCAACGTCGAGAGCGAGGTCCAGTACCTCATCAACGATGCTCCTTGGTACAAGATCTACGATCTGGCGGAGCGCCTCCACGCAAAGATGCGCGTGGACTACAACTACATTGGAAAGGACGAGGAGTTCGCTCGCCGCCTCAACGGGGTGTTCCGCGAGCACGGTATTGGTTGGAAAATGGAAGGCGGCCGCATTCTCGCCAGGGGGTCAGAGGTATTCGAGATGGCGACTAAGGATGCCGTCTCCACCATGACGGCGTCAGGTGCACCTACTGCGGCAAACGAAATACATGAGGCCCTGCGGGACATTTCGCGTCGTCCCAAGCCTGATGTGTCGGGAGCTATCCAGCATGGCATGGCCGCCTTGGAATGCGTCGCTCGACAGTACGATGCCACCACCGATACGCTTGGACCGATTATCGGCCGGCTGAATTTTCCCAAGCCGATGGACGAAGCCATCAAGAAGCTGTGGGGGTTTACGTCGGAACAGGGCCGGCATCTTTTAGAAGGGCGAGATCCGCAGTTCGAGGAGGGTGAGCTGGTCGTGACTGTTGCCGCTGCAGTGAGCGTGTACTTGCTGCGAGAGAAGGCACGGTCCGGACGATAGCTGCGCAAGACCTAGAACGGGATGTCGTCCGACAACCATTTCACCTCGGGGACCGCGC
>Ga0307414_10002258_pt1 | contig 10067 bp, 8 predicted proteins | sample DK1Ometagenome_FD_203804 | JGI IMG/M metagenome (GOLD analysis project Ga0307414, IMG submission 203804) | Maize rhizosphere microbial communities from greenhouse at UC Davis, California, United States - DK15-O-3 | ecosystem: Host-associated > Plants > Roots > Rhizosphere > Soil | place: USA...
AGGGCGTCGCGGCTGCGGGTGAGCGCGTTGAACAGCGTGGATTTACCTACGTTGGGACGACCAACGAGCGCGACTAGCGGAAGCATGGGATCAGCCGGAGTATATGGAGCGAGGAGCGGGACCGGAAAAGCAAAACCGGCAGCGGAACGGGCGCATTGCCCATTATCGACTGCCGGCTCCCCATTTCCCTAATGCTTCCTCCGGCGCACGGCCCGCCAGGGGCCGTGTCACCGGCGCAGGTCATTGCCCGAGGCGGTAGGCGCTCAGTCCGCCCTCGATGTCCTGCACGATCAGGATGCCGTCCGCCACCACCGGCGCGGCGCGCAGGACCTCGTTGCCGGTGCGCGTACGGGCGGCGAACTCGCCGGTGGCAAGGTTCAGCCAATGCAGGTAACCGTCGAAATCGCCGACCACCGCATATTCGCCATGGATCGCTGGCGAGGTTGTGCTGCGGCGGATCAATCCAGGCTGCTGCCACAACGCGCCGCCGCTGGCCTTGTCCAGGCCGAACACCGCGCCATCGAGGCCGGTGACCAACACCACGCTCGGGGCGACTGCCACCTCGCCGGGGCCACCGTTCTCACTGACCCACAAGGGCTGTCCGCTGGGCGCATCAATGGCCATGGTCTGGCCCTTGAAGCTGGTAGCCAACAAGGTCGTGCCATCCAGCACCGGAGTGCCGTCGATATCAGCCATGCGGTCGAGTTCGGTGCGACCCTCCTGCTGGGCGACCACCTGTTCCCACAGCGGCCGGCCGTCCTGCGCGGCGAGGGCGCTGATGGTGCCATCGTCGTTGCCGACGAACAGATAACCCGGGCCAAGCACCGGCGCATCGTTGCCGCGCACCGACAACGTCGGCACGTCGTGGTTCCAGAACCAGCGGCGCTCGCCGGTCGCCGCGTCGAACGCGGTCACCCGGCCATCGTTGGAACGCACGAAGACCATGCCCATGCCGACCGTCGGCGCGGCGATCACTTCGTTGTCGACCTTGCCCGTCCACTTCTCGGCACCGGTGACGGCGTCGAGCGCGATCACGTCGCCCTCGAGGCTGCCGACGGCGACGACACCCTCGCCCACGCCCGGACCGCCACTGAGGCGCAAGTCGCTCTCATAGCTCCAGACCGGATTGCCGGTCTGCAGGTCGAACGCATGCACGCCACCCTCGACGGCCGCGGCGTAGACCCGGCCATCGGCGACGACCGGGGCCTGGCGGGCGCCGAGCAGGCCCTCGCCCTTGCCGGCATTGGCCGTCCAGATCTCGGTCACCGTCACCGCCGGCGTGATGTCGGTCAACTCGGTCGGCGCCTTGGCCTTCTCTTCGTCGTCCTGGAACCAGTCCTTGACCGTGCTGCAGCCGGCCAGCGTGGCCACGCAGAATGCGACCATGCCCACGCGGACCCAATGGGACCGGCTTGCGGCGGTGCCTGTTGCGACGGATTTGGCGATGGCGTGGGGAATCGTTGCGGAGTTGATCAAGACTTTGCCTCGGTGCGGTCGACGCTGCCGCCGACTTCCGTGAGTTTGAGTTCGAGCATGCGCCGCAATGGCGAAGCCACGTCGAGCCGGGTCAGGGCCTGCTGGTAGGACTCGCGGGCCTCGTCCGTCTGTCCGAGTGCGTACTGGGCATCGCCGCGGATCTGCAGCGCGGCCGGGGTACCGGCGTTGTCGAGCAGCGCCAGCGCCGCATCGGCCTGGTCGCTGTCGATCAGCAACCGTGCGAGCCGCTGGTTGACGATGTCGGCGATGGCCGGATTGTCGGGCGTGATGCCCCGCAGGGTCTCGATCGCCGCGGTGCCCTGGTTCGCTTCGGCCTGCGACGCGGCAAGCTCGAGCGCGGCCAGGTTGGCGAAAACGCCTTCACCCAACGCCTGCACTTTCGCGGCACCTTCGCCATTGCTGCTCTCGATCGCGTCGACGGCGGCCTGGTACTGGTCGGCCTTGGCGAGCTGCTGTTGCTGCTGCTGCTGTTGCCACCACTTCCAGCCACCGATGGCGGCCAGGCCGAGGACGATGCCGCCGATCAGGCCTGCGCCGTTGGCGCGCAACCATTCAAGGACGCGTTCGCTTTGTTCGTGTTCGTCGAGTGGATCGTCTATTGCCATGCGGTAGCTGCCATCCCGCCCCGACCTGAGATCGGGGACCAGTGATTTGGACAAGCCCGCGAAACGGGCCGGTGAGAGTGTCGAACCCGCGGCGCGGGTCAGTCGACGACCGGCGCGAGGGAACCGTCAGAGGATAGCGTAAAGCGTGCCACGTTCGCGCGGCTGAACGGCGCCAGGTCGACCAGTTGGCCATCCTGGCGGACTTCGACCGCCGACGCATTGCCGAGCACCATGCGCCCGACTTCGCCTTCGTCGTAGCTGCGGCGTTCGCCTTCGGCCAGCAGGCCCTGTTCGAGCTTGTCGCCGTTCGCGTCGAACACCTGCACCCAGCTTTCGCCGTTGAAGGTGATGGCCAACTCCGGCGCTTCCACAACGGTGCTGCGCATGGCGCCCATCGAAGCGATCAGTGGCGTGCGTTCCGGCGCCTTGCGTGCCGGCGGCGGGGTGTTGCCCGTTGCAACCGGGACGGCCTGCACGTCGAGCGACTGCACGTTGAGGTTGTCGTTGGACAGATGCGGCCGGGTCGCGAGCCAGACCGGTACCGCGATTACCGCGGTGATCGCGATGTAGACCGCGCGGCGGGTCGCATGCTCGAACATCCGTCGGTAACGGGGGGTGTGGCTGTGGCTGACCAGTTCGGATGGGGCGATGCTGCCCACTTCCTGCTGGACTGAATCCAGATCGAGTCCGACTCCGAGCAGGCGCGAGTAACTGCGCAACTGCCCACGCACGAACACCGGGGCACCGGCTTGCGACCAGTCGTCGGACTCAAGGGCGCGAACCACCCGGACCGGCATCTTCAGCCGGGCGGACACTTCTTCCTGTGACAGACCTGCCCGCTCCCTCGCCTGCTTGAGGCGAGTGCCGCAGCTATCGACGCCGTCGGGCGCGATTTCATTCGACTGCATCATCGTTTCCCGTCATCCCCTGTTCCGGAGCCCGATGTATCCGGGAACTCCGCCCGCAGTCGTTGAACGTAGCCGGCGGCGGCCTCCTTGTCGCCGAGTTTTTGTTCGATCTGTGACGCAAGCAACAGCACGGATGCATTTGCAGGTGCCGCGGCGAGCCGCCGTTGCGAAAAAGCACGCGCATGGAAGGCGCGCCCCGCGCGGAACTCGTGCTCGGCCATGGCCGCCAGCGCCACCGGACTTTCCGGATCGAGCTCGAGCGCGGCTTGCAGGTAACGTCCGGCCCGCTCGCTCTGGCCGGCCTTCCCGGCACATGCACCGGCGTTGCCAAGGGCGACGGCCGGGGTACGGTAATTACGGTCGGCAATGGCGCGGTCGAACCAGGCCAGCGAGTCCTCGGCCCGTCCGTTCGCGCACAACCAGGTGGCGTAGTTGTTGTGCATGCCGCCCACGTGCGGGGCCAGTTCGACCGCGCGACGGTAATGGTCGCCGGCGAGATCGCTCTTGCCCTCGCGTGCGGCGACCACGCCGCGCAGGGTGTGGGCGGCAGCGGAATCCGGATTCGTTTCCAGCGCCTGAGTGGCCGCCTGCCGCGCGGCGGCGAGGTCGCCGCGCGAGAGCGCCAGTTGGCCCTGCTGCACCGCCAATCGCGCGGCAACCGACTCCTTGTCACGGCGATCCGTGGTGATATCGAGTTCGGGCGTGGTGCGGCGGAAGTCGTTGCGGGTGTAATCGGGCTTGATGAAGCTGAGCCGGCTGCAGCCAGCCAGTGTCGTCACCACCACCAGCCCCACCAACCACGCCAGCCCCGCTGCCCGCGGCGGCGTCGTTCCCCGGTCAAGCGGCCGCATCGTCCGTCCCCTGCGCTGCCAGTGTCTTGCGGAACTCGGCCTGGCGGCGGGTGCGGTCCATGACCTGGCCCTTGAGCTGGCCGCAGGCGGCATCGATGTCGTCGCCGCGGGTGCGCCGCACCATCGTCAGCACCTGGGCATCCAGCAGCAGCTTCTGGAACGCCCGTATATCGCTCTCGGCCGACCGCTCGAAGCGGGTGCCCGGGAACGGGTTGAACGGGATCAGGTTGACCTTGCCGGCGTCCTTCATCTGGGTCGCGTTGTCGAACTGGCGCATCAGTCGCGCAAGCTCGCGCGCGTGCCGCGGCTGGTCGTTGACGCCCTTCATCAGGGTGTATTCGAAGGTGATCGACGAACGCGGCTTGCGCTTGACGTAGCGCTCGCAGGCGGCCATCAATTCCTCGATCGGGTACTTCTTGTTGAGCGGCACCAGCTCGGTGCGCAACTCGTCGTTGGGCGCATGCAGCGAAACCGCAAGCGAGACGTCGCTGACCTCGCCCAGCTTGTCGATCATCGGCACCATGCCGGCGGTCGACAGAGTCACGCGCTTGTTGGCCAGGCCGTAGCCGAGGTCGTCGCGCATGATGCTCATCGCCCGCACGACGTTGTCGAAGTTCATCAGCGGCTCGCCCATGCCCATCATCACCACGTTGGTCAGCTTGCGCTGCTGGTGCGGGATGTTGCCCAGGTGGCGCGCGGCGACCCAGACCTGGCCGATGATCTCGGCGGTCGTCAGGTTGCGGTTGAAGCCCTGGGTGGCGGTCGAGCAGAACTGGCAGTTGAGCGCGCAGCCGACCTGGCTGGACACGCACAGGGTGCCGCGGCCCTTGTCGGGGATGAACACGGCCTCGATCGCGTTCTTCGGGTCCATGCCGATCAGCCACTTGTGGGTGCCGTCGACGGAGGGCTTCTCGTGGATGACGATCGGCGCGCGGACCTCGGCGTGCTGGTGCAGCTTGGTCCGCAGGGCCTTGCCGAGGTCGGTCATGTCATCGAAGTCGGTGACGTAGCGGTGGTGGATCCACTTCATCACCTGGTGCGCGCGGTAGCGCTTCTCGCCGAGGACGTTCTCGAAGAAGTCCTCGAGCGAGAGGCGGTCGAAGTCGAAGATGTTCGTCCTGGAGCCGGCCGGGGCCGGCTCCGGATTGGTTTTCGACTCCGCCGCGACCGCTTCGGCCGGACCCGTCGCCGCCGGCACCGCCGCGCCAGCACCGGGGGCGCTGGCGAGGGTGATGTCGATGGTGTTGTCGCGGTTACGGGTCATGGCCTTGTGTTTCGGTGTGTCTCAGCGGGCGAAGACGTCGGTCGCCGGGAAGAAATACGCGATCTCGACCGCGGCGTTCTCCAGGCTGTCCGAACCGTGCACCGCGTTGTCGTCGATGCTGTCGGCGAAGTCGGCGCGAATGGTGCCGGCGGCGGCTTCCTTCGGGTTGGTGGCGCCCATCAGGTCACGGTGCTTGGACACCGCGTTGTCGCCTTCGAGCGTCTGGATCATCACCGGGCCGGAGATCATGAACTCGACCAGCGCGTTGAAGAACGGACGCTCGCGATGGACGGCGTAGAAACCCTCGGCCTCGGCCTTGGACAGGTGCTTCATCTTCGAGGCGACGACCTTCAGGCCGGCCTTCTCGAAACGGGTGTAGATCTCGCCGATGACGTTCTTGGCGACGGCGTCGGGCTTGATGATGGACAGGGTGCGCTCGAGCGCCATGGGATGTCTCCGGGTAGGCGGGCGCGCGACCCTTTGTCTTGGGTTCGCGCCCGAGGATAACAGAAAAACCCGCGTCAGGACGCGGGTTTAGCCGATATGGCTGCGGTAATACTACCGTATCGCCATACGGTTTTGCAGTGCCGCGGCGCATTGTCTCGCGATTCTTTACGGTCATGCGTTGACGGTAGCCGTCGCCCGGTCGTAGCATCAAACAAGCGTTTGATTAATCCGCCCCTGCGGGCGCCCTACCCTGACGGACGACCATGGCTGCCACCGCCCACTTTTCCACCAAGGACCGCATCCTCGGCGCCGCCGAGGAACTGTTCGCCCAGTTTGGCTTCAGCGGCACTTCGCTGCGGCAGGTGACCAGCCGCGCCGACGTCAACATCGCCGCGGTCAACTACCACTTCGGCAGCAAGGAGAACCTTGTCAACGAGGTGTTCCGACGCCGCATGGACGAGATGAGCGCGCATCGGTTGTCGGCCCTCAAAGCCGCGCTGGAACAGGATCCGGGCGAATTGGAGCCGATCCTGGCCGCATTCGTCGAGCCGGCCCTGGCCATCGCGCAGGATCGCCACGGCGGTGCCGCTTTCGTCCGCGTGATCGCGCGCGCCTACGCGGAAAAGAACGACAGCCTGCGCAAGTTCCTGTCCGACCACTACGGCCACGTTCTGCGTGAGTTCGCGAAGGCGATCGCGGCCTGCGTGCCGGAGCTGAGCAAGGAGGAGTTGTACTGGCGACTGGATTTCCTGGCCGGCGCACTGACCTATGCAATGGCCGATTTCGGGTTGATCAAGCGGCCTTCGGGCACCGCCGAAAAGGCCCATAGGGAGCGTGCCGCGCGTGAACTGATCCGGTTTGCAGCCGCGGGATTCAAGAGCTGAGCCCCTCAAATAGCCGCCATAAAATCAAATTTTTCAAGGAGTTACCGAGATGTCCGAGAAACTACTTGTACGCCGCGCAGCCGTCCTGGGCGCCGGTGTGATGGGCGCGCAGATTGCCGCACACCTGACCAATGCCGGGGTCGACACCGTGCTGTTCGACCTGCCGGCGAAGGACGGCGACCCGAACGGCGTGGTCGACAAGGCGATTGCCGGCCTGGCCAAGCTCAGCCCGGCCCCGCTCGCCGACAACACACTGGCGAAGCGGATCGTCGCAGCCAACTACGAGAGCGGGCTGGACCTGCTGGATGGTTGCGACCTGATCATCGAGGCGATCGCCGAGAAGATGGAGTGGAAGCAGGACCTCTACAAGAAGGTCGCCCCGCACGTCGCCAGCCACGCGGTGCTCGCCAGCAACACCTCGGGGCTGGGCATCAACAAGCTCGCCGGCGTACTGCCCGAGACACTGCGCCCGCGTTTCTGCGGCGTGCATTTCTTCAACCCGCCGCGCTACATGCACTTGGCCGAGCTGATTCCGGCCAAGGCCACCGATCCGGCAGTGCTCGCGAACCTGGAAACCTTCCTGACCACCACCCTCGGCAAGGGCGTGGTGATAGCGCGTGACACCCCGAACTTCATCGGCAACCGCATCGGAGTGTTCTCGATGCTGGCGGCGATGCACCACACCGAACAGTTCAAGCTCGGCTTCGACACCGTCGATGCGCTGACCGGCCCGGCGATCGGCCGGCCGAAGTCGGCGACCTACCGCACCGCCGACGTGGTCGGGCTGGACACCATGGCCCACGTCATCAAGACCATGGCCGACACCCTGCCCGACGACCCGTGGCACAAGTATTTCAAGGCGCCGAAATGGCTGGCCGGGCTGGTCGAGAAAGGCGCGCTCGGGGCCAAGACCGGCGCAGGCTTCTATACCAGGAAGGGCAAGGAGATCCTGGTCCTGGACCTGAAGGCGCAGGACTACCGGCCGTCGGCCCCCGAGCTTGATCCGAAGGTCGCCGCGCTGCTGAAGGAGAAGGACCCGGCAAAGAAGTTCGCCTCCCTGCGCGCCAGCAGCCACCCGCAGGCGAAGTTCCTGTGGGCGTGCTTTCGCGACACCTTCCATTACAGCGCCTACCACCTCAAGGACATCGCCGAGACCGCGCGCGACGTCGACTTCGCGATGCGCTGGGGTTACGGCTGGTCGGTCGGACCGTTCGAGAGCTGGCAGGCCGCGGGCTGGAAGCAGGTCGCCGATTGGATCGCCGAGGACATCGTCTCCGGCGACGCGATGAGCAACGCCACCCTGCCCGACTGGGTGTTCGACGGCCGCGAGGGCGTGCATGCCGATGCCGGCAGCTACAGCCCCAGCCGCGACGCCACGGTCCCGCGTTCGGCCAACCCGGTGTACGCGCGCCAGCGGTTCCCGGATCCGCTCATCGGCGAGAAGTTCTCGAAGGGCCGCACCGTGTTCGAGAACGACGGCGTGCGGATGTGGGCCGACGACGGCGACGACATCGCCGTCGTCAGCTTCAAGACCAAGATGAACACCGTCTCCGACCAGGTCCTCGACGGCCTGCAGGAAGCCGTCTCGCGCGCCGAGAAGGACTTTGCCGGGCTGGTGATCTGGCAGCCGAAGGAGCCCTTCTCGGCCGGCGCCGACCTGGCGGGCGCACTGGGGCTGCTGCAAGCCGGCGACGTCAACGGCTTCGAGGCGATGGTCGCCAATTTCCAGGCCACCAGCCAGCGGATCAAGTACTCGCTGGTGCCGGTGGTCGCGGCGGTGCGCGGGCTGGCACTCGGCGGCGGCTGCGAGTTCCAGATGCATTCGGCCCGGACCGTGCTGGGGCTGGAAAGCTACGTCGGCCTGGTCGAGGCTGGTGTCGGCCTGCTGCCGGCCGGTGGCGGCCTGAAGGAGCTCGCAGTGCGCGCTTCCCATGCGGTCGGCCCGAACGGCGACGTGTTCGCCGAGCTCAAGACCGTGTTCGAGACGGTGGCGATGGCCAAGGTCTCCACCTCGGCGGTCGAGGCGAAGAACCTGCATCTCGCCCGCAAGGACGACGTCATCGTGTTCAACGCGTTCGAACTGCTGCACGTAGCCAGGGCCCAGGCCCGGTCGCTGGCCGAATCCGGCTACCGCCCGCCGCTGCCGGCGCGCGGCATCCGGGTCGCCGGCGACGTCGGCATCGCCACCTTCAAGATGCTGCTGGTCAACATGCTGGAAGGCCATTTCATCTCGCAGCACGACTACGAGATCGCCACCAGGATCGCCACCGTGCTGTGCGGCGGTGAGGTCGATCGACATTCGCTGGTCGACGAGGACTGGCTGCTGAAGCTGGAGCGGCAGCATTTCGTCGAGCTGGCGCAGATGCCCAAGACCCAGGAGCGCATCGCGCACATGCTCAAGACCGGCAAGCCGCTCCGCAACTAAGCGACGACGAGGACATAGAAATGACCCGACAAGTTCAAGACGCCTACATCGTCGCCGCCACCCGTACCCCGGTCGGCAAGGCACGCGGCGTGTTCGCCAACACCCGTCCCGACGACATGCTCGCCCACGTGCTCAAGGCGATCCTCGCGCAGGCGCCCGGCATCGACGTGAACCGCATCGGCGATGCCATCATCGGTTGCGCCATGCCCGAGGCCGAGCAAGGCATGAACGTGGCGCGCATCGGCGTACTGCTCGCCGGCCTGCCGCACACGATCCCGGCGCAGACGATCAACCGTTTCTGTTCCTCGGGCCTGCAGTCGGTCGCGCTGGCGGCCGACCAGATCCGCCTAGGCCAGGCCGACCTGATGCTGGCCGGCGGCACCGAGTCGATGTCGATGGTGCCGATGATGGGCAACAAGGTCGCGCTCTCGCCCAGCGTGTTCAAGGACGACCACGTCGCGATCGCCTACGGCATGGGCATCACCGCCGAGAAGGTCGCCGAGGAGTGGAAAATTTCGCGCGAGGACCAGGACCGGTTCGCGCTGGAGTCGCACGTGAAGGCGTTGAAGGCGATCGAGGCCGGCGCGTTCAAGGACGAGATCAGCCCGCTCGAGGTCGTGTCGCACGCACCCGACCTCGTCGGCAACACCATCCAGGTGCGCAAGACCCTGGTCGACACCGACGAAGGCCCGCGTGCGGGTTCGACGATCGAGGGCCTGGCGAAGCTCAAGCCGGTGTTCCGCAACGGCCAGTTCGGCGGCAGCGTGACCGCCGGCAACAGTTCGCAGATGAGCGATGGCGCCGGCGCGGTGCTGCTGGCGTCGGAGCAGGCGATCAAAGACTACGGGCTGACGCCGCTGGCGCGTCTGGTCAGCTTCTCGGTCGCTGGCGTGCGGCCGGAAGTGATGGGCATCGGGCCGATCGCGGCGATTCCACTGGCGCTCAAACAGGCCGGCATCACCCAAGACCAGCTTGACTGGATCGAACTCAACGAGGCCTTCGCCGCGCAGTCGCTGGCAGTGATCCGCGATTGCGGACTGGACCCGTCGAAGATCAACCCGCTCGGTGGTGCGATCGCGCTCGGCCACCCGCTCGGCGCGACCGGCGCGGTGCGTACGGCGACGATCGTGCATGGCCTGCGTCGCCGGCAGCAGAAGTACGGCATGGTGACGATGTGCATCGGCAC
>Ga0307414_10002259_pt1 | contig 10067 bp, 12 predicted proteins | sample DK1Ometagenome_FD_203804 | JGI IMG/M metagenome (GOLD analysis project Ga0307414, IMG submission 203804) | Maize rhizosphere microbial communities from greenhouse at UC Davis, California, United States - DK15-O-3 | ecosystem: Host-associated > Plants > Roots > Rhizosphere > Soil | place: USA...
GCTGCTGGGGGAAGGCGAAACCGGTGGCAGAAGGGTGATGAAGGTCGAGACCGCGCGGCTCGCGATGTCGAACATGCTGAGCGACGCGGTCGACCGCAAGGGGACCTTCGTCGACGGGCAGGGCTTCGGCGCCGGCGGCCGCGTGTCGCTGCCGACCTCGCCGGGCGGCGAGGGGCTGTTCGGCTGGGCGGGCGCGGCGGGGACGATCGGCTTCGTCCACCGCAAGCTCGGCTATCGCGTCGGCGGCTATACCCAGATCATGCCCCCCGAGACGGTGAGCTTCCAGGCGAAGTTCGGCGAAACCGTGATCAAGGACGTGATCGGCTGATGCCGTTGCCATTGGGGTTCACCGGGGCGCGGCTCGACCGTGCCGACCAGGTTCGCACCGACGCCGCCGCCTTCGCGGCGGTCGTCGCCGATCCGCGCGCTTTGTGTCTTGTCCTCGACGGGATCGACTTTGTCCCCGGCGAGGGCGGGGGGCTCAGCTGGGAGCCGCTGGGCGCGGGCGACGACCGCGCGCCGATGCTGCTGGGGATCGACGAGGCGGGGGTGCCGCATTTCGTGCGCGAACCCGCGCCAAGCCAGCGGATCGACGCGCGCTCGCGCACCGTGATGCGGCTGTTGCCGTTGCTGTCGGGTGAGGATGCGGCGCTTTATGGCGGCGCGCGCAGCCTGGTCGACTGGCACGCGCGGCACCGCTTCTGCGCGGTGTGCGGAAGCGCGAGCGCGTTGTTCCGCGGCGGCTGGGGCCGCCAGTGCGCGACGTGCAACGCCGAACATTTCCCGCGTGTTGACCCGGTGGTGATCATGCTGGCCGAATGCGAGGACCGGGTGCTCGTCGGGCGGCAGGGCGGGTTTCCGCCGGGTTTCTTTTCGGCGCTCGCGGGGTTCGTCGAGCCGGGCGAATCGCTCGAGGAAGCGGTGGCGCGCGAATTGTTCGAGGAGGCGGGGATCCGCGTGTCGGACGTGACCTATGTGGCGAGCCAGCCCTGGCCCTTCCCCTCGTCGCTGATGATCGGTGCGCGCGCGGTGACCAAGGACCCGGCGCTGACGCTCGACACGACCGAGATCGAGGCGGCGATGTGGGTCGACCGCGCCGAGGTTCGCGCGGCGCTGGCGGGCGATATGGGCGCGCCCTTCATGGCGCCGCCGCCGCTGGCGATCGCACGCTATCTGCTGGAGGATTGGGCGGGTTGACGAAGAGGAGGAAGCATATCCTCTTCGAGAAGGCTGGCATATCTTATATGCCAGCCAGTTTGACGGGCTGCGTCCTGACTTTCCTCTATACCGGAATAGGCGGCCTGTTGATCGTCGTGCCGCAGTTCATCTTTCCCGACAGCCGGATCGTGTCCGCTTATCAGGCCGTGATGTTTCTCTTGTTCTGGTGGGTCGGCCTCCGCTTCGCCAAGCGGCACAGCGCCTGACGAGGCGATTCGGGCCTTAGAATTTCTTGCCGGTAATCCGGCTGATTTCCTTGGCCACCATCGCTTCGACGAGCGGGGGCAGGTTGGTGTCGAGCCAGTCCTTGAGCATCGGGCGCAGCGCGTCGAGGACGACATCTTCCATCGTGCGGGCGGTCGCGGCGGGGGCGGACACCGCGGCAGCAACCGCCGGGGTCACCGCGGCGGTCAGCGCTTCGAGCGACTGGCGCGCGGCATCGGCGCTGGCGGCGGAGACAAGCTCTTCTTCGCCGGGGACGGGGGCTGCGCCCTCGGCCTCATCCTCTTCGTCGTGAAGTTCGAGAACATCCTCGGGCGCCGGCGCGCGGGTTTCGCGCACCGCACCGGGGGCTTCGTCGCGCGCGATGACGCGCCGAATCGACGATAGTATGTCCTCCATCGACGGTTCACGCGACATGTCGCCCATTATGGCCCCCTGCGGCATCGTCCGAAAAGCGGTCGATTAACCATGTTCATACCGGTGGCGGGGGATGCTTGCCAAGCCTTATTGTGGCGGCAGCGGATCGCCGGCGGGCACATTGGCGTTGGCGGCGGGCACGGCGCGGGTGTCGGTCGCGACCTGTTGCGGCTTGGGATCGTCGTCCCAGTCGAAGACCTTGCCGCGCACGCGCTCGTAATTGACCGCCGGGTCGTAGAGGGCGCCGCCCTCGATCCCGAGGTCGCGGGCCTCGGCCTTGCCCATCGCGGCGAGGACCGAGAAGGCGGCGACATAGGAGTTGCGGCGCGCCGAGACGAGCTGGACCTGGGTGTTCAGATATTCCTGTTCGGCGTTCAATATGTCGAGGATCGAGCGGGTGCCGACGCTGTTTTCGGCGCGCACGCCCTCGAGCGACAGGCCGTTGGCGCTCACCGCCTGCTGCGTCGCGGCGATGATCCGTTCGTTCGCCTGCCAGGCGGCATAGGCGCCGCGCGTCTGGGCGATGACGCCGCGTTCGGTCTCGATATAGGCTTCGATCGCCTGGCTGCTGCGCGACTGCGCCTGGCGGACCTGCGCCGCGGGGCGCCCGCCCTGGAAGATCGGGATCGTCAGCGACAGCGCTGCCTGTACGCTGGTCGTGACGTTTTCGGATGTCGCGCTCGTCACCGAATTGAGGTTGTTGTTGTAACCGCCGTTCGTCGTCGCCGACAATTTGGGCAGCCGGGTCGCGCGCGCGACGCCGATGTCGGCGCGGCTGGCGTTGACGAGCTGGTTCGCGGCCTCGATGTCGGGATTGCTGTTCAACGCGATCGCGACGGCTTCCTCGGCGGTCACCGGCAAATTGGGCAGAAGCGGGGGCTGTTCCAGATCGACCGGCGCTTCGCCGACGAGGCGGATGTAGGATTCGCGGCTGTTGATCAGGTTCGATTCGGCGGTGCGCAGATCGCCCTCGGCGAGCGCGAGCCGCGCCTCCGACTGGGCGACGTCGGTGCGCGTCAGGTCGCCGATTTCGAAGCGGTCGCTGGTCGCCTGCAAATTGGTGCGGAGGACCGAGACATTCTTCTGGTTGAGCTGGACGATCGCCTGGTCGCGGATGACGTCCATATAGGCGCCGACGGTCTGCGCGAAGATGCTCGCCTCGGTCGCGCGCAAATCGGCCTGTCCGGCCTCGACGCGGAATTTGGCGGCCTTGACCGCGTTGCGCACCGCCCCGCCCTGATAGATGGGCACGGTCAGCTGGCCGCCGACCGACAGCGTGCGCTTTGGCGAGAAGAAGGCGTTGCCGGGAAGGACGAGGTTTTCCTGATAATCGACGCCGGCGCCGGCGCTGGGCAGGCCATCGGCCCTGCGAATCGGGACATTCTCGTCATTCGCGCGCTGGCCGGCGCGCGCGGCGGTCAGTGTCGGGTTGTTCTCATAGGCCTTGGCGAGCGCGCCCTGCAGTGTTTCGGCGTGCGCGGTGCTCGCGAGGGTGAGGGCGCCGACCGCGAGACCGGCGAGCCAGCGGCCGCGGCGTGCGAAGGAAATCGTCTTGCGGTCGTGCGTCATCATATCAGCCTGGAACGGAGGGGAGATGGAGGCGATCAGAACCGGAACCCGGCGGGACGGGCGAAACCCGGCAGCGGTGCGACGTCCATGTCGGCGAAGGGGCGCAGCGCGAGCGTGCCGCCGGTTTTCACCCCCTGGACGAGGCGGGTGACCGCGCCGTCGCGGAGCGCCGCGACGAGCCGGCCGCCCTCGGCGAGCTGGTCGGCGAGCGCCGGCGGCAGCGTCTCGATCGCGCCTTCGACGATGATGCGGTCGAACGGTCCCTTGTCGGCGGCGCCGGCATGGAGCGGTCCGGCGATCCAGGTAATCGCGTCGTTCGCGGGGGCCATGGCGGCGAGCCCGGCCTCTTCCTCGAGCGCGAAGACCTCGGCGCCAAGCTGCGCGAGGCAGGCGGCGGCATAGCCGGTCGCGGCGCCGACGAGCAGCACGCGCATGCCGGGGCGTATCGCCGCAGCAACGAGCATCCGGCCGGTGACCAGCGGCGCATTGAGCGCGCGGCCGGTGCCGAGCGGGATCGCGCGGTCCATATAGGCGACGCTCGCCAGCGCGGGCGGGACATGATCCTCGCGCGCGACGGCGCCCATCGCGGCGACGATCGCCGGATCGATGACGTCGTTGGTGCGCAGCTGGCTGTCGATCATCGCCGCACGCATCGCCGCGGCGGTGATTCCGTTCAAGTGCGCGTCTTCAAATTTGGTCGCCATCAGCGCTGTCCGATTCCTGGAAATGACCCGTGCTGCGGCCCGCTCTAGCTCAAGCCATGCTGTATTGCAATGCTAATACAGCATGAGCGCCCGCAGCGCCGCGCATAGCTGTCCCGGCCGCCGCCGCCAAGTCCCATCGGCGAATCCTTGACAAGCCGGCCAAAGCCCATCACTAGCGCGGTCCGTCCAACACCCGGCCCATTCGTCAGCGAGTGCGGCAATTTGGCATGAGGCCCGATGGCGGAGTGGTGACGCAGCGGACTGCAAATCCGCGCACGCCGGTTCGATTCCGGCTCGGGCCTCCAACCATATTCATCGAACCGGGCGATAGACCGCCTGATCCCGGTCTTCGGCCCAATCGAGCTCGGCAAGCAATCCACCCAGATCGGCGCGGCCCAGGCGCAAACGGCCCTCGGTCGCTTCGACGAGGTCGCGCACGATTGCGAGGCCCAGGCCATGACCAGTGCCCGCCTCGTCGATGCGGACACCGCGTTGCGTGGCGCGGAAGGCGGCATCTTCCGACAGGCCTTCGCCATCGTCGGCGACCGACAGGGTGACGGCACCGGATTCGCGTTGCCCCGAAATGCGAACCTGCCGGCGCGCGTGCTGCGCCGCATTTTCGATCAGCGCGCCCAGCATCTCGGCAAGATCAACCTGGTCGACCGGCAGGCGAAGCGCGGGATCGATATCAACGGTGAAGGCGACGCGCTCGCCATATTCGCTACGTTCGACAACGGCGACAAGCCTTTCGACCACGTCATGCGGCGCACATTCGCCGCCGGTCACCCGCGCGGCGGCGGCGCGCGAGCGGGCGAGCTCCGCTTCGAGCGCGGCACTGGCCGCCGCGACGGCTCGGTCGATTCCGTCGGCCGCGGCTTCGGCGCCGCCCTCGCGTGCGCGGCGGCTCTGCGCCGACACGACCGCGAGCGGCGTCTTCAGGCTATGGGCCAGATCTGCGGCCCGGCGGCGCGCGCGACCGAGGTCGGCCTCGCGGGCCTCCGCCATCGCGTTGATCGCCTCGGTCAGGGGCAGGATTTCGGCAGGATGCGCCTTGGACAACCGCGCGGCGGGGCTTTTACGGAGCCGATCGAGGTCGCGACGGAGCCGGTCCAGCGGGCGCAGGCCCAGAGTGACCTGCACAAAGGCCGCCACCGACAGGACGAGCCAGAGCAGACCGAGCGACAGCGCGAGCTGTTTGTCGAACGCGCCGAGCGCGTCGCGCATCTCGCCGTCATTTGCCGCGACCCGGACCATGATGCCGATGTCGCCCTTACCGGGGCGGACTGTGCGACTGACCATCGTCAACTGCGCGCCGAACGGGCCGGGCACGGTCGCGCTGGTCCAGCGGTCGGCCGCGGCGTCCGAGGCCGGAAGGCTCTGGTCCCATAGCGACGGCGACTGGTCGGTACCGCCGGGACCGCGCGCCTGCCAATACAGGCCGCTCGCGATCGACTGGAAGGCCGGTTCGACCGGGGCCGGGGCGATGATCGGCTTGCCCGCGGCATTGACCGTCAGGCCACCGATCACCTGTTCGGCCAGCGCCGTCAGTTCGGCCTCTTCGCGCCGCTCGACATGCTGGCGGAACATCCAGGATATGCCGCCCCACGCCAGCGCAAGCGCCGCGAAGATGGCGACCGTCGCGCCGAGCAACAGCCGCAGGCGGAGAGACGTCCGCTTCACCCGGCCTCGCCGGTCAGCAGATAGCCGAGTCCGCGCCGCGTTTCGACGATGCGGCTGCCGAGCTTGCGCCGCAGCCGGGTCACGATCGCCTCGACCGCATTGGTATCGCTGCCGTCGCTGGCGCCGTAGAGGTGCTCGGCGATTTCGCCCGCCGACACGATCCGGCTCTGTTGATGCGCGAGAAAATTGAGCAGCCGATATTCGAGCTGCGATAGCTGGGTCTGCCGTCCGCCGAGGGTCGCGGTCATCCGCGCCGTGTCGATCGACAGGTCGCCGATGGCCAGCACGGTGCTGGCATGCCCCGCCGCGCGGCGGACGAGCGCGCGGGCGCGGGCGACAAGTTCGCCGATCGCGAAGGGCTTGGCCATATAATCATCGGCGCCGGCCTCGATGCCTTCGACCTTTTCGGTCCATTCGCCGCGCGCGGTCAGGATCAGCACGGGCATCGTCCGCCCGCCGTCGCGCCAGCGCTTGAGCACGCTCAACCCGTCGAGGCGCGGCAGGCCGAGGTCGAGGACGGCGAGCGCATAATTTTCGACATCACCCTGGAACCAGGCGTCTTCGCCGTTGGTGCTGCGATCGACGACGAAGCCCGCGGCGCCGAGCGCACGCGCGACATCGTCGGCGAGGTCCGGATCATCCTCGACCAGCAGTGCCCGCATTATTTATCCTCGATCCGCAGGATGGCTCCCGTGCGGGCGTTGATCTCGACCTCGCGCACCCGGCCCGCGGGGGTCAGGATCTTGACCTCATATTCGATCCCCGTGCTTTCATAATCGAGCTCGACCTTGATGATGTCGCCCGGAACCTTGGCTTGCGCAATGGCGAGGATGCGGGGCAGCGGCAGAACTTCGCCGCGTTGCACCGCGGCGCGGATCGCCTCCTGCTCGGCGCGCTTGCGTTCGGCTTTGGCGGCGTCGCCCTTCTTCGACTTTTGAAACGCATGGGCGACCGTGGGAGCGATGCCGGCCGCAAGCGGGACGGCGGTCAATATGGCGAGCGCGAGGATGGCGGGAAATCGCATGTTGTGATCCTTATTCCAGATTGCGATCTTTTCTAGCGCCGATTGGCTGATGCGAAGCTGACGGCCATGCGGCATAGGGCTGACAGTCAGACGACAGTTGCGCGCGCTAATTTTCGCTGTTTGGAACGAATGATCGCACGTCCGTCGGGACGAAGACCGGTCGGCGTCGGTGGGAGGATGGATCTTGGTGGCAATCACGGCAGCGCCGGGTGCGGCGGACGGCAAACGACCGAAGCTTTATGGCCAGCTCTATGTGCAGGTTCTCGTGGCCATCGCGGCGGGCATCCTGGTCGGCGTGCTGTGGCCCGACGTCGGGGCGTCGCTGAAGCCGCTGGGCGATGCGTTCATCAAGCTGGTCAAGATGGTGATCGCGCCGCTCATCTTCCTGACCATCGTCACCGGCATCGCCGGCATGGGCGAATTGAAATCGGTCGGGCGCGTCGCGGGCAAGGCCTTTATCTATTTCCTCTGCTTCTCGACGCTGGCGCTGGTGATCGGGTTGATCGTGGCCAATGTGGTGCAGCCCGGGGCGGGGATGAACATCGACCCGGCCAGCCTCGATACCGCCGCGGTCAGCGAATATACGAAGCGGGCGCACGACACGACGCTGACGGGCTTCCTGCTCAACATCATCCCCGAAACCTTCGTCGGCGCGTTCACCGACCATAATATCCTCCAGGTCCTGTTCCTCGCGATCCTGTTCGGCATTTCGCTGGCGCTGGTCGGCGATCGGGCCCAGCCGGCGCTGACCATCCTCGATTCGGTGGCGGCGGGTTTCTTTCGCCTCGTCGCGATCCTGATGCGCGCGGCGCCGATCGGCGCTTTCGGCGCGATGGCCTTCACCATCGGCAAGCATGGCGTCGGCAGCCTCGCCAATCTCGCGGCGCTGCTCGCCACCTTTTACATCACCTCGGCGCTGTTCGTCTTCGTCGTGCTGGGCGCGGTCGCGCGCTACAACGGGTTTTCGCTCTGGCGTCTGCTGCGCTATCTGCGCGCCGAACTGCTGCTCGTCCTCGGGACATCCTCGTCGGAGTCGGCACTGCCCAGCCTGATGGAAAAGATGGAGGCCGCAGGCTGCCCCAAGGCGGTGGTCGGCATGGTGGTGCCGACGGGATACAGCTTCAACCTCGACGGAACGAACATCTATATGACGCTGGCGGCGCTGTTCATCGCGCAGGCCACCGGGGTCGAACTGTCGCTCGGCCAGCAATTGCTGTTGCTGGGGGTCGCGATGCTCAGTTCGAAGGGCGCCGCGGGGGTGACCGGGGCGGGCTTCGTCACGCTGGCGGCGACGCTGTCGGTCGTGCCCACCGTGCCGGTGGCGGGCATGGCGCTGATCCTGGGCGTCGACCGGTTCATGAGCGAATGCCGGTCGATCACCAATTTCATCGGCAATGCGGTGGCGACGATCGTCGTCGCGCGCTGGGAGGGCGGGCTCGACCGCGACGCGCTGAACGCGGCGCTGCACCCTGCCGATCCGCTGGTCGACGCACCCGTCGAAATGCCGCCGCCGGTCGCCACCGCGACAGCCGAGTGACAGCCAAGGCGATTATTCCGGGATCAAGGGTGCCGACCAGAACAGGCGGATCCGCAATCCGGTGAGAGGAGAATTCCATGACCAAGCTTATGTTCAAGGTGGCGGCTGCCGCCATGTTTATGACGATGCCGATGACCGTCCAGGCCGGTGATGAAATTCCGCGCGCCGCCTCGACGCCGCAGACGGCAAAGAACTGGGTCGCCCCCGCGGGCAAGAACCTCGCCCAGTCGATCGTCGACGGCATTGTCGCGGGGCATCCCGAACTGGTCAGCATCACGATCCACGCGATCCCCGCCGGCATGACCGATTATACGATGATCGCGGGCACCTTTCCCGACCGCGTCGGCAATGTCTCGTCGCCGGGCGACGTGATCACCGCCAAGAAGGGCGTGACCCAGGTCGAATCGAAATGGGGCACCCCCGATTTCAACAAGAAGGTTCGAGCTTGATATAGTCCCAGTCGCTGTCGGTGCTGGGCAGCGTGACCGCTTTTTCGAGCGTGTAGATCGGCTCGGCGGCGAACGCCGGCGCGGCGATGGCCGCGACGCCGGCAAGCGCCATGGATATGCGAAATTTCATAGACCGTCTCCCATTTTGGTTTCGGTCCATTTTACCGGGGCGGCCTGTCACCCCGCTGTCAGGCGAGGGCGATCTGCGCTGCCTGGATCAGGAAGGTCGCGCCGACGATCGTGACGATCCAGCGCCGGCCGGCCCGGAAATGCGCGTCGCTGATCCGGTCGAGAATCACGCCGCCGACCATGATGCCCGCCATCGACGCGAGGATCGCGAGCGCGGAGACGGGAAGGGGGATCACCGCGCGCGCCGCGGCGCTCCACAACACCCCGCCGTAGACGATGACCTTCGACGCATGGCCGATCGCCTGCATCACCGCCTTGGTCGCGACGACCTGATGCCGGTTCAACCGGGTGTTGATGAAGAGGAGGTCGGTGACCGGACCCGACACGCCCGAAACGAGCGACAGGCCGGTCGAGACGAAGCCCCCGCCGACGGCATGGACGCGATGGGTCGCGTCGAGCGGCATCCAGCGTTCGGGCAACCAGACGAGGACCGGCAACAGGCCGAGCCCCAGGAAGACATAGAATTTCGTCGGCGTGAAAATGACCAGCGAGAAGACGCCGATCGCCGATGCCGCGCCGATCCCGAACCACAGCAGCACCGGCCAGACCACATGCCGGCGGTGCAGCACGACGCGCCACAGGTTGGAAGCGAACTGGATCAGGCCGTGGAGCGCCAGCGCGACCGTCACCGGCAGCAGCCAGGCGAGCAGGCCCATGAAGATCAGGCCGCCCGCCATGCCGAAAATGCCCGAGAGAATGGAGGTCAGGAACGCCGCAATCACGATGAGCGCGCCGACCTGCATAGTTCCTCGCTTTCCGCTTTCCGATGGTTGCAATCGCAACCATGGCCGGCTGGTAGGATGCGAAACTGTCAGTAACCCGTCAATCGTGCCGCATATTCGGCGACGCTCGACTTTGGTGGCCGGGCGGCCGCGCGCTCCGGAGATGTCGCCTGCGATAGCAGGGAGCCGCCAACCGGGGCGGAGTAGCGGGTGTCGTACAGGCCTCGGCGGAGGGTGAGGGGATGCGCGCCGCCTCCCCAGACGGCGCGCATCCCCTCTGGTCAGTCGACCGTTTCGGGAAGGGCGAGGGTGCCGGAGATATCCTTGCGGATCGTC
>Ga0307414_10002260_pt1 | contig 10066 bp, 10 predicted proteins | sample DK1Ometagenome_FD_203804 | JGI IMG/M metagenome (GOLD analysis project Ga0307414, IMG submission 203804) | Maize rhizosphere microbial communities from greenhouse at UC Davis, California, United States - DK15-O-3 | ecosystem: Host-associated > Plants > Roots > Rhizosphere > Soil | place: USA...
GGATAATTTCATTTATATTTTTGATTAAGACAACGTTGCCGAAGTGGTTTCTGCATCTCTATAGATTTTCTTCACCAAACCTTGTAACACGTTTCCAGGACCAACTTCAGTAAATAAAGTAGCGCCATCGTAAATCATTTGTTGCACAGATTGAGTCCAACGCACAGGTGCTGTTAATTGCGAAATTAAATTCGCTTTAATCTCGTTTTCATTAATAACAGCTTGAGCTGTTACATTCTGATAAATCGGGCAAGTTGGTTTACTAAACATGGTGTTTTCAATGGCCGCCGCTAATTCTTCCCTTGCTGGTTCCATTAATGGTGAATGAAAAGCTCCTCCAACAGGCAATACCAAAGCACGTTTAGCTCCAGCTGCCTTCAAAGATTCACAGGCTCTATTAACAGCATCAATTTCTCCAGAAATCACGAGTTGCCCCGGACAATTATAATTAGCCGCTACAACAACCCCTTCAGTGGATGCACATATCTTTTCCACAAGGCTATCTTCCAAGCCTAAAACGGCAGCCATCGTACTTGGTTGTAAATCGCAAGCTTTTTGCATAGCCAAAGCACGTTGCGAAACCAATTTCAATCCATCTTCAAAATTTAAAGTGCCATTGGCAACTAAGGCTGAAAATTCACCAAGAGAATGTCCCGCCACCATATCCGGTTTAAAACTAACTCCTAATTTTTTTGCTAAAATAACCGAGTGTAAAAATATGGCTGGTTGGGTTACTTTTGTTTCTTTTAGGTCTTCAGCTGAACCTTCAAACATAATATCTGTAATCCTAAAACCAAGTACATCATTAGCTTGTTCAAACAATTCTTTTGCTAAAGGTGAATTATTATAAAGGTCTAAGCCCATTCCTGAAAATTGTGCGCCTTGACCTGGAAATATATATGCGTTCATGTATTTATTTTTTAGTTGTGCAAAAATAAGAATTAATTATTATTAATTGTCTTAATTACTTTTGCTGGATTTCCACCTATAACCACATCATTGGGAAAACTTTTGGTAACAACGGCGCCTGCCGCGACAACGGTATTATCACCTAAAGTCACACCTGGGCAAATGATAGCACCGCCTCCAATCCACACATTTTTACCTATAGTTATAGGCTTGGCATATTCTTTACCACTGTTCCTTAATTTATGCTCTAGAGGATGCGTTGCCGTATAAATTTGAACGTTTGGAGCAAACATACAATTATCACCAATGGTTACCGTGGCTACATCCAAAATGCAGCAATTAAAATTCATAAATACATTGTTTCCGACTTTAATGTTACTTCCATAATCGCAATGAAAAGGTGGCTCAACAAATAAGTTTTCTCCTGCTTCGGTAAAAATTTCATATAAAACTTTGGTGCGTTCTTCCATGTTTTCTTCGCTCAAACTATTGAATTTGTGAAACAATAAACGCACGCGATGACGCTCTTTCATTAATTCTGGATTGGAAGGATTATACATCTCACCCGCTAACATTTTTTGCTTTTCTGTCATAATTAAAATTTATAAGCCCACAATGGCTGCTTCAGCACATCGTTCCCCATCCATAGCAGCTGATACAATACCGCCAGCATAGCCGCCACCTTCTCCACATGGAAATAAGCCTTTTATTTGAGGATGTTCCAAACGGTCATTTCTTGGGATGCAAACAGGAGAGGATGTTCTAGATTCTACACCAACAATATTAGCTTCGGAAGTATAATACCCTTTCATTTTTTGTCCGAAAGCCTGAAACCCTTTCCGCAAATTACTTCCTATTAATTTTGGCAATAAGGAATGTAAAGGTGCCGAATTTAATCCCGGTTGGTAGGATGAAGGATTCAAATCTGTGGACAGTTTGCCTTCCACAAAATCCGTTAAACGTTGTGCTGGTGCTACCTGACTTCTTCCACCTGCGGTATATGCCATTTTTTCTAAGTTCTTTTGATATTCCAAACCTTTTAAAGCTCCGAAATGTTCATAGTTGGGCAAGTCTCGATTGACATCAATTTCAACCACAATACCTGAATTGGCAAACAAATTATTTCGCTTTGAAGGCGACATACCATTAACAACCACTTCGCCATTTGAAGTTGCCGCAGGCACAATAAATCCGCCCGGACACATACAAAAAGAATACACGCCGCGATCATTTACTTGTTGTACCAAACTGTAGGAAGCCGCAGGTAACAATTCATGACGTTCACCTTCACAGTGGTACTGAATGGCATCAATAATATGCTGTGGATGTTCTACCCGAACACCCATGGCAAACGATTTGGCCTCTAAAGCAATCTCTTTTCTATGAAGTAAATAAAAAATATCCCTTGCTGAATGCCCTGTTGCTAAAATAACGCGGTTCACGGGCATTTCCTCGCCATTTTGTAGTTGAATGGCTTGTAGCTTATTGTTTTTTATAATGAAATCGGTAACACGGGTTTCAAAATGAATCTCGCCACCATATTTTAAAATGGTTTCTCGAATATTCTGTACGACTTTGGGAAGTTTATTTGTGCCAATGTGTGGATGTGCATCGACCAAAATCTGCTCAGTAGCACCATGAAATACAAGGTTTTCAAAAATACGTCGGACATCGCCACGCTTTAAACTTCTGGTATATAATTTGCCATCGCTGTAGGTTCCCGCGCCTCCTTCACCAAAGCAATAATTAGAATCCTCATTTACAAAATGATCTTGGTTGATAGCTCTCAAATCACGCCGACGGTCTTGTACATTTTTGCCACGCTCCAAAACAATGGGCTTAAAGCCTAATTCAATACATCGTAATGCCGCATACATGCCAGCTGGACCGAAACCTATGATATGAATGGTTTTTGCTTTTGAAACATCTTTATAATCAAATTTATAATCAGATGTTTTGGGTAACATTTCCCTAATATATACAGCAACTTTATAGTTGAAAATAATCTTAGCTTTGCGTGCATCAATAGATTTACGAAGCACTTTTACGCCTGTAATATCTTCTTTATCAATATTTAAAGCTTGAGCCGATTTTATTACTAAAATATCGCTGCGTTCTTCTTCTTTAAGCGTTACACGAAGCTGAAGTTCTTCTATCATACCGCAAAATTACTGAAATTTGAGCTATGCACTTAAAAAGAATTTTGAGATTAATTCGGTTCTATGCGTTATATAATTGTTCGAATTCATCAAACCTTCAATAATCCCCGAAATCCTCTAGCTCGATAATAAGATTCCGCTCCATTATGGTAGATGAAAACAGTAGCGTAACGGTAGTCACCAAAAATAGCACCACCTAGTTTTCTTATATCATTGGGAGTTTTCAACCAACTAGATGTCTTAGTATCAAAATTTCCCAATTTTTGCAACGCTCTATATTGTTCTTCGTTTAAAAGTTCAATACCCATAGCTGTTGCCATATTAACAGCGCTATCTGCTGGCTTGTATTCTTTTCTTTTTTCAAGAGCTTCATGGTCGTAACATAAACTTCTACGACCTTTGGGACTTTCTGCCGAACAATCACAAAAAATATACTCGCCCGCTTTCGTATCAAAATCAATAACATCAGGTTCTCCGCCTGTTTTCTCCATTTCATTGAGCGACCAAAGTTTCTCGGGATTTGTTTCTAGTTTAGTTTGAACATTCGTCCAATTAATCTCTTTATGCCTATTTCTATTTTTCTCAAAACGTGCTTTTAACACGTCTATAAGTTCTTGTGCTTGTTCTGGAGATAATGTTTTTTTAGTTCCCAATTTTTGAATATTTTATTGAAATTTGGAAACTAATTTAGTTGAATTATTTTATAAAATCAAAAAATTATAGGTTTCTAACGTACGTAATAAAGGAGAAATCATACTCGTTATTGGCATCCTTATTATGAAATTCATTGGTTGTTTGTTTCCAAAGCGTCGTGTCAATTTCAGGAAAAAAAGTATCCGCTTCAAACGTTTGGTGAACACGGGTTATTTCAATTTTATCGGCAACAGCCATCGCTTGCTTATAAATTTCCCCACCCCCAATTATAAATGGCTGTGTATCATTTTTGGCAATATTAATGGCATCATAGAGTGTATTGACAATGATAACGCCTTCTGGAGCTTTATAATGAGTTTGTCTGGTAATTACAATGTGGGTTCTGTTTGGTAATGGTTTTGCAAAACTTTCAAAAGTTTTCCTGCCCATGATGATGTGATGCCCTTTGGTTAAATTTTTAAAGCGTTTTAAATCGTCACTTAAGTGCCAAATGAGTTTATTGTCCTTACCAATCGCATTGTTTTCGGCAGCAGCAACAATGAGGGTTAGTTCAGACTTTTTTTTTTCTGAATCTTCTTGAAATTCTTCTTTTCCTAAATGTTGCTTAAGTACTTCTATACGATCCTTTTGTTTAGTAACTAACTTATGCAGTTGCTTTTCTTCCCATGCCTTTCCCATAAATTTATGGGTAACAAACACATTAAATAAATGATAAAGTAACAAAAACAACCAGATGAGAATGGCAAATACAAACCAATCTTTTCCAAATAAAGTCACACCCTCACCAACGCCGATAAGAAGATTTGCAATTATTAAAAACACACCTCCAATTAAAAATATAACAAAATGAATGTATAATCGTTTCTTTTGCTTTATGCGCTTTTGGGCATTTTTTAGAAGTTCTAATTGATCTTTTTCTATTTGCGTTATTTCTTTACTTTTTCCAAACATATTGTAATAATTATAGCTCGTAAATTTAATGCTTTTTAATGAAAACTCGTCAACCATGACTATGTAATCTCAAAAAGGAAGATTATGTTAAAACATTTATAACCAGATTAAAACGAAATTTGGAATACTGATAATTCTATAATTTAATCAATATTTTTTTATTCAGTTAAAATTAAAAAGAACTCATATTATCAAATTGATAATTCTTTATTGGGATTACGATTAATGTCTAAAGCTTAGGAAATTGTTTCCTAAATTTGCATTAACAACAACGCAATACACTATAATTATGGCTATTACAAAACAATATCTTAAAAGCAAACCTATTTGTAAAGTGACCTTTTCAATACTTGCTGAAGATGCTAAAAAGGTTGGACTTGCTGGAAGTTTCAACAAATGGAAAGCTACCCCTCTAAAAAAATTAAAAAACGGAACTTTTAAAGGAACTGTTGATTTAGATACCGAGAATTCATATGAATTTAAATACGTAGTTGATGGCACTTATATAAACGATGATGCCGCCGATAATTATGTATGGAATGATTTTGCCGCTGCTAATAATAGCGTTGTAAATGTTTAGTTGAATCCGAAAAATTAAACAAAAAAGTGCTTTCAAATGAAAGCACTTTTTTTATATAGCAACAGCACCTTTAATATGCGGATGTGGATTGTAATCAACCAACGTAAAATCTTCAAATTTAAAATCGAAAATATCTTTAACTTCTGGATTTAGTATCATTTTTGGCAACGGCCTTAACTCTCTAGAAAGTTGTAATTCCAGTTGCTCATAATGATTGCTATAAATATGGGCATCACCAAATGTATGGATGAAATCGCCTGCTTGGTAGCCACAAACTTGAGCCATCATCATAGTAAACAAGGCATAAGACGCTATATTAAAAGGGACACCTAAAAATATATCAGCACTACGTTGATACAGTTGGCAAGACAGTTTTCCATCAACTACATAAAATTGAAAAAACGCATGGCAAGGTGGCAAAGCAGCTTTACCATTAGCCACATTTTCACTAAATGATTTTGATGTATCTGGCAATACTGAAGGATTCCAAGCAGACACCAACATACGTCTGCTATTTGGGTTCTTTTTTAATGTTTCTACAACTTCTTTAATCTGGTCAATTTCATCACTATTCCAATTACGCCATTGATGTCCGTAAACGGGACCTAAGTTGCCATTTTCATCTGCCCATTCGTTCCAAATGCGAACCCCATTTTCAGTTAGATAATCAATATTGGTATCGCCTTTTAAAAACCATAGTAATTCATAAACAATAGATTTTAAATGGAGTTTTTTGGTTGTCAGCATAGGGAAACCTTCACTTAAATCAAATCGCATTTGATAACCAAAAACACTTTTAGTACCAGTGCCAGTACGGTCTCCTTTTTCATTTCCGTTTTCTAAAACGTGCTTTACTAGGTCGTGATATTGCTTCATCCCATCTTCCGTCTTCCCTAAGGGAAGAAACTATTTAAATTAAACTTTTTTGAGTTATTAAAAATATGAAAAAGTGATAACCTCTAATAGTTAGAGTTCCAAAATATATCACAAAGTTATTAACTAAATTGAAGAGATTTGTGCTTTCGCCGGAATGTATTACCCAATAATCATTCCTGCAATAGTTGCAGAAATTAAAGAAGCAATAGTACCGCCAAGTAAGGCTCTCATACCAAATTCTGAAAGGGTTTTTCGTTGCCCCGGTGCCAACGAACCAATTCCCCCTATTTGAATGCCAATGGATGCAAAATTGGCAAAACCGCATAGCATGTAAGTCGCAATAATGATAGACTTTTCAAATTTTAGGTGAGTAACGCTAGCAACATTTTTAAGCTCTGCTAATTGAATATAACCAACAAATTCGCTAGCGGCTAATTTGATGCCTAAAAGTTGTCCCATAAGTGCCATATCTTCTTTAGCCACACCAATTATCCACATAAGTGGTGCAAAAATATAACCTAAAATAAGTTCAAGTGATAGGCTTTTATAAACGGTATGATTTAAAACCCATTCGTTTATAGTGGTAACATCACCAATCCAACCTAAAATGCCGTTAATCATCGCTATAAAGGCCACAAAAACCAAAAGCATCCCACCGACGTTGACTGCTAATTGCAAACCTTCGGTAGTTCCTTTAGCTATAGCATCCAAAAAGTTGGTTCCAATAACGTCTTGCGAAACACTTACATCGTTATTAACTTCTTCTGTTTGGGGATATAATATTTTTGATATAACAATCGCTCCCGGAGCGGCCATAACCGAAGCAGCTAACAGGTGTTTTGCGTAAAATAATCTTAATGCTGGGTCTTCGCCTCCTAAAAAGCCAATGTATGCAGCCAATACGGCGCCAGCAACGGTTGCCATACCGCCAATCATGACCAATAGCATTTCAGACTTATTCATTTTTTCCAAATAAGCCTTAATTAATAAAGGTGCTTCAGTTTGTCCTAAAAAAATATTTCCTGCTACACTTAAACTTTCAGCCCCCGAAACTTTTAAAAATTTCGATAATGCCCATGCCATCGCTTTTACTACTTTTTGTATAATTCCTAGGTAAAAAAGAACCGATGTTAATGCTGAAAAGAAGATAATAGTTGGTAATACTTGAAATGCAAAAATGTATCCGAATTTTTCTTGATCTACTACCAAACCTTCAAATAAAAACTGGCTTCCTGCCTTTGTGAATTCTAAAACACTTACGAACAAACCGCCAACAAATTCGAATATATTCTTGATAAATTCAACTTTTAAAACGCCAATGGCTATTAATAACTGAAATGCAAGACCTAAACCAACAATCTTCCAATCTATCGCCTTTTTATTTTTACTGAATAAATAAGCTATGAATATTAAAAAAACCATTCCTAAAACACCCCGCCATAAGCTATCTATTGAAAAACCTTGGCTTGGTATAATAGTATTTATTTGTAAAGATTGTGAAGTTTCTTCTATTTTTTTATTTTGAAGTAATGCTGAACTAGTGGAATCGGAACTGATTAATGTTAGTTGTGATTTGTCTTCGATAAGTTGTTCATTAACTTGAACATTTTTTATATCTGGTTCTTGCGATAACAATGTAGAAACACTGAAAAAAATAAGGCAAACAGACAAAAAAATGTGCTTCATATGTCTAAAGTATTAACGCTTCGATATTTCATCTCTAATATGGGCTGCCTTTTCGTAATCTTCGTTACTCACTGCTTCATCTAACAAATTATGTAGTTCTTCCAATGTTTTTGTTGAATAATTTTCTTTGGGTGCACTTGGCTCAAAATTATTATCCAACAATTCATCCATTAAAATGCTATTCTGATTTTCGTCTTCTTTTTGTTTTTTTGATTCCACTTTCAAATAAATTCCTGCTTTATCTAAAATGTTTTTATAGGTAAAGATGGGTGCCTCAAAACGAAGTGCTAAAGCAATGGCATCACTGGTTCTGGCATCAATGATTTCTTCTATTTTATCACGTTCACAAATTAAACTAGAATAAAATACACCATCAACCAATTTATGGATGATAACTTGTTTGATGACAATATCAAATCTATCAGCAAAATTTTTGAATAAATCGTGGGTTAAAGGTCTTGGTGGTTTTATTTCCTTTTCTAAAGCAATGGCGATAGATTGAGCTTCAAAAGCTCCAATAACAATAGGAAGTTTACGGTCTCCATCAACTTCATTTAATATTAATGCATACGCACCGTTTTGGGTTTGACTATAAGAGATACCCTTTATATTTAATCTAACTAGACTCATAATTTATAAAAACGCAAAGAACTGTTTAAATTAGGACTTTACCAAACTGCCTGATGCAGATTTGTTTATAAAAACCGAATTTAACAACCTTTTTTTGCTAATACAATTTATAAAAAATAATTTATTGTTGCGCTTTAAATGCTTTTAATTTTTCTATGAGCTGTGGAACGACAACAAAGGCATCTCCAACCACGCCATAATCAGCTGCTTTAAAGAAAGGAGCCTCAGAATCTGCGTTAATAACTACCTTAACTTTTGAGGCATTGATTCCCGCTAAATGTTGAATAGCACCAGAAATACCAATGGCTATATATAAATTGGCAGCAACAGGTTTTCCCGTTTGTCCAACGTGCTCACCATGGGGTCTCCAGCCTAAATCGGAGACTGGTTTTGAACATGCTGTAGCTGCACCTAAAACTGATGCTAATTCTTCAATCATTCCCCAATTTTCAGGACCTTTTAATCCGCGACCAGCTGATACTACTATTTCAGCATCGGCAATACTCACTTTACCTGATACTTTATCAACTGATTCTACTTTAATCCCAGATTCTGGCAATGAAGGAGAAAACGTTTCCGAGGAAGCGTTACCTGAAGATTCTACCAACCCAAATGAATTGTTTGAAACACCGACTATTTTTAGATCGGTATTGATTTGTGTAAATTCAAATGCTTTATTTGTAAAAGCGGTACGCTTCACAGTAAATGGAGCTATACTCGAAGGTGATTCAATAACATTGGAAGCATAACCAGCATTTAATTCTACTGCCAATAATGGCGCTAAATATTTACTATTAGCACTAGAACTTACAATAACAACTTTGGTGCTTTCTTTTATGGCAGCTTGTTTAATGATATTTGCGTAGATTTTTGCGTTAAAATTATCCAATTGCTCATTCGTTACATTTAATACTTTATCCACGCCATATGCTGCTAATTGCGAACTATCGCTCGCATTAATGGCTATGGCGGTAACTGTTGTTCCCAATTGATTGGCAACAGCTTTGGCATAAGAAGCAACCTCAAAAGCGACTTTTTTAAATTTTCCTTGTTCTGATTCTGTATATACTAAAACTGACATAATCTTTTATTTTTTCATTTCCTCGAAGGAGGGAATCTATTTTATTTAATTCTCTATGAATTCCTACCGGCGCAGTAATAACAAACTAAATCACTTTCGCTTCATTATGAAGCAAGTTTATCAATTCATCTAAATTGTCTGGAGATATTAATTTAATTGCACCTTTTGGTGCTGGTTTTTCAAATTTTGTAGAAGTGGTTTCCGCGTTGGCATCAAGAGGCTCTAAAACAGTTAATGCTTTTTGACGAGCCATCATGATACCTCTCATATTTGGTATGCGTAAATCACTTTCTTCAACCAAGCCTTTTTGTCCGCCAATAACTAATGGCAATGATGTAGAAACTGTTTCTTTGCCTCCATCAATTTCCCTAATAGCTTTAACGGAAGTGCCTTCAATTTCTAAACCAATACAATTATTTATAAAATTCGCATCTATTAAACCTGCTATTATCCCTGGTACCATACCACCATTATAATCAATAGATTCACGGCCAGCAATAACTAAATCGTAACCACCATCTTTCACCACATTTGCCAATT
>Ga0307414_10002261_pt1 | contig 10064 bp, 10 predicted proteins | sample DK1Ometagenome_FD_203804 | JGI IMG/M metagenome (GOLD analysis project Ga0307414, IMG submission 203804) | Maize rhizosphere microbial communities from greenhouse at UC Davis, California, United States - DK15-O-3 | ecosystem: Host-associated > Plants > Roots > Rhizosphere > Soil | place: USA...
TATCCGGTGCGGGCTTTGGATGTTCCACATCGCTGCTGGTCGCCAGCGCGCCGAAATGATGGCCGATCCCGCAACGCGCCAGCTTTATCAATGCGCGCTCGCGCCGGGTCGAGGTGGCGACGGCCAGCGGCACGCCGCGCGCGGACAGGTCCCGCAGCAATTCGATCGCACCGTCCTTCAGCGGCAAGCCCTGTTCCACCAGCAAGTCGTAGCGGCCCTTGCAGTCGATGCTCAGGCGCTCCGCCTTCTCCGGCCCCAGCAAGCGGACCAGCATTTCGGTACAGGCCGCGTCGTGCATGCCGACCATCGACAACCAGAGTCCGTCGTCCAGCGAGAGTTCCTGCTCGACGGCAACGCTCCGCCAGCAATCGAGGATGACGCGCTCGCTGTCGATCAGCAGGCCGTCCATGTCGAAGATCACCGCACGGACATTCATGCGTCGAACAGTTCCGCCCGGTCGCCATCGCCCAGGATCCGCCACTGGCCCGCCGGCAATCCGGCCAGCTCCAGGCCGCCGATCCGACTGCGGTGCAAGGCCTCGACATGATTGCCGACCGCCGCGAACATGCGCCGCACCTGGTGGTAACGGCCCTCGTGCAGGGTCAGGCGCGCATGGCGCGGGTCGATGGCTTCCAGGCCTGCCGGCAGTAACGGTGTCTGCTCCGATTCCAGCATCATTTCACCACTGGCGAATGTTCCCGCCTCGTCGCCACGCAGGTCGCTGGCAAGGCTCGCTTCATAGACCTTGGACAGTTTCGATTTCGGCGACACGATCCGGTGCAACAGCACGCCGTCGTCGGTCAGCAGCAACAGGCCGCTGGTATCGCGATCCAGCCGCCCCACCGTGGACAGCAGCGGCGAGCGCAAGCGGAAACGCGGCGGCAACAGGTCGTAGACGAGGCGGCCGCGATCCTTGGTGGAGCAGGTGTAGCCGGCCGGCTTGTGCAGCATGACCAGCAGGCCAGGCGCCGGATCCAGCGGTTCGCCATCGACGCGGGTGTTGCCGTGGTCCAGCGGATCGTCGGCGTAGAGCACGTCGCCCTGCGCATCGGTGACGCGGCCTTCGCGGAACATCAGCGCGACCTGCTTGCGGCTGCCGTAACCGAGGTTGGCGAGGTACTTGACCAGCTTCATCGCCTGGACCTGGGTGCCTTGGTCGCTTCGACCACCTTGAAGCCATCACGCTCGCCAGCCACCCGTATCTGCCCGAAATTCTCGTTGAGCACGGCTTCGTAAGGAAGGTGGCGGTTGGCGACCAGGAACAGGCGTCCACCGGGTTTCAGCGATTCGGCGGCGACGGCGATGAAGCGGCGGCCGACATCGGGACGGTCGGCACGGGTCTGGGTGTGGAAAGGTGGATTGCTGACGATGAAGTCGTACTGCTCCGGCAGGCCGGTGGTGACATCGTGCCAACGGTAGCCGAGCGTGGCCGTGGTTTCGAATGCAGCAAGATTGCGTTTCGCCAGGTCCAGCGCGCGCGCCTCGGCTTCGTACAGATCGAGCGAGACGACCTTGTCGCTGCGCGAAAGGATCTCGGCCGAAAGATAGCCGTAACCGGCGCCCAGGTCGGCGCCCTTTCCGGCGAGGTCGCCGGGGAGGTGTTCGACCAGCAGCGCGGATGCGGGATCGATCCGATCCCAGGCGAACACGCCGGGACGACTGGTGAAGCGGCCGTCGAGGATCGGCCGCGGCGCATCCAGCTTCGACCATTGCGCCAGCAACGCCGGATCATGCGCATCGCCGAGCGGCTTGCTCCAGAACACGCGACAGTGGTTCTTGGTCAGGCCGCCGCCCAGGCCGGCGAGCTGCCCGAAATCGGCCTGACCGGATTTCGCGCCTTCGTTGTTGGTGACGCTGGCCACGACTACCCCGCCCGGCGCGCACAGCGACAAGGCCCGCGCGAACAAGGCCCGCGCCTCTTCGCGTTGCCGCGGCGGCAGGACCAGCACCAGCGGATAACGGGCGCCGGATTCGGCTGCATCGGCGACTACCTGCAGGCCACCGCGTTCGAGTTCATCGGCGAATGGCTTGTAGCTCTGTTCGCATACCAGTTGCGCGACCGGGAACTGGCGCATCGCCGCGCCTTCGCGCGCACGCAGGAACAAGACCGATCCTTCAGGCCATCGCAAGGCGCGACTGGAAAGCGGAAGGAACAAGGAGTCGAGCGCGGGATCGGAGTTGCTGGCGGCCAAGAGGCTTCACGAACAAGGGAACAGGCGGGGATTCTACCCGTGCCATGCGTCCGCCCCTCACCCGGCCCCCGACTCAAGCGGCAGGCCCTGTCGGCCATCCTCTCCCCGCAAGGCGAGACGCGGAAGAATCGCCAGTGCCAAAGGTGGATCAGCCTATGTCCGACCTCCTGCTATCGACGAGGCCTGGAAAGTAAACGCATGCTCTTGAACGGCAATGCAACTGCCCAGTTAAGCGTCCCTCGCCCCGCCTGCGGGGAGAGGGTGCCCGAAGAGCGGGTGAGGGGCCTGCACCTCTCTTGCGATCTCATCCAGAACCGTGTCGGTGTCGCGCAATACTTCGTCATCCCAGAAACGGATGACCCGATACCCCATTTTTTGCAGATACAGAGTGCGTAGCTCATCCGCCTGCTGTTGTTGCGGCTCCAGATGCTGGCTGCCGTCCAACTCGATGATCAATCCGATCTCCAGGCAGACGAAGTCCAGATAGAACGGTCCAACCCTGTGCTGTCTCCGGAACTTGCACTCGTACAGGCGGCCCCGCAAACACTGCCAGATCAAAAGTTCCGCATCCGTTTGCTGACGACGCAACATTCTTTCCCTGCTGTGATCCTGTTTCCCGCGCATGACTGCCCTCCTTGGCTGATGTCGGCAAGGTTAGGCGGCCGGATCGGGATCGGCTATCAGGAAAATCCGCGCGTGATTGTGGGTGCAAGCCGCTCCTCACCCGGCCCCCGACCCAAGCATTCGGGGGCAGGCCCTGCCGGCCGCCCGCTCCCCGCAAGCGGGGCGAGGGACGCGATGTCAGCCCTGCAACTCGCGCAACGTCACCGACGGCGGCGCATCCAGCACCCGCCGCGTGGCGAACAATCCCGCGACCAGCGCGGCCAGCATGCCCAGTACGCCGCCGATCGCTGCCAGCGACCAGTTCGCCTTCCACGGCAGGTCGAACACCTGCTCGGCGATCACCCCGGACAACACCGAGGCGGCGATCGCCGCGACCAGGCCGGACAGCAGGCCGATCGCGGCGAATTCCGACGCCTGCGCCAGTCGCAGTTGCCGGCGGCTGCCGCCGAGCACGCGCATCACCCCGCCTTCCAGCAGACGCTCGTCCTGGCTGGCGCTGACCGCTGCGAGCAAGACCAGCACGCCGGCGGCGAGCGAGAACCAGAACACCACCTGCACCACCGTCGACACCCGGTCGGCGGTGCTGCGCACCTGCTTCAACACCGCATCGACATCGATCACCGACAGGTTGGGGAAACGCTCCACCAGTTGCGCGGTGAAACGTGTCTGCGTCGGCGGCACGCTGACCGCGGTGATGTAGCTGGCGGGGTAACCCTGCATCGATCCAGGCGAGGCGATGACGAAGAAGTTGGGGCGGAAACTTTCCCAATCGACGCTGCGCAGGCTGGTGATTTTCCCTTCGAAGGGCTGGCCGGCGATATCGAAGGCGACGCGGTCGCCGATCTTCCAGCCCAGTTGCTCGGCGAATCGCTCCTCCACCGACAGTTCCGGCGCCGCCGGCGTGCGTCCGTTCCAGAATTCGCCGGCGGTGACCTTGTTGTCATCGCGCAGGGTCGCGGCGGTGGACAGGTTGAATTCGCGCTCGGCACGGCGCCTGGCCTGCTCATCGCCCGCATAGTCCGCGCCGCTGGCCGGCTTGCCGTTGAGCGACACCAGGCGCCCGCGGATCATCGGGAACAGCGTGGGCGGCGCGATCTTCTGTTCGGCCATGAACGCGTTGACGTCGGCTTGCTGGTTCTCCTGCACGTTGATGATGAAGCGGTTGGGCGCGTTCTCCGCCAACGACAACTGCCAGCGATCCAGCAGGTCGGTGCGCACGAAGGTGAGCAGCAGCAACGCCATCAAGCCCAGTCCCAGCGCCGACACCTGGGCCACGCTGGTGCCGGCGCGGCGGCTGACGTTGGCAAGCCCGTAACGCAGGCTTCCGCGCAGGCGCGAGCGCAGGCGGCGCACCAGCAGGATCATCAGCCAGGCCAACAACGCCAGCACGCCCAGCGTGGCCAGGATGCCGAGCAGCATCGCCGTGCCCAGGGTCGCCGAACCCGCCTTCCACCACAGCAGGGCGCCCAACCCGACGAATCCGGTCAATGCGACCAGCCATGCGCTGGGCTCGGTCGGATCCAGGTCGCGACGCAGCACGCGCAAGGCGGGCACGCGACGCAACGCCAGCACCGGCGGCGCGCCGAAGGCGAGCAGCACGACCATGCCGACCCCATAGCCCTGCAGCGCCGGCAACCAGCCCGCTGGTGGAATGGAGATCTTCATTTCCGCCTGCAGCCAGCTGCCGATCGCCCACTGCAGGCCGAAAGCGATCAATACGCCGACCGTGCACGCGATCAGGCCCAGCAACACCAGTTCACCGACATGGATGCCGACCAGCGTGCGCTGGCTGGCGCCGAGGCAACGCATCACCGCGGTGCCGGAAAGATGCCGCTCGCTGTGGCGGCGTGCGGCCATGGCCAACGCGACCGCCGCGAGTACCACCGAGACCAACGCAGCCAGGCCGAGGAAGCGACCGGCGCGGTCCAGCGAGGAGCGTATTTCCGGGCGTGCGTCCTGGATCGTTTCCAGTCGTTGCCCGCGTGCGAGCGCAGGACGCGCGACTGCGGTGAAACGCTCAACCGCGGCGGCATCGCCGGCCACGATCAGGCGATAGCCGAGGCGGCTGCCTTCCTGCACCAGTCCGGTCGCAGGCAAGTCGGAAAGATTGAGGAAGGCCTTGGGCGCGACGTTGAAATAATCCAGCGACGCGTCCGGTTCCTGCACCACCAGGGCGACCAGGCGCAGTTTCGAATCGCCGATGCCGATCATGTCGCCGACCTTGGCATCCAGTGTTTCGGCGCCTGCCTGGGTCATCCATAGCGTGCCAGGCGCGGGAATGCCCTGGGCGTCATGTTCGGCGCCACCCGGCTGGTCGATGAGGCGGAAGGCGCCCCGTAACGGAAAGCCTTCGCCCAGCGCGCGCAGGTCGCCGAGGCGAAGCTGCTCGCCGGCGCGGATCATGCTGTCCAGGCTCAGGGTTTCCGCGCGACGCAATCCCTCCGCATTGGCCGCGTTGCGAATGGCGCCGGTGATCGGCGCGTCACCGCGCACCACCACGTCGCCACCGAGCAGGCGGTTGGCCTCGATGGCCAGGGCGCGTTCGGCGCGGTCGGTGACGAAGCCGACCGCGGTGACCGCGATCACCGCCAGCACCAGCGCGGCGAACAGGATGCGGATATCGCCCGCGGCCACGTCGCGCAGCAGTTGCCGCCACGCCATCCGCAGCGTCTTCATGCAACCGCGCCTTCGCCAACCAACTTGCCGCTGTCCAGGCGCAGGAGGCGGCCGCAGCGTTCGGCAAGGTGTTCATCGTGGGTGACCAGGACCAGGGTGGTGCCGGCTTCCGCATTCAAGGCGAACAGCAGTTCGATGATCGCCTGACCGGTGTGGGTGTCGAGGTTGCCGGTGGGCTCGTCGGCGAACAGCAACGACGGCCGGGTCACGAAGGCACGCGCCAGGGCCACGCGTTGCTGCTCGCCGCCGGAAAGCTGGCGCGGGTAGTGACCGAGGCGCTCGGCCAGGCCGACTTTCCCGAGGATCTGGCTCGCCGGGGTTTCCGCATCGGCATCGCCGCGCAATTCCAGCGGCAGCATCACGTTTTCCATTGCGGTCAATGAAGGCAGCAACTGGAAGCTCTGGAACACGAAGCCGACCTTCTCGCCACGCACGCGGGCGCGTCCATCTTCGTCCAGCGTGGATAGTTTCTCGCCATCCAGCACCACGCTGCCGTCGCTCGGCGTGTCCAGGCCGGCGAGCAGCGACAACAACGTGCTCTTGCCCGAGCCCGATGCGCCGACGATGGCGACTGTGTCCCCATGGGAGATTTCGAAGCCGACTCCCTGCAGGATCGTCAGTTCGCCCGAGGGCAGCGGGACCCGCTTGCCAAGATCATCGACCTGCAGCGCGGATCGCGGTTTCGACCGCGCGACTTCAGCGCGCAGTTCGGTGGAATCGGCCATGATGGTCCTTCGATTGCATCGGAGACGTGGGATGTCATTAGCTTATGCGGGCTGGCGGGGCCGGGTTCAATGTGCCATTGGTCTTGTACTCATGGCCCTGGCGCTGCTGGCGCCCTCGGTATCGGCCCAGACCACGGCGGCGAATGCCACCGCTGCCAAGCCCCAACGCACCATTCTGGTGATGGGCGATTCGCTGTCGGCCGCCTACGGCCTCAGCGCTTCGCAAGGCTGGGTGGCGCTGACGTCCGAGCGCATCACCAGGACGCAGCTGGGCTGGCGCGTGGTCAATGCCAGCATCAGCGGGGAAACCACCGCTGGCGGCGTGTCGCGGATCGCCGCCGAATTGAAGCGCACGCGCCCGGCCGTGGTGGTGATCGAACTGGGCGCCAACGACGGCCTGCGCGGCCTGCCGCTGGCCCAGACCCGCGCCAACCTGGAACGCATGATCAAGCAGTCGCAGGCATCCGGGGCGAAGGTGCTGCTGGTCGGCATGCGCATGCCGCCGAACCTGGGCCGCGATTACACCCAGGGCTTCGAACGCAACTTCAGCGAACTGTCGAAACTGCACAAGACCGCATTCCTGCCGTTCCTGCTGGAACCCATCGCACTGGACCGCGCCAATTTCCAGGCGGACAACCTCCACCCCGTCGCCGCCGCGCAGCCGAAGCTGCGCGACCATGTGTGGAAATCGCTGGCGCCGCTGCTGGACTAGGAATCCCGATGGCAACCAACCGTTGCCTTCTTCACGCGCGCTTGCCGACAATACAACGCCAGTTTCATACAACCACAACAACGTCTTTGCCATGCTGCGCCGCATTAGATGATTTCTTGCCCAGGAGAATCAAGATGCGTGCCTTGTTCATCGGCGGCGTGGTCGACAACAGCGAAATGGACCTGGACGGCAACCAGCCGCCGGTGCATTACCCGGAAAACAGCGGCAGTGGCCGGCCTCGCTATCGCCTGCACCTGGTCGGGCAACGCGACGACGGCAGCATCGCCTATGCGGTCTACGGCGCGCCCGACCTGGCCGACCAGGAAGTGCAGCGGGTGGCCGATGAACGTGGTTACGCGAGACGCTTCGAAGCGACGCCCGCGCCTGCGGTGCACTAGGCGACTCAGGCCACCCAGGATGCCGAAATACCCGACAGCTGCCGCAATGCCTGTTCGAACAGTTCCACAGGCTGCCCACCCTGGATCAGGTGGCGGTCGTTGAAGATCACCGAGGGTACCGCGGTGATGCCCTGGCTGGCATAGAAGTTTTCCTGCTGGCGTACCGCCTCGGCGAATTCGTCGGTCGCCAGTATCTGCCGCGCACGCGCGCCCTCCAGGCCCGCTTCCACGGCCAGCTTCGTTAGCGTGTCCGCGGAAGAAACATCCTCGCCTTCGGTGAAGTAAGCGCGCAGCAAGGCATGCTTGAGCGCCAGCTGGCGCTCCTGTCCTTCCAGTCCGGCCCAGTGCAGCAGGCGATGGGCGTCGAAGGTGTTGTAGACATGGCGGCGCCGGTCCATGCGGAACTCGAAACCCAGGGCCGCGCCGCGCGCGCGGATCGCTTCGCCGTTCTGCGCCGCCTGTTCGGCGCTGATGCCGTATTTGCGGGTCAGGTGCCCGACCGCATCCTCGCCTTCGGCCGGCATCTGCGGATTCAGCTCGAACGGCTGGAAGTGCAATTCGACCTGCAGGTCTCCGCCGACGCGCGATATCGCCTCCTCCAGCGACTTCAAGCCCACCGCGCACCAGGGGCAGGCGACGTCGGAAACGAAATCGATCTTGATCGGAACGGCCATGGCGAATGCATCCGGGATCCTGCGGCACAGCCGCGACAATCCCTTAACTGGGGGCGCACGCATGCGTATCAACGGCACAGTGCGATGCGTGGACCGGCAGGGCGCCGGCACGGCATCGCCTCGTCGATGCCACGGGATGTGGCCGTTGTCGCCACGGCCGACGTTTGCCAAGGGATGGCAGGCCCGTGGTGGACAAGGTCTTGATGCCGCATGCGTCCTCGTCGTCGCTTGCGCATCACTCGGGGGGACGGCCCAGGTCGTCCCCCTTTTCTCTCATATGCCGCTTCCGCGGCGCTGCTGTCATGAAACTGGCACGCCGCCTGCGTAACTTCATTGTCACCAGACTGACTTGAAGGCCGGGTCCCGGTTCCGCATGCTCGTTCCCATCGCCGAGACCCGCCCCTACAGCGCCCTGCAATGCCTGGTCTGGGCCTTTGCCTTTTCGGCGGATGGCAGCGCGCGCGGCTTGGACGTGGAAAAGCTCGATGCCGGGAAACTGGCCGAGGCGCGCAGGGACCATGCCTGGTTGTGGCTGCACTTCAACAGCAGCGACGCGCGCACCGCCCATGCCATCGCCCGGTTGGACCTGCCCGAAGCGGCAAGCGAAGCGCTGTTATCGCACGACACCCACGTCAGCCTGCAACTGGAAGGCGCGACGGCCTTCGGCGTGTTCGTGGACTGGCGCCACGAGCGCGGCAGCGACCACAGCCGGCAATCGTTCGCGCGCGGCGACAAGCAGGTTGGCTGGCTGCATTTCGCGCTGGCCGACGGCCTGGTCGTCACTTCCCGGCGCCAGGCCCTGCGCTCGGTGGAACAGGTCCGCCAGCATTTGTGCGCCGGCGTGCGCTTCGATTCGGCGGCCGAGGTGCTGGAGGCGATCGTGGAGCAGTTCGCCGCCTCGATGGCCCACGCCACGCTGGAACTCGGCGAGGAGCTGGATCATATCGAAGACCGGGTGCTCGCCGACCGGATCGGCGAGGAACGCCGCGACCTGGCCCTGCTGCGGCGCCAAACCGTGCACATGCACCGGCCGCCGACCGCATTGCGGCGGGTGCTGAGGCAGTTCGAACAACGCTACGCCGCGCGTGCGGACCATGCGCTGGTGCCGGCGGCCACCCGGCTTTCGCAACGCTTCGACGAGCTGGACAGCGACGTGGCCACCTTGCACGAACGCGCGCGCCTGCTGCAGGACGAAGTGGCCGCCAAACTGGCCGAGCAGACCAACCACCATCTGTTCGTGCTCTCGGTGGTCACCGCGCTGCTGCTGCCGCCCACGCTGATCGTCGGCGCTTTCGGCATGAACATGGGCAACCTGCCGTTGATGCGCAGTCCGCATGGCTTCGGCATCGCCGTCGGGCTGTGCCTGGCCTCCAGCGTCATCGTGTACCTGTTGCTGCGCAGGTTCGGCGTCGGCCGCGAGTGAGCGGACGAAGCCGCGTTCCCGGGGTTGTCAATCGATCTTGGCCTATCGAGCGTTGCCTATCGGCTTGTTTACCCGGCTTGCGCACTCATTCGCCAGGCAGGCTGTACTCGAAGTCGTAATAGTGCCGGCCGTCTTCGATGCGGATGCCGAGCGTGCCGGCGAGATCCTTGAGCTGGCCGGTGCCGGTGTCGGGCACGACCTCGATCACCAGGCTCTGTGCTTCCTTGGTCATCATGCCCTTGTGCACCAGGACGAAACTGCCTTCGCGCCCGTGCAGCCTGCCGCTGACCCGCTCGATTGCGACATAAGCCGCTGAAGTCGGCACGTCGCTGCGCGCGGCCAGCATCTCGCCCTTGCCGCTGGCCTCCAGGTCGCCGCCGAAGCGCTTGTCCAGCGACATCCGGCCCAGGCTGGAACCTTCGGCGACATCGCCCTCGCCTTGCGGCTGCATTTTCACTTCGAAAGTGCCGGTGGCGTGTCGGGTCATGGGAGTTTCCGGTGGCGTGAACGGGATCCATGAAAACATGGACTCATGGAAATAGGATCGCCGCGCCCCCATCTGAGGTCAATGGATACCCCGTCGTGTTCGCATCGTACGAACGCGGCGCCGCCCACGATGATCACCCAGCCCCGGAGTCCA
>Ga0307414_10002264_pt1 | contig 10056 bp, 10 predicted proteins | sample DK1Ometagenome_FD_203804 | JGI IMG/M metagenome (GOLD analysis project Ga0307414, IMG submission 203804) | Maize rhizosphere microbial communities from greenhouse at UC Davis, California, United States - DK15-O-3 | ecosystem: Host-associated > Plants > Roots > Rhizosphere > Soil | place: USA...
CCGCGGACGAGCTGGCGGTGACTCCCACGGCGATCAGCCATCAGATACGGCTGCTGGAAGATGTGCTGGGGCTCGCGCTGTTCACTCGTCAGGTGCGGCAGGTCGCGCTGACCGAAGCGGGCGAGCGGCTCTATCCGACATTGCGCGATGGCTTCGATATGTTCGACCGGGCGCTTGCCGATCTTGTGCCCGCGCCGCGGCGGGCGGCGGTGACATTGACCGCGACGATCCAGTTTACCGCGCGCCGGCTCCTGCCCGCGCTCGGCTCATTTCGCGAACGCTTTCCCGATTTCGACCTGCGGCTGCATTCCTCCAACGAGCCCGTCGATCTGGCCGCGGGGCTGGCCGACGTGGCGGTTCGTTATGGCCCTGGACCCTTTGACGGACTGGTCGGCCGGCCGCTTTTTTCGGAACGCTTCGGTCCGCTTTGCAGCCCGGCGCTGGGCCTGTCCGGGCCGCAAGACCTGATGTATGCCACCTTGCTGCATGTCGAATGGCGCCAGCCCGCCAACGCGTCCGACTGGCGGCGATGGGCGCGGCTCGCCGGGATGGACGGGCTGGCGGTCGACGAAGGGCCGCGTTTCAGTTCGGACGATCATGCGCTGCAGGCGGCGGTCGCGGGGCATGGCGTCGCGATCGGCAGCCTGATCCTTGCCCGGCCCGAGATCGAGGCGGGGCTGTTGGTTCATCCGTTCGGCCCGGTCATCGAAGGCGAGAGCTATCACATGCTCGCGACGCCGGCCAATATGGCCTGCGCCGACGTGCGGGCGGTTTGTGCCTGGCTGGTCGAATCGGTTGCGGGCTTCGCCGCCGACGAGCACCCCTTGCCCGCAGCCTAAAACAGGTCTACATCGACCGCCGAACGGCCGCCTCGCAAGGGGCGGCCCTTATTATTTCCGCTTGGAGACTTTTCGTCATGGCCAACGCCGATGCCACCCCGCTGATGCCGCACGCGACCGCCGCCTGGCTGGTCGACAACACCGGCCTCACCTTTGTCCAGATCGCCGAATATTGCGGCATCCACATCCTCGAGGTCCAGGCGATCGCCGACGAGACCGCCGCGACCAAATATACCGGCCGCGATCCCGTCCGCGCGCACGAACTGTCGATGGAAGAGATTGAAAAGGGTCAGAACGACCCGAACTACAAGCTCAAGATGAGCAAGCAGGCGCAGGACACGATTCGCCGCACCCGCGGCCCGCGCTACACCCCGGTCAGCAAGCGCCAGGACAAGCCCGACGGCATCGCGTGGATCCTGAAGAACCACCCCGAGGTGTCGGACGGCGCGATCGGCAAGCTGATCGGCACGACGCGCAACACGATCGGCGCGATCCGCGATCGCAGCCACTGGAACAGCGCCAATATCGTCCCCAAGGATCCGGTGACGCTCGGCCTCTGCTCGCAGCGCGAACTCGACGCGCTCGTCGCCAAAGCGGCGAAGAAGGCGGGGATCAAGGCGCCCGAGGACAGCCGTTTCGAGGGCGACCGCGAAGCCCTGCTCGAGGAACTGCGCGCCGAACGCACCGCCGCGAACGAAGCGCGCGCCGCCGAAGCCGAAGCCGAAGAAGCCAGCGAAGCGACCGGCGACGAAACGGCGGCCTGACGGGTGGCGTCGGGGCAGGATGAGGACAATATCCCGGCGGCCAGCGGCTCGCCGGATGCCTCGCTGACCCAGGACGACAGCTTTACCGCGACGAGCCACGCGGGCCTGACCTATCCGTGGGGCGAGGCGGCGCCGGGCACGGGCGAGACGATCCGCATCGCGGACGGGATCAACTGGGCGCGAATCCCGATGCCGGGTTCGCTGGGCCATATCAACAGCTGGCTGCTCGACGATGCTGATGGCGTCGCGGTGGTCGATACCGGCATCTGCCTGACGATGTGCTCCGACGCGTGGAAGGCGCTCTATGCGGGCGCGCTGAAGGACAAGCGCATCACGCGCGTCATCGGCACGCACCTCCACCCCGACCATATCGGGCTCGCGGGCTGGATCGCGAAGAAACAGGAGGTGAAGCTGTGGATGACGCGCGGCGAGATGCTCACCGCGCGCGCGATCGTCGCCGATTCGTCCGACACCGCACCCGACGAGGTGCTGGCGCAATCACGCGCCGCGGGCTGGGACGAGGCGGCGATCGAGGCGCAGCGGACGCGCGGCTGGAACATGTTCCAGCGCATGATCTTCACCCTGCCGCGTTCCTATGTGCGGATCGCCGACGGCGAGACGCTCGACATGGGCACGCACCGGTGGCGCGTCGTCACCGGATCGGGGCATAGCCCCGAACATGCGTGCCTGTGGAACGAGCGCGAAGGCGTGCTGGTATCGGGCGACCAGGTGTTGCCGCGGATCAGCTCGAACGTCTCGGTCAACATCACCGAGCCCGACGCCGATCCCTTGGGCGAGTGGCTCGCGTCGATTGACAAGCTGCTCCGCGTCGTTCCCGCCGACGTCACCGTCTGTCCGGCGCATGGCGAGCCGTTCAAGGGGCTGCACGTCCGCCTGATGGCGCTGCGCGACGAACATCGGATGCGGCTCTATAATCTGGCCGAAGCCGCGGCGAAGGCGCCGATGCGCGCGGTCGACAGCTTCCCCTTGCTGTTCAACCGTCCGATCGGCGAGCATAACCGCGGCCTCGCGACCGGCGAGGCGCTCGCGCACCTCAAGCGGCTCGAGGTCGAAGGACGCGTGCAGCGCGAGGAGCGCGACGGGGTGTGGTGGTATCACGGGGTGGTTTGAGGCCCTGGCTGGGTGGCGGCTTTGGGGTGGAGAGCGGATGTTCCTCCCCCACCGGGGGAGGGGGACCATGCGAAGCATGGTGGAGGGGCACGCGAGGTGTTTCCCGCCTGATCTGCGTAGCGCTATTCCGCCCGTGCCCCTCCACCACCTTCGGTGGTCCCCCTCCCCGTGCCGGGGAGGATCGGCAGCTTCCGGCCGAAACCCGTCGCGCTCCGTCTATCGCGGCCTTTGCATGATCCAGCTGAACGCCATCGCGTTGAAGATCGTATAGAGGCCATAGAGCATCAGCGCGGCGAACCAGTTTCGCGTCGCGATCGCCATCGCGCCGACAAGCAGCAGGAATTCGAAGATATAGGTGATGTTCGGCCCGACCTTGTCCGCCAGCGGCTTCACCATCTGCTGGATCAGCGGATCGTCGCTTTCCATGAAGGCGCGGTGCATCGCGAAATTTCCGATTCCGGCGCAGAAAATGGCGATGATGGCAATCAGCATAGGTTTGCAGATGGGGCAGCCGGGGTGGAAATGCCAGAAACTTTCGGGTTATAGGGGCGCATCATCCGCGCGCCGGCCCCGCGCGAACGATCGAACGAACCCGGCTTCCGCCCCCACAAGAAGGACGTCTTCGGTGACAACTCTCCCCCGCCTGGCCGCGCTTTGCCTGCCCCTCGCGCTCGCCGCCGCGCCGGCGTACGCTTCGCAGGAACCGGTCGAGCCGATGCAGCCCGACGACCCGCTGCTCGTCAATCCTGTGCTCGTCGACCCGCTGGTGGCGGCTCCGCTTCCGACCGTGCTCATGCCGCCCGATCCGCCGCTGCCCGATCCGGTGCGCGCGATGATCGACGCCGCCTTCGCGAGCGGCGATAATGACGATGTCGAAGCGGTGGCAAAGTTCGCGCGCAAGACCCATCCGGCCAATATCGGGGAAATCGACGCCCTGCTCGCTTACTATCGAAGCGGCCATCCGCCGGAGGTCCCGTTCGATCCGGTACGCAACATGCTCGCCGCCGCGATGGCGAGCGGCAGGGACGCCGATGTCGAGGCGGTGGCGAAGCTGGCCAAGGCCACCACGCCCGAGGACGCCGCGGAAATCGAGGAACAGGTCGTCGCCTATCGCGCCGAACGGCAGCGATTGAAGGACGAAGCGGCGGCGGCCGCACGCGCGAAACTGGCGGCGGCGAAATTCTGGGAAAACTGGAAGGGCGAGGGACAGATCGGCGCGTCGCAGAGCAGCGGCAACACCAGCTCGGCGGGTATCAGCGCCGGCCTCGCGATCGCGCGCAAGGGGATCGACTGGACGCACAAGCTGCGCGCGCAGGCCGATTACCAGCGCACCAACGGCAAGACGTCGGTCGAACGCTATCTGGCCGAGCTGGAGCCGCAATACCGGATCGACGAACGCACCTTCGCCTTTGGCCTCGGCCGCTGGGAACATGACCGAATCCTGGGATATGACACGCGCTGGAACCTGTCGGGCGGGCTCGGTTACAAGGTGGTCGATAACAAGAAGATGACGCTGAGCCTGAAAGGCGGACCGGCGTTCCGCCAGACCGCTTTCGTCGACGGCGGCAACGACACCGAACTGACCGCGCTCGCCGGCCTTGATTTCGGCTGGCAATTATCGCCGACGCTGCGGCTGACGCAGGTCGCATCGACGATCGTCGGCACGACCAACAGCTCGACCAGCTCGCAGACCGCGCTCAATGCCAAGCTGACCGGCGCGCTGTCGGCGCGCATCGCCTATTCGGCGCAGATCGACACGAGTCCGCCGCCGGGGATCGAAAGCGTCGACACGCAGACGCGGTTCACGCTGGTCTACGGGTTCTAGCTTGCGTCATTGCGAGCGAAGCGAAGCAATCCAGAGCGGTTTTACGCACACTCTGGATTGCCGCGTCGCCCCGGATCGAGTCCGGGGCTCCTCGCAATGACGATGTAGGAATCAGCTTCCGTCGCCAGCTTCCGTCGAACGCATTCGCGCTGAGCTCATTCCTATCTGATCGCCGCCAGCACATAGAGAAATTCGGCGAAACCCATCGTCGCGTCGACCAGCCCCGCGACCTTCGGATTGGTCGAATCGATCAGAAAATATTCGTCGGGGGCGTGTGCGCCCGATCCGTGGCCGATGCCGAAATGCGCGGCGGGGATCGACACGGGCGGCGCGGTGAAGGTCGCGCCTGGCCAGCTCCCCGCCATCCGCGGGTTGAGGCTCGTCGCCACACCCAGCTTCTTGTAGGTCGCGAGTTCGCTGCGGACGAGGCGGCTGTCCTCGGCGACCTCGGTCGGGTCGTAGCCGCCCGACACATTGACCTCGACATCGGTGAAGCCATGTTTGTCGAGATGCGCGCGGAGCTTCTTCTCGGCCTCGGCGCGCGTCTGGTTGGGGACGAGGCGCAGGTCGAGCTTGGCGACCGCGCGGCCGGGCAGGATCGTCTTCCCGCCGGGGCCGGTGTAACCCGCGACGAGGCCTTCGATATTGACCGTCGGTTCCTGCGCGAGACGGGTCAGCGCATCCTCATACGACAGATTGTCGATCCAGTGGGTGATGCCGAGCGCCTGCTTCTGCGCCGCTTCGTCGCCCGCCTTTGCGGCCTCGCGGATCAGCGTCTTTTCGCGCTCCGTGAGCGGGCGGACATTTTCGTACCAGCCCTCGATCGCGGGCTCGTTGCCATCGGGGGTGACGAGCGTCTGGAGCGCCTGCACCAGCCGCCACGCGGGCGAGTCGACCATCGCTTTGAGGCTCGAATGGACGTCGCCCTTTGGTCCGCGGCCCCATTTCTCGCCGCTCGCGACGAGTTCGAGTTCGATGATTCCCTTCGACCCTAGATTGACCGTGACGTTGCCGGTCTTGCCCTGCGAGGCGAAGGGGATGAAGATGCCTTCGCATTTCTTCAATGCGGCGAGAATGTTGGGCTTGGTCGCGATCTGACGGAAGTGCGGCGAACCGATTTCCTCTTCGCCCTCGCAGACGAGCACGACGTTGACGGGCAGCTTGCGTCCCGCGGCGCGGATCGCGTGGAGCGCGGCGAGGAAAGTCGCCTCGGGCCCCTTCTGGTTCACCGCGCCGCGGCCCATGATCGCCTGCCCGAAACCGGGGCGCTCGACCATCTTGCCCTCGAGCGGCGGCGACGACCATTCGGCGGGATCATACTGCTTCACGTCATACATGAAATAGATGCCGAGCGTGCGCGGAGCGCCGACATCGATCGTCCCGAAGACGCCGGGATGGCCGTCGGTCGGAACGATCTCGACATTGGTGAAGCCCGCATCCTTGGCAAGCTCGGCCATATAGGCCGCGCCCTCGGCCATGCTGCGGTTTTCGGCGGCGATCGAGGGCAGGGCGATCCAGTCGCGGATGCGCTTGATCGAGGCATCCTTGCCCGCTTCGGCGGCCTTGCGGATATCCGCCATCGTTCCCGGCTGTGCGAGTAGCGGGAGGGGAGCGATGAGCGTAGCGCCTGCCCCCAGCATGGCGGCGCCGCGAATCATGTCGCGGCGGTTCAGCTTGTCGACGTTACGGAAATCCATGCTGCGTCCCCTATGCTGTTTATGTTGCGGGGAGTGTTGGGCAAATTTAGGGTTATGGCAAGGCGGCAAGGGCGTTGGCCAGATTTGGTCAGGCGGCGTCCCGGACTGAATAAATGGCAGGCCGATAGCGTGGCCGCGGCGGCGTTTCACCGCGTTCCGCGGAAACTTCCAACCAAGCCGTCATCGCAACCTGAACCTCGCGAACGGCCTCCTCGGGCGTCGCCGCATGGGCGCTGCAATATTTGAGATCGGGAACATCGGCGATCCAGCAATCGTCCTCGTCCGACCAGAACAGGTTGATGTGATAATGGGTGCTCATGGCGTGATCATATCCAGTCCGTTACTGTCGATCATATCAAGCAGTTGCCGGATTTGATAGGGTTTCGCGTCCTTGCCGCTCGGTTGGAGGTTCAGATTGCCCGGCACATCAGGGTGCTGGAAAATATGGTGACTGCCGCTGGTCCGCTTGAGTTCGAATCCGAAGGCTTCGGCGATCCTGCACAATTCCTTAAAACTGGCGCGACCATTCAGGCGAATCCGGGTGTAGAGCTTGGCAATGCTGGTCATGATAGGGTCTCCGAATCACGAGAAGCAAACCAAGTAGCACACAGGATTACGCCTGCTCCAAATGATCGAGAAGTCGCACAGCGACTTCTCACTAGGCCTTCTCCAACAACCCCTCGTCCTTGATCCGCTTCTGCCACAGCATCGGCGCGTTGACGTGGACGTTCTGGCCTTCGCTATCGACCGCGACGGTGACGGGGAAGTCCTGGACCTCGAACTCGTAGATCGCCTCCATGCCGAGGTCGGCGAAGCCGACGACCTTCGACCCCTTGATCGCGCGTGCCACCAGATAGGCGGCGCCGCCGACGGCCATCAGATAGGCGCTCTTGTGCTTTGCGATCGCCTGCGTCGCGGCGGGGCCGCGTTCGGCCTTCCCCACGCAGGCGAGCAGGCCTTGGTCCAGCATTAGTCCCATGAACTTGTCCATGCGCGTCGCGGTCGTCGGACCCGCGGGGCCGACGATTTCCTCGCCCACCGGGTCGACCGGGCCGACATAATAGATCACGCGGCCCTTGAACTCGACGGGGAGCTCCTCGCCCTTCGCGAGCATGTCGGCGATACGCTTGTGCGCGGCGTCGCGGCCGGTGAGCATCTTGCCGTTCAGGAGCAGGCGGTCGCCTTGCTTCCAGCTTGCGACGACGTCGGGAGTGAGATTGTCGAGGTCGACGCGGATCGCGGCCTTGTCGGGCGCCCAGTCGATCTGCGGATAATCGGCGAGTTTCGGCGGTTCGAGGAAGGCCGGGCCGCTGCCGTCGAGCGTGACGTGCGCGTGGCGGGTCGCTGCGCAATTGGGGATCATCGCGACGGGCTTCGACGCGGCGTGCGTCGGCCAGTCGGCGATCTTGACGTCGAGCACGGTGGCGAGGCCGCCCAAGCCCTGCGCGCCGATGCCGAGCGCATTGACCTTTTCATACAGCTCGATGCGCAGCTCCTCGGTCGGCGACGACGGCCCGCGCGCTAGCAACTCGGTCATGTCGATCGGGTCCATCAACGATTGTTTCGCGAGCAGCATCGCCTTTTCGGCGGTGCCGCCGATGCCGATGCCGAGCATACCCGGCGGGCACCAGCCGGCGCCCATCTGCGGCACCATTTCGAGCACCCAATCGACGATCGAATCCGACGGGTTCATCATCTTGAACTTCGACTTATTCTCGCTGCCGCCGCCCTTCGCGGCGACGTCGATCACGACCTTGGCGCCGGGGACCATTTCGACGTTGAGGACCGAGGGCGTGTTGTCCTTGGTATTGACGCGGCTGAACGCGGGATCGGCGAGGATCGAGGCGCGGAGCTTGTTTTCGGGGTGGAGATAGGCCTTGCGCACGCCTTCGTCGACGACCTGCTGCAGGCTGCGGGGGCTATCGAGTCGGCAGTCCATGCCCCATTTGATGAAGATTGTGACGATGCCCGTGTCCTGGCAGATCGGCCGGTGCCCCTCGGCGCACATGCGGCTGTTCGACAATATCTGCGCCATCGCGTCCTTCGCGGCGGGCGACACTTCGCGTTCATACGCGGCGCCGAGCGCGCGGATATAATCCATCGGATGGAAATAGCTGATATACTGGAGCGCGTCGGCGATCGTTTCGACGAGGTCGTCTTCGCGGATGATCACTATGTTCATGTGCAGCCTTTCGCCCTTTTTCGGGATTCGCCGCCTCCCTAGACCTGCATCGCGGGAGTGGAAAGGGGGTCAGGTGCGGCGGCGGCCGAAGACGCGGCGGACGGGCGCGATGGCTTCGGATGCGGCCGGTTCGCGCGCCGCGTCGTGCCAGTCGGCCAAGGGGCGTTTGCGGGCGAAGGCCCGCCAGCTGCCCGTCGCGGCCAGCGCGAGAAGCAGCAGCCAGCCGCCCGCGGCTGAGGGGATCAGTGCCCAGGCGAAGGCGGCGGGGGTGATGATCGCCATGACGGTCGGGATCGCGGCAAGGATCGCGAGCGTGCCGAACAGCGCCCACCAGCGGCCGAACTGCATCGCCGCCACGCCGATCACGACGTTGGTGAGGCCAAGCAGCAGAAATTTGGCGGCGACGGGCCAGGGCAGGCTCGCCATCGCGGGCGAATAGTCGCCCAGCGTGAAGGCGGCCTGGATGTCGAAGAGCAGCCAGTTTTCCCAAGCGTCGCAAAGTGCCGCGCCGATCGGCAGCAGGGTGGCGGCAAGCAGCGGGCGGAGGCGGAGTTCGCGCCACAGCGCGATGCAGCCGCTGACGAGAAACCCCGCATAGAGCAGCATGTAGAGATAGTCGCGTTCGTTCCCGGTGCGCATCGCGGCGAGGCGCGTGACCTGCTGCGGATCGGTATAGAAGCCGAAGATCTCTTCGAGGTCGGCTTGGCTGCCGGCGAATTCGAACGCGAGCACGGGGGCGCCATAACCCGGCGCGATGTCATGTCCGGTTTGCGGAAAAACCTGTGTCAGATAGAGGCCATAGAGCAGGGTCGCGATGCCGAACGCCAGCGTCCAGCCCCACGCGCGCGTCGGCGCGGCCGGTCGCGTCCGCTGCGCTTCGATCCAATGCTGGAGCCCCCCGAACACGCGCTAGATGTCCGGTGGAGCGCGGCGGCTCACCCTTATTGGCACTCGGCGCATTTGCCGCGCACCTCGATCACGGGGCGCTCGGCGGCGAAGCCGGTCTTTTCGGCGGCGGCACGCACGCCGCCCGAGAGCTTGTCGTCGTCAACATGCACCGCGCTGCCGCAGGTGTCGCAGATCAGGAAGATGCAGTCGTGGAGGCAGCCGGGGTGGCTGTTCGCGACGAAGGCGTTGGCGCTTTCGACGCGGCGGACGAGGTTGTTCGCGACGAACAGGTCGAGGATGCGATAGACGCTGTTGGGCGCGACGCGCTTGCCGCGCTTTTGCGAGACGATGTCGGCGATTTCATAGGCGCTCGCGGGCTTGCCGATTTCGGCGACGGCATCGAAAATCTCGGCGCGCATGTCGGTCCACGCTTCGCCCGCCCCCTCGAGCGCGGTCTGCGCCGCCCTGGCGAGCGAGGCGCCGCTGGCCTCGACGTGCGGATGATCATGCTTGCCCATTGGCTGTTCCTCGGGCGCGGATAATTCCGCGCTAACTACGGTGCAATGTAGGCTCTTTGGGGGGCGTCCGCAAGCGGCGGACCGGTCCGTTTCGGCTGTGCCGCCCCGTGCCTAACCGTTAGTGTCGCGCGCGGCGATTGAGGTCGTGGCCGAGCGCGACGACCGCGACACCGATCATCGTCGCGATCACTTCGCTGCCGTCGTGGGGGCGC
>Ga0307414_10002266_pt1 | contig 10050 bp, 7 predicted proteins | sample DK1Ometagenome_FD_203804 | JGI IMG/M metagenome (GOLD analysis project Ga0307414, IMG submission 203804) | Maize rhizosphere microbial communities from greenhouse at UC Davis, California, United States - DK15-O-3 | ecosystem: Host-associated > Plants > Roots > Rhizosphere > Soil | place: USA...
AAACCGCTATAATAATTGGTGCTTGATTCTGTTCTTTTTTTAAGAAATTCAAGACCATCACTACTTAGAGAAGCATATTCTAAATCGATATCAAAACTAAAATAGTGGGTAGGCGAGTAACCAATCTTAATTCCAGTATAATTTCCTTTAATTGAAACATGTCCTGAATTTTCCGTTAAGCGATTTATTTTAATAGAGCCATAATCTGAATCAAGGGACACATGTTGATTAACGTCTCCCAATATCACCGTCAGATAATCGCCACTTCCTTCAATATTATTAACTTTGGAAGTTTTAAAACTCCCATAATCGCAAGTGTATTTAATGTTTTCCACTTCTTCAATTTTAGAATCTGTATAATCTGCATTTAAGTCGACGTTAACTGCTTTTGAAATAGTGAAACTGCTATAATCTGCATTGATTTCAGCATTTTTTACATATTCAAAATAACTGTTATTCGTGTAATCAAAAGAAAGTATATTACTGTCTCCCAGCAATTCTTTAGTAGTAATTTTGCCATAATCACAGTCAATCTTTGAGTAACCTTTAAGCGTATCCAGATTGATACTGCCATAATCATTATTTAAATCTATATTGTTGGTTATAGGCATTTTTATAATGTAATTGATTTTCATGTTTACATTATCATTTTTTCCCCAATTTAGCCAGGATTTTGATTTGTCGTTGTTAAAAATTGTTATGGCTGACACATAGTTCGGCGAGGCATTAAAATCAACCGTAATGCCATCTAACCTTTTCATTACTTTTTCTTCGTCATTTCCAGATGTTGTAATGGTAACTTCAATAACAATTCTGTTTTCATCCCAAGTAATAATGTTTAAATTTCCGTAGCTATTATCAATTTTTAGTGTAGCATACGTACTTACAGAAAATTCCTTTTTGATGGTTTTATCCTTGGTGTGTTTGTCAGCAGGTAATTCTGAAGCTGAAACAAAGAGTGGCAATAGCAATAATAGGATGATTGTTTTAAATTGTAGAGATCGTTTCATGGGATTGATTTTTTAATTGTTTTACGATTTTGATTTGATTGATGGTGTTTTGCAATATGTTTATTCTATTTTGAAAGTTTGAAATCATAGCATAAATAACTCTATGGTCATCGCCGCTTTCATTTAAATCTATTTTTAAAGTTTCATAATCTTTTTCAAGAATTTTAATTTGATTTAAAGCATCTTGAATGAGTTCTTGAACTTCTGGTGAAGATTCTTTTTTAATTTTATTTAATTCCTCGTTAATGGAATTGGTGAAAAAATCTTGGGTTTCTGACATTTGTGGTGACACACTTGCCAAATCTCTATATGAATCAGTTTGTTGTTCTATAATGAAAAACGAAATAATGAAAAGAATAGAGGCGGCTATACCACTTAGACTATACCACAAACGACGCCTTTGTTTACGGCTTTCATTTAAATGTAAACCGCCTTTATTATTCAGCTTATTTAAAAACTTTTGAGTATGTTGACTATTTGGTATTTCAACATCAAAATCATTTTTTAAATCATCAAATAACTTATCTATATTATCCTTATGCATTTCCATTATTTACTGATGTTATTCTTAATTTGCTTCTTAAACTATCTTTAGCTCTCGAAATTAATGTTCGGCAATTAGCATTGCTAATATTCATAACTTCACTTATTTCTTCGTAATCATACCCTTCAATAAGAAGTAATGTTAAAGAAATTCTGTAGCTATCTTTTAATAATTTCATTGTATTTAATATTTCTTGAGCTTTTAAATTGGTAAATTCATAATCTTCCCTTATGCCATCATAATCGTCTTCAATTTTATAGATCATTCCATCCAAAGGAATTTCTTTAATCCTTGCATTTTTTTTATAATGATATATGCTATTATTTACAACAATCCGTTTTAACCAAGAACCAAACGTATTCAAATCCTTGAGGCTTTCTAACTTAGTAAAGGCTAGCAAAAAAGCGTCTTGCATAATATCTTCAGCCTCAAACGAATCTTTAACAATTCTTAAAGAGGTATTATACATTGCTTTATAATATCTGTTATAAATTTCCAATTGCGCGGATTGGTTACCAGATTTACAAAGCTCTACAAGCTGTTCAATATTTAATTCAGTTGGCGTCAATTAATCAATTTGTTATAGTAAAGATTGCATTAGATTTTGTTTGTTACAGTTTTATGAAAAAAAAATTCCCACATCATCATAATGTGGGAATTAATTTTTAAAAATGACATTTTAAATATTAAGATTCGGCTGGTTTTTCAGCTTTCTCTACTTTGATTTTAAGTTCATCCTTTTCCTTATCCAAATCTATTAAAATCTTATCGCCATCTTGTAGATGTGACGTGATAATTTCTTCAGCTAAAGCATCTTCAACATATTTTTGAATGGCACGTTTTAACGGTCTGGCGCCATATTGTTTATCAAAACCTTTTTCAGCAATATAATCTTTAGCGGTTTCGCTCAGTTCCAAAATATAACCTAAATCTTTGATTCTTAATAAGAGTTTGTTTAATTCGATATCAATAATTTTATCGATGTCTTCTCGTTCTAACGGATTAAACACAACCACATCATCAATTCTATTTAAAAATTCAGGAGCAAACGATTTTTTCAATGCATTTTCAATAATACTTTTTGCATTGGCATCTTCTTGATCCTTTTGAGACGATGTTCCAAACCCAATACCTGTTCCAAAATCTTTAAGTTTTCTGGCACCTATATTAGAAGTCATTATAATAATAGTATTTCTAAAATCTATTTTTCTACCTAAACTATCCGTTAAATAACCATCATCCAACACTTGTAAAAGCATGTTGAAAACATCTGGATGTGCTTTTTCAATTTCATCCAATAAAATGACCGCATAAGGTTTACGTCTTACTTTTTCGGTCAACTGGCCGCCTTCTTCATAACCAACATATCCTGGAGGTGCTCCAACCAATCTGGAAATGGCAAATTTTTCCATGTATTCACTCATATCGATTCTAACTAAAGAATCTTCACTATCAAATAATTCTCTAGATAACACTTTGGCTAACTGTGTTTTACCAACACCAGTCTGACCTAAAAATATAAATGAACCAATAGGTTTGTTAGGGTCTTTTAAACCAGCACGGTTACGCTGAATCGCTTTAACCACTTTGGCAACCGCATCATCTTGGCCAATGACTTTACCTTTTATTAATTTAGGTAATTCAGCCAATTTATTGATTTCGGTTTGCGCAATTCTGTTTACAGGAATTCCCGTCATCATCGACACCACGTCTGCCACATTATCTTCTGTAACGATTTCGCGGTGTTGTTTGGTTTCTTCTTCCCATTTTTCTTGAGCGATTGCTAATTCTTTTTCAATGCGTTTTTCATCATCACGAAGTTTAGCAGCTTCTTCATACTTTTGTTTTCTAACAACGGAATTCTTGGTTTCCTTAACCTCTTCAAGTTGTTTTTCAAGTTCTAATATTTGTTTTGGAACTTCAATATTAATTATATGAACCCTTGAACCAGCTTCATCTAAAGCATCAATAGCTTTGTCTGGTAAAAAACGTTCCGTCATGTAACGGTTTGTAAGTTTCACACAAGCTTCAATAGCTTCTGGCGTATAATCTACGTTATGATGATCTTCGTATTTTCCTTTTATATTGTTAAGAATTTCAATAGTTTCTTCAACAGTAGTAGGCTCAACTATTACTTTTTGAAAACGACGTTCCAAAGCACCATCTTTTTCAATATACTGTCTGTATTCATCAAGAGTTGTTGCACCAATACATTGAATTTCGCCTCTAGCCAATGCGGGTTTAAACATATTAGAAGCATCTAAGCTTCCTGTAGCGCCGCCAGCACCGACAATCGTATGGATTTCATCAATAAAAAGAATTACATCATCATTCTTTTCAAGCTCATTCATAACGGCTTTCATACGCTCTTCAAATTGTCCGCGATACTTCGTTCCAGCAACTAAACTAGCCAAATCAAGCGTTACAACACGTTTATTAAAAAGAATACGTGATACTTTGCGCTTTACGATTCTTAAAGCAAGTCCTTCTGCAATAGCAGATTTACCAACTCCTGGTTCACCAATAAGTAAAGGGTTGTTTTTTTTTCGTCTGCTTAATATTTGGGAAACACGTTCAATTTCTTTTTCTCTACCAACAACTGGATCTAATTTTCCTTCTTCGGCTTGGGCCGTTAAATCACGTCCAAAATTATCTAAGACAGGTGTTTTGGATTTTTTATTTGTTTTTCCAGCAGGGGAATTAAAAAGACTGTCTTTTGTAGCATCATCATCAGTATGCGAATCGTCATCTTGAAAAGATTCCGATTTTGGTTCTATAAAATTGTTGTCATTTGTAATCATAGACTTGAATTGTTCTTTAACGTTATCATAATCAACTTTAAGCTTATTTAAAAGCTTGGTAGTTGGGTCGTTTTCATTTCTTAAAATACATAAAAGTAGGTGCGCTGTGTTTATAGATGTACTTTGAAAAAGTTTAGCTTCTAAAAAAGTAGTTTTCAAAGCGCGTTCCGCTTGCCTCGTTAAATGTAAATTCTTTTTCTGATTGGAAGATACAGTTATGTTTGGATTCGCAGGACTTAATATTTCTACCTTTCGTCTTAAATGATTTAAATCAATATCAAGCGCATTTAAAATATTAATAGCCTTGCCATTGCCATCACGCAATAAACCAAGCATCAAATGTTCAGTACCAATAAAATCGTGACCCAATCTAAGTGCTTCCTCTTTACTATAAGCTATAACGTCTTTTACTCTTGGGGAAAAATTATCATCCATAAATACCTTCTTTCTGCAATAAAAATAGTAAAACATTTTACGATGGGCAAAAACTATGCCTTAATAATGACTGTGTGGTGCTAATTGACGAAAAAAAGTTTATTAAATCAAAATTTTTAACAGCATACTTATTAACGAAAAAAGAAAGGTTGATTGTTAATAAAAACTACGAAAAAGTGAGATGAAAGCACTTAATTTAACTAATGAAATACGTATATTAGCACGTTTTGAAATACTCATAAAAACTTAATTAAATATCTATGGCAGAAGGAGAAAAATTGATCCCTATTAACATTGAAGATGAAATGAAATCGGCTTACATTGATTACTCAATGTCAGTCATTGTGTCACGTGCGCTACCAGATGTAAGAGATGGTTTAAAACCTGTTCACCGACGTGTACTTTTCGGTATGCATGAACTGGGAGTTAGATCTAATACGGCACATAAAAAATCAGCAAGAATAGTTGGTGAAGTTTTAGGTAAATACCATCCACACGGTGATACATCAGTATATGATGCTATGGTGCGTATGGCCCAAGAGTGGAGTTTGCGTTACATGTTGGTAGATGGTCAAGGTAATTTTGGTTCTGTAGATGGTGATAGTCCAGCAGCGATGCGTTATACAGAAGCACGTATGCGAAAAATATCTGAAGACATGTTGGCAGATATTGAAAAGGAAACAGTTGATCATAAATTGAATTTTGATGATACGTTGCACGAGCCAACGGTATTGCCAACGCGTATTCCAGGGCTTTTAGTTAATGGCGCTTCTGGTATTGCGGTAGGTATGGCTACAAATATGCCTCCTCATAATATAACCGAAGTTGTTAATGGTATTATAGCCTACATTGAAAATACAGATATAGAAATTGACGAGTTAATTAAACACGTTAAAGCACCAGATTTTCCAACAGGAGGAACTATTTATGGTTATGATGGCGTTAAGGAAGCATTTCACACAGGTCGTGGTAGAATCGTTATCCGTGGTAAAGCCATCATTGAAGAAGTTCAAGGACGCGAGTGTATAATAGTAACCGAAATTCCTTATCAGATCAATAAAGCAGAAATGATTAAAAAAACTGCAGATTTGGTAAATGAGAAGAAACTGGAAGGTATTGCTACCATTCGTGATGAATCAGATAGAAACGGAATGCGTATTGTGTATGTTTTAAAACGTGACGCAATACCAAACATCGTTTTAAATAAATTATATAAATATACAGCGTTACAATCATCTTTCAGTGTTAATAATATTGCGCTTGTAAAAGGGCGACCACAGTTATTAAATCTAAAAGAACTGATCCATTATTTTGTTGAGCATAGACATGAAGTCGTTGTAAGAAGAACTACGTATGAATTACGCAAAGCGGAAGAACGTGCCCATATTTTAGAAGGATTAATTATAGCTTCAGATAATATTGATGAAGTTATCGCGATTATTAGAGCGTCTTCAAACGCTGATGAAGCTCGTGAAAACTTAATTAAACGTTTCGAACTTTCAGATATACAAGCCAAAGCCATTGTTGAAATGCGTTTGCGTCAACTAACCGGTTTAGAGCAAGATAAATTGCGTTCTGAATATGAAGAGATTATGAAACTCATCATCGACTTAAAAGACATCTTAGATAAGAAAGAGCGTCGTATGCAAATCATTAAAGATGAATTGGCTGTTGTTAAAGAAAAATATGGAGATGAGCGCCGTTCAACAATTGAATATGCTGGTGGCGATTTAAGTATTGAAGATATGATTGCCGACGAGAAAGTAGTTATTACTATTTCGCATGCAGGTTATATAAAACGTACATCTTTATCCGAATACAAAACCCAAAATAGAGGAGGTGTTGGGCAAAAAGCTTCAACGACTAGAAATGAAGATTTCTTAGAGCATTTATTTGTTGGTACAAATCACCAATATATGTTATTCTTCACCCAAAAAGGAAAATGTTTTTGGATGCGTGTTTATGAAATTCCAGAAGGCAGCAAAACCTCAAAAGGTCGAGCGATTCAGAATTTAATAAACATTGAGCAAGATGATGCCGTAAAAGCATTTATCTGTACACAAGATCTTAAGGATGAAGCCTACATCAATAGTCATTACGTTATTATGGCAACTAAACAGGGTCAAGTGAAAAAGACTTTGTTGGAGCAATATTCCAGACCAAGAACAAATGGTATTAATGCCATTACCATTAAAGAAGATGATATTTTATTAGAGGCAAGACTAACAACAGGCAATAGTCAAGTGATGTTAGCTCTTAAATCAGGTAAAGCTGTTAGGTTTGAAGAAGCTAAAACAAGACCAATGGGTAGAAGCGCTTCAGGAGTAAGAGGTATTACCCTTGCTAACAATCAAGATGAAGTTATAGGTATGATTACTATCGAAAATCCACAAGAAGAATCTGTATTGGTTGTTTCAGAAAATGGATATGGCAAACGCACCTATATTGATGATCCTGAAGATGGTGAACCTGTTTATAGAATAACGAATAGAGGAGGAAAAGGTGTTAAAACGATTTCTATTACAGAAAAAACAGGTAATTTAGTAGCTATTAAAAGTGTCACTGATAGCGATGATTTAATGATTATAAATAAATCTGGAATTGCCATACGTTTGGCTGTGCAAGACTTGAGATTAATGGGCAGAGCAACCCAGGGAGTTAGACTCATTAACTTAAAGAATAATGACTCCATTGCCGCCGTAGCAAAAGTGATGCATGATGAAGATAATGTAGATGAAACTATCACAACAAATGATGTAATTGATGATGGCACAACTCTTGATATTAATAATGACGAAAATAACTTAGACAATTAGAAACCTAATAATTATTAAAAATGAAAAAACAGATTATCATAGCTTTAGCAATTTCAATTAGTGCATTTTCATTTGCACAGAAAAAAGAATTGAAGGCCGTAGAAAAAGCTATCAAAGCAAACAATTATGCTGAAGCTAAATCAGCATTGAAACAAGCGGAAAGTTTAATGTCTGCTATGGATGAGAAAACTAAAGCGCAATACTACTTTTTAAACGCTCAAACATTATATGCCGGTGGCGCTGGATCAATGACAGATATTGATGCTGCAATTGAAAGTTTAGGGAAAGTTGAAGGTGCTTATGGTGCTGAAAGTGCCGAATTAAAGCAAACCATGGCTAATTCCATTTTGACAAAAGGTAATGCTTTGTATGAGAAAAAAGACTTTTCAGAATCGTCCAAATATTTTGAGAAGGCTTACAGATTAAGTGAAAAAGATACAACATTCCTTTATTATGCAGCAGTTACATCTGTTAATGTTCAAGAATATGACAGAGCCTTGACTATATATGAAGAGCTTAAAAATTTGGGGTATACTGGTATAGAAAAACAATACTATGCAACAAATAAAGAAACTGGAGAAGAAGATGTTTTAGACAAAAACATGAGAGATTTATATGTAAAATCTGGAACACATACAAATCCTGGAGAACGTTTAACAGAATCAAAAAAGCCAGAAATAGTTAAAAATGTAGCTCTTATTTATGTTTCAAAAGGAGATAATGAAAAAGCTATTGCAGCCATTAAAGATGCTAAGGCTGAAAGTCCTGATGATGTGAATTTAATTTTATCAGAAGCGAATATTTATTACAAAATGGGTAATAATGAAGAGTTTAAAAAACTTTTGGAGAAAGCAACCCAGATGGATCCAAATAATGCTGAACTTCAATATAATCTTGGAGTTTTATCTGCAGAGGCTGGAGACGCAGTAGCTGCAAAACAATATTATGATAAAACAATTCAATTAAAACCAGAATATGTGAATGCTTATATTAATTCTGCAGCATTAATATTAGAAAAAGAGAAAAGTTTAATTGAGGAAATGAATGGTCTAGGAACTTCTGCCAAAGACAATAAACGATATGATGAATTAGTTGAAGTGCGTAAAACTATTTATAAAGACGCTATACCATACTTAGAAAAAGCTTTAACATATGATGCTAGTAATGTTAGTGCAGCAACAACATTGATGAACATATATAGTATTTTAGGTGAAACTGAAAAGCATAAAGAAATGAAAGTCAAAGTTGATTCTTTTAAATAAAATAGATCAATTTAAGTCTAAATCAAAAAAGGGACATTAAAAATGTCCCTTTTTTGTTACTAATAAATTTCATTATCAAGAAAAGTTTAAAAAAATAAGTTTTAAAATCAGTATTATTCAAAAAATTATATCTAAAACATCTATATTTATAAGTTGTTCGTATATAATGCAATGAAAGCAAAATGTAAAGCTTCCAACTTAAAAATACGTATACATATACAACAAGAACAAATAGCACAAACAACAAAAACAAGTAATCATGGAAAACAACAAAAGTAGTATGGGATTAAAAATAGGTTTAGGCATAGCTTTAATCCTATTTTTAGCAACTGGGTTTTACACAATGAACCTTTACAAAACCAGTAAAGAAACCCAAAATGAATTATCTGAAGAAAAACAATTAGTAATGAATGATTTAAACGCTATGGCAAAACAATATGATGTAGCTATAAGTGAAAGCAAAGTTGCTAATAAAGATTTAATTGAAGCAAGAGCACGTATTCAAGGTTTAATTGATTCTTTAAAAATATCTGAGACTAACGTGAAAAGCTTATGGAAATACAAAAGCCAATATCTTTCATTACAAAAAGAAATGGATGTATTAATGGCGCAAAATGATTCTTTAAAAGTAAGCAATTCATACTTAGCTACTTCTTTGGATAGTACAAAAATTCGTTTAGAAGAGCGCAGTATGTTTTCAGATTCATTATTAGTTCAAAATACTGCATTGGCCGAAGTTGTAGAAAATGCATCAGCATTAGGAGCCGTTGGTTTAAAAGGTTTCGGTGTTATAGAAAGAACTTCTGGGAAATTAATTCCAACTGAAAGAGCTAGTCGTACAGATAAAATAAGGGTATGTTTTACTGTTGCAAAAAACAAATTGGTAAAAGCTGGAGATCAAGAATTGTATGTTCAAGTTATAGACCCAAAAAACAATACTTTAGGTTTAAATCAGCAAATATCTTTTGGTGAAAAAACGTTAAACTACAGTATTATAAGCAAGTTTAACTATGAAAATGATAATCTTAATGTATGTGAATTTGTTGCATCAAAAGGTTCAGGTGAGTTTGCTAAAGGACGTTATACTGTAAATGTTTTTAATAGGAAAGATTTAGTTTCTACTTCAGAATTTACTCTACAATAATAAAAAATAGTATTTTTTAAAAACCTGAAAGAGATTAT
>Ga0307414_10002267_pt1 | contig 10047 bp, 3 predicted proteins | sample DK1Ometagenome_FD_203804 | JGI IMG/M metagenome (GOLD analysis project Ga0307414, IMG submission 203804) | Maize rhizosphere microbial communities from greenhouse at UC Davis, California, United States - DK15-O-3 | ecosystem: Host-associated > Plants > Roots > Rhizosphere > Soil | place: USA...
GGATACAATCGGCGCAGCTCGTCCGCATCGTCGATGCGCCCCTGGTCCAGGAGGAACGCGGCGCGGGCGATGCTCGAGCGGGCATCCGCCTGCCTGCGGAGGCGGTTTTCCTCGTTGCGCGCCGCCTGCGCCTCGTTTTTCAAACGGAGCTGTTCGATCGCGGTTTTCCTCTCGCGTTCATACATGCCCGCGGTAACCGCCAGCCCGGTGATCAAGAGGATGACGAGCAAGACCGTGGTGCCGAAAGCGAGACGGTTCCGGCGGATGAACTTGGCGAGCACGTAAACACGCGAAGGGGGCCGCGCGGCAATCGGTTGGTGCGCAAGGAAGCGCTTGATGTCGGTCGCCAAGCCGTTGGCGGTCTGATAGCGGCGGATGCGGTTCTTCTCGAGCGCCATCATGACGATCCAATCGAGATCTCCCCTTACCTGTGCCACGAGCGACGCCGGGTCGGTGGCCCGTTCCGAGGCGAGCGTGCTCAGGTTTTCCGGGGGCAGCTTTTCCAGGATTTCGGAGGGCCTGAGGGTCTCCCAGGTGAGCAGCGATTTCCGGATCTGGGAGAACGTGAAGTCCGCTCCCTCGGAGCGATTGGCCGGTGTGGCTCCTGTCAGCAGCTCGTAAAGCAGTACTCCCAGGCTGAAAATATCGCTCCGCGTATCGACGTCGATCCCGGTAAGAGCCACCTGCTCGGGGCTCATGTAGGCCGGAGTTCCGAAAAACTGGTCATGGGCGGTGATCGCTTCCCGGGGGGAACCTCCCGAGGATTTGGCGATGCCGAAGTCGATGATCTTCGGGACATTCCCGCCGTCCTGCCGGCTCACGATGATATTCGAGGGCTTGATATCGCGATGGATGATCCCTTTCTGGTGCGCGTGTTGAACGGCGTTGCAAACCAGGACGAATAGTTCGAGCCGCTCCGTGCAGCTCAGCTTGTGCCGGTTGCAATAGCGGACGATGGGCTCGCCGGTCACGAGCTCCATGGCGAAGTAAGGTTTTCCCGACGGCGTCGTCCCGGCATCGAAAACCTTCGCGATATTGGGATGGTCCATCAGGGCCAGTGCCTGCCTCTCGACATCGAAACGGGCCAAGGCGTTGGGGTTCTCCACCTCCTTGCGGACGATCTTCACGGCCACGCGGCGCCGGATGGGACGCTCCTGCTCCGCCTCGTAAACCACACCGCCGCCGCCTTCCCCCAAACGTGAGATGAGCCGGTAGGGTCCCAGCTTCTCGGGCATGCCCTCTTCGAGGGCAAAACGGGGCCGATGGGGCTGGGAACCCGGACTCGTCTCGAACAAGATCTTCGCCGTCACCTTCGCCCGCTCCTCGCGTGCTTCCAGAAAGAAGGTAGCGGCACCATCGGCAGCTTCCAAAAGCCGCGCCATCTCGTCCTTCGCTGACTGGCTATCCCCGAAGACACGCTCCAGGAAGAGCTGGCGCGCGGCGGGATCATCCAGCGAGAGGGCCACCTCCATGATCGCGCTGCTGATCTCCTCTTCGCTGCTGGTCGCGTTCATGGGCTATTGTTGGCTATCTTCCTGATCTTCATGGATCAGGCGATAGAGCTTTGCCTTCGCGAACATCCACTGCCGCTCCACGGAGCGGATGCTGCGCCCGGTCATCTCGCTGATCTCCTCGCTGCTCAGGCCGCCGTAGAACTTCAGGAGCACGACCTTGGCCGAGTTGGGGTCGATCTTCTCCAGCTTGGTCAGGCAATCGTGGATGAGGAGGATGTGGGAGTCGTCCTCGAACACCCCTTCGTCGAGATCCCGGGCAAAGGGCGTCCGCTTCTTCCTCGATTGGGCCCGCACCCGGTCCACGAGGATCCGCCTCATCGCTTGCGCGGCGGCGTTGAAGAAGTGCTCTTTGCTTTGCCAGATCTTGCCGTTGATTTCGGAGAGCCGGATCCACGCCTCGTGAACGAGGGCAGTCGGCTGCAGTGTCTTGCTCGCGCTATTCTGGTCCAGGCGGAACGCAGCCAGGCGCCGGAGCTCATCGTAAACGACGGGCAACAGTTCGGCCGACGAAAAGCAAAACTCGTCCGCCCTGATCTCGGGACACCGTGTTGTCGTTCCCATCTCCCTCCCGGGGTAGATTCGGCCCTTTCCATTCGCAAGCGCAATCCATGCATGCATTGCCCCCGGCTGCCTCCGGGCCAGAGCCGCGCCTGAAAAGCCGTCCTGCTCCGGTTCCTTGGCGGAAAAGCTTCGCCGATGTCGGAATCAAGATGGCGGCATCTCCGGCCGGATCCTCCCTCGTACCGGCGGGAGACACCGTTTGAAGTCATCACATCGGCGGCAATACGGGTTTTTGCCGAAGATGTATGCGGTGTGCGGGCGGATTCAGGGTCCGCCCGCACATCATTCTTCTGCTCCCTCCCCTCCGGAGCCCGGTGAAATCACCGGCTGATCCACTTTTTTGGCGGGTTTTCCCCCGAAACGTCGGACTGCGAACTGGACGCCTTGATTTGCCGCTCTCCCGCCCTGGGGAGCGGAACGCGGCGAGCCAGAAAACCAACCCAGAACATCGTGAAGTACCCCTTGATCCCCTCCTTGATCGCCACCGGCTTCCTCCCCCTCGCAAGCCAAGCCGCATTGATCGCCACCGAAAGCTTCGACTATGCCGATGGCTCGGTGGTCGGTCAGACAGGCGGCACCGGCTGGAACTACGAACGGACCGACGAGCCGGGGGCACCCGTGCAGACGGCCTCCAATTGGAACGACGCTTTCGGCACCCACCAGGTCGTCTCCTCGGCCTTGGTCACCGATAATGGCGGCGTTTTCCGTGAATTCGGCGGGATCACCGAAGGCACGGGCGCCACCAGCAATGAACGGGAGGGAGCCTTCCGCGCGGAGGGTGCGTTCTTCTTCTCCACCACCATCAACGTGAGCTCGATGCTGCCGGAAGGGCAGAACCAGTGGGCCGGCGTGAGCAGCTTCGACTTCGGCTCCGAGCGGGTTTTCTTCGGCATGCCGGGGCAAACGGGGGCCACACGCTACTTCGGAATCGCCGCCCCGGGCTTCGGGCCGGATACCTTCGGCTCCATCCCGGTGATCGCCGGCACCACCTACACCATCGTGGGCATGCTGGATTTCGACAACGACCTGCTGGCCCTCTGGGTGGACCCCGACGGCAGCGATACGGCGTCTTCCCACGACGTTTCAATGGCTTATGCGGGTACCAACTGGTCGTCCGCCTTGCGTTTCGCTTCCGGAACCTCGGTCACGTGGGATGATGTGAAGGTCGGCACCACGTTCGGGGATGCGGTCCCCGAGCCGTCGGCCCCTCTGCTCGCCCTCGGCACGGCCGGACTCCTGATCCTAGCGCGCCGCCGCAGCTGAAGATCGTGAAGCGAACCCGAACCCAAGGAACTTCCGACCCATGAGACCCAAGCTATTTTTGCCCGCGCTGATCCTGGCTGGTGCCAGCCCGCTCTACGGACAAGTGATCGGTACCGAGAATTTCACCTACGCCGACGGCCCGATCGCCGACAAGGCCGGGGGCACCGGCTTCAACTACGACAACTTCGACAAGGTGGTGACGGCGACCCAGTCTGACTGGGATGCCGTCTTCGGGGCGCCCGCTGTGGCGGCGAACGCCCTGACCACAAGCAATAGCGGCGCCAAGAGGGAATACAACGGTCCCATCGAAGGGGCCGGTGGAGGGGCCGACGATGGCAATGACGATCATGAACGCAACGGCGCGGTCCGGGGCACGGGCCGCGTCTTTTACCGCTTCACCATCACCCGGGGCGCGGGTGTGACCTGGAGCGGTGCCAGCAGCTATGACTTCGGGACCGAACGCGCCTTTTTCGGGGTTCCCGGGGCCGCCGGGCCCGGAGGCGGGCTCGAGTTCGGCTGTAGCGGAAACGGTGCCGACTACTTCTCCGGCATCCCCGCCGACACCGGAACCCACACGATCGTCACGGTGTTGGATTTCGACCGCGACTTCATCGGCATGTGGGTCGATCCGTCTGCGGCGGACTACTATGATCCCACGGACGGATCGAGTTCTGCCGATGCGGGCGGATCCTTCCCGGGCAACAACTGGTCCACCGCCCTTCGCCTCGCCTCCAGTGCGGGCGGCACCACGACCTGGGACGACCTATCGGTCGCTTTGGACCCCGTGAATGTGGGGCTCAAGGATTTCACCGATGCAGACAATGACGGGCTGCCAGCCTCGTGGGAGTTGATCAATGGCCTGGACGATGCCGACGATGGAACGTTCGGGGAGACTTCTCCCGGAGCTAAGGACGGTCCGAACGGGGCGCTGGGAGATCCCGATGGAGATGATGTCACCAATTTCGAGGAGTTCGAGGACGGCACCCAACCGCAGCTATTCGATACGGACGCCGATTTCCTGAGCGACGCCGAGGAGAAGACTCTGGGTACCGATCCGTTGAATCCGGATACGGACGGTGACGCGTTTCTGGACGGAGACGAGGTGAACACCTATCTGACCAATCCCGAACTTGCTGACAGCGATGCCGGCGGAACCTCCGATTTCACGGAAGTGGCGCTGGGCACGGCTCCGACCGGGAATCCGGCGGATGACCCCTCGGTTAATGGCAACATGGAGCTTGTCGGGCAGGAATTCTTCGACTCGTACACGGATGGAACCATAGCCACCCTGTCCGACGGGATCGGTTGGGATTATGACAATAGCGCCTTGCCCGAGACCTTCACGGGACACACTACCCTTGAGTCGGCATGGACGAATATCGGCGGTGCTCCGGTGATCCAATCGGGCTCGCTCCTCACCCAGAACAGCTCCGTAAAGCGCGCTTTCCACGGGGGGTCCGACAACGCTAACGCAATCGTGGGTGAAAGTTCCGGATCGTGGCGTGAAGATGCCGCGGCCACCGGTATCAATGGCAGCGATGTCTTGTACATGAAGACAACGATCTTGCGTCGTGCCGGTGCCACCTGGAGCGGTATGAGCCTCTATGATTTCGGTGCCGAGAGAATCTTCGTGGGAGTTCCGAACGCTGCGAACCCCGAGTCCGGCTTCAGCGAATTCGGCATCGAACAGACCTCGAACGACGCCCAGGCTTATACGGGGATCACACCCGCCACGGACACGACCTATACGCTGGTGGCGCGATACGATTTCACCGCCTCGCGAGTGGATCTATGGGTGAACCCGGACCTCGGCGAACCCGAGGGATCTTCGGCGATTGCAGCCACGCTCGATATCACGCCCAACCAGATGAATGCCACGGGGGTCCGGCTCGGTTCGGGAGGAGCGGGAACTACCGTGTGGGACCAGCTCGTCGTGGGGACGACCTGGAACAGTCTGAGCTCGCTTCCCACCGATAGCGACGGCGACGGGATGCCTGACGACTTCGAGAATCTCTACGGTTTCGACAATAACATCGACGATTCCGCATCCGATGAGGACGACGACGGAAGCTCGAACCTCGAAGAGTGGGCCGCAGGAACCAATCCCCTGAACGAAGACAGCGACAACGACGGCCTCTCCGACGGCACGGGAGAGAAGAATGCGGGCACCTCGCCGATTGATCCCGACACCGATGGGGACAGTTTGACCGACGGGGAGGAAGCGCTTTTCCATCTGACCAACCCGACGCTTCCGGACACCGATGAGGATGGTCAGAGCGACGGAGGCGAGGTCCAGGGTCACGCGGGCTTCACTTCGGATCCTCTCGATCCGGATGACACCATCGGGACCCCGATCGGGCTGATCGGCGCGGACGATTTCTCCTACGCCGACGGCACCGTGGAAGGATTGGCCGGAGGGAGTCATTTCGACTACGAAAACTGGCTCTTCAACGGGCCTTTCGTGGGCCATACCTCCACGACGTCGGATTGGGATGGCACTGCCGCCGTCGCCAGCGGGAGGCTCGCCACGCGTGAAACCTTCGCCTACCGGGACTTCAATGGACCGGACGAAGGGCCCGGAACGGATCAGGATCCCACAAGTGCCCGTGCGGGGGCCGTGAACGACGAGCTGAATTTCGATGCCTCGGTGGTTTATTTCAAAGCGACGATGACCCGCCGTGCCGGAGCAGCCCTCAGCCTTTTCGGCCCGGATGACTTCAATCAGGAGCGGGTCGCATTCGGCGTCGTTGACAACGGGGGCACGCCCCAGTGGGGAATCCGCGACGGCGCGGCGGCGACGACGGACGACGGCGCGCTGCCGGTGGTAACGGGCCAAACCTACACGGTGGTAGGGAAGCTCGACTTCAGCGGCAACCTGATGAGCCTCTGGATCGACCCGGATTTCGCAACGGACGAGGCTTCCAACGCACCTCACGTGACGCGGATCTACCCCGGCGTGAACTGGGCCTCGGGGGTCCGCTTCAGCTCCACCGGCACCGGCGATACCGAGTGGGACAACGTTGTAGTGGCTAACAGCTGGGAGCACCTGACCGGTGCAGCCCCTCTGCAACTCGACATGAGGATCAGCGGCTACGACCCGGGAACGGGCACTGTAAGCATCTGGGCCGATGGCATCCCTGCGGGAGAGACCTTCCATTTGCGCAGCTCCACGAATCTCCAGTCTTTCGTGCCATTCACGCCGCCCTTCGACTTCGACAGCACCACACCTCAGCCCTTCGTGGTGCCGGTCAGCCCCGCGACGGTGCCGAAGCTCTTCTTCCGTGCTGAAGAGGGCGCATCGCCTCCCTGAAAGCCTGAAATGGCCGACCTTTGCAGGCTCGCCTTGCGCAATGCAGGGCGAGCCTTTTTTCCCGGACTATCCGGCAACCTTCCATTTGACGCGTTCATGCTGCCGAGAATCATCCTGCTACCGCTCGTCTTCTCCCTCTCCCTCCACGCCGTCGAATTCGGCACCGAGGATTTCACGTATGCGGACGACAGCGGCATCGCCGGCCAGACCGGCGGCACCGGCTTCAACTACGACAACTTCGACGGAGCCGTCACCTCGACCACGGCGGATTGGGACAACGTATTCGGTGCTCCCACGGTTGTGTCCGGGAAGCTTGTGACTTCCAACGGGGGGGCCAAGCGCGAGTACAACGGGGACGTGGAAGGCGCCGGGGGGCCGGCGAACGATGGCCAGGACACTCACGAACGCAGCGGGGCCGTCCGCGGCCAAGGGCGCGTCTTCTACCGCTTCGATATGACCCGCGTTTCCGGCGGCGAATGGAGCGGAGCAAGCTCATACGACATCGGGACGGAGCGGGTATTTTTCGGCGTCCCGAACACGCCCAATCCCGCATCCGGCAATCTGGAATACGGCTGCGAAATCACCGCTGCCGGGATCCGCTACTTCAGCGGCATCCCTGCCGGCAGCGCGACCCGCACGATCGTGACCGTACTCGATTTCGACCACGATTTCGTGGGCCTGTGGGTCGATCCGGATGCAAACGACTTTTATGAGGAGACCGGCGGCGCGAACTCCTGCGACGCCGGCGGTGCTTATACGGGCGGGAATTGGTCCACCGCGGTACGGCTGGCTTCCGGCGGCGTGTGCGAATGGGACAATCTCGCGGTGATCACTTCGTGGGATGACCTCCAATTCACCGATCCCGACACCGACGACGACGGGATGCCGGACGCTTGGGAGACCGCTCATGGCCTCGCCGTAGGAATCGACGACTCACTCCTCGATGCCGACTCGGACGGCCTGTTGAACCGCGATGAACACCTCCACAACACGGATCCTCAGGACGGCGATACCGACGGAGACGGATTTTCGGACGGCGCGGAGATCTCGGCGGGAACCCACCCCGGCAATCCGGCAAGCTATCCCGGCGCAACTCATCCAACGGACCTCGTCGGCAGCGAGCACTTCGATTATGCCGACGGACCTGTGACAGGAAAGTCGGGGGGGCTGTATTGGGATGCCGACAACTCCCTCGAAAACGATGGATTCATCGGCCATGCCGGGACCCCGTCCGATTGGGATGTGATCTTCGGATCCCCGCAGGTGGTTTCGGGTGTGCTGGTGACTCAGGAGGGCGGCGTGAAGCGGGAGTATCACGGTCCGGGTGAAGGAGCACAGGCCGGCTCCCAGGAACGCGCCGGCGCCGTGAACGACGATGCGGCATTCGATTCGCACGTGATCTATTACAAGTTCGAGATGACCCGCACATCGGAGACGACCTGGAGCGGGGCGAGTTCCTACGACTTCGGGACGGAGCGCTATCTATTCGGCGTTCCCGGGGCGGCTAATCCGGTCTCGGGTGCCCGTGAGTTCGCCATCCACGATCTCAATACGGACCAATGGGCCTACTCGGGCATAGTCCCGGTTCCCGGCGTGAAATACACCCTCGTTGCCAAGCTCGATTTCGACGCCGACATCGCGGCCCTTTATCTAGATCCCGATCTCGCCGAAGGGGAAACTGCAAGCGAGCCGGTGGCGGTTTATCCCCACACCAGCAGCAATTGGTCGTCGTCCATCCGCCTCGCTTCCGGGGGTAACGGGCCGGTGCAGTGGGACAACCTCCGGGTGGCCTACACCTGGGCTGAATTGAACGATGGCCCTCCCGTCGCAAACGACGACAGCGCCACGATGCATCATTCTGCCAAGGCCCGTTTCAAAGTCCTGTCGAACGACACCGGGCACCTCACTCCGTCATCCGTGGCGATCGACTCCCCGCCAGCCCATGGCACTGCCACTGCGCACCCGGATGGTTCCATACTCTACCAGCACCTTTCAGGTACCCCGGCTTCGGACTCTTTCACCTACCGGATTCAGGGCGCGGGTAGCATTCTCACCGACACGGCTACCGTCACCGTCAATTTCACCTCAAATCCCCGCTTTGATTCCTCGTTCGTCTCGATGCCTGCGGCACCCCCCGCCGGCGAGTTGCAAGTGGTGGAGGCTTTCCCGGGCATTGCCTTCGACTCACCTCACGGCTTCTGTACGGTCCCGGGAGACCCCCGGAAACTATTCGTGACCGAAGGCGATGGCCGCGTGTTCCTCATTCCCGATGTCACGGCACCGGTGAAACTCGAGGTGCTCGATATCTCGGCCTCCGTGGTGCACGACGACAACGAGCTGGCTTTGAAGGGTGTGGCAGCCCATCCGGACTGGGCAGAGAACGGCTATCTCTACCTCACCTACAATTCGACCGCCGGAACCGTAAGGCTTTCGCGCTTCACCTGCCAAACCACGCCGCCCTATGCGGCCGGGGAGGAGCTCGTGCTCATCGAGCAGGATAATGACGACTCCTATCACAACATCGGCTCCTGCGAGTTCGGCCCCGATGGCTACCTCTACGTCGGGTTCGGCGATGAAGGCACGCAAAGCGACGGCCACAACAACTCCCAGCACGTGGACCGGAATCTCTGGTCCTGCATCATCCGCATCGATGTGGACAAGCGACCCGGCAGCTTGCCGCCGAATGCCGATCCCGGACCTGATCCCGATGGCGCGGGCAATGATGCCGACCTTTTCATTCCCCGCCCCGCGGGTGTCGCCCATTATGCGATCCCTCCGGACAACCCCTTGGTCGGAGTTACCACCTTCAATGGCGTCCCGATCGATCCAGCCCAAGTGCGCACCGAGATCTTCGTGATGGGACTCCGGAACCCCTGGCAATTCTCCGCGGAAGATAACGACGGCGATGGCACCGTCGATGAGCTGTGGGCGGGAGACGTCGGCCGCAGCAGCATGGAGGAGATCAGTGTCTTGCTGCCGGGCCAGAATGGCGGGTGGGGATGGCGCGAGGGCAGCGAGCCCGGCCCGCGCGGAGGCAACCTGCTCAACGGTGCCGCGGAGACAGCCGCCAACCCGACGCCCCCCCTTTGGGACTATCCGCATGGCGGCGGCACCTACCAGGGGCGCTCGATCACCGGGGGCTTTATTTATCGCGGGACCGCCTTCCCCGGCCTGACAGGGAAATATGTCTGCGCGGATTACATTTCGGGGAACATCTGGAGCATCGAGCGCACGCCCGGGGATCCGGTTGTGAATCGCTTGGCAGGAGAGCCGGCGATCGTGGGCTTGCTGGCCGATCCTGCCACCGGGGAAATCTTGCTCCTGGACCGGGGCAACAATGGCACCAACCAAGGCACCGGTGGAATCAAGCGGCTCAAGCTTCAAACCGATGACAGCATC
>Ga0307414_10002270_pt1 | contig 10039 bp, 2 predicted proteins | sample DK1Ometagenome_FD_203804 | JGI IMG/M metagenome (GOLD analysis project Ga0307414, IMG submission 203804) | Maize rhizosphere microbial communities from greenhouse at UC Davis, California, United States - DK15-O-3 | ecosystem: Host-associated > Plants > Roots > Rhizosphere > Soil | place: USA...
GATCCGGATTGCAGCAATTTATGTTTAGAAAAATTGACAATACCCTAAAAGGGGAAATTATAGAAACTATTCAGTTTTCCTTATTGCGTTATGAACCCAGAATAGTCGTTCAGGAAGTACGTGTTGCTGCAACAGATATAATAAATGGTACTATCGAAATACTAATTATTTACCTCTACGCACAAACTAACACCAGACATAATTATGTTTTTCCTTTTCATTTGAAAGAAGGAACTAACCTAGCCGTAAAATAATGATTGCAGTTGATCAAAATAGCGCCATCAATTCACGTAACGAATCACTCGTTCCAAATCCGCATTTAATTGACGGAAGGACTGAGCAGGACTGGATATATTTTGTTTCAGAATTTAGCAAACTAATCAATTTTTATAATGACACCAATACGATTGAAGGAAACTGGAATCCCTTTTTACTGAAAGATCCCGTGTTTTTAATGGCTTCGATATCCAAAACAAATTATAAAAACCTATACAATGCCTACAAAACGATTTGTACTGAGATTCAAAAACCGGCACAAAAAGATTCCGAAGGCAACCTGGATTCAAAAGCCTTAAATAAACTATTTGATCATCTTAATACTATCTACAAAATCATAGCGCGCTGGGCAAATTACATGCAAAGCACAAATGAAACGTATGATCTTAAAAATTATATTTTTCACGAAATAAAAACAAAACTGAGCATTGATTTTTGGGCGATTCAGTCGTTTAGACAATACTTATCCAATTCATCAGTCAAAAAAGTTTTTATTGAACCGGTACCAGCCACTGAATTTGCTTCTTTTGACACTAATCTGTGGAATATCAACAAAGACAAAAGTCCTTTTTGGGAAGTTTTTGGATTCGAAACAGAACAAAATATCCTGAATGCATCAGAAACAATAATTCCTTTCAGTCTGGGTGTTTTGACTAAAAAAGGAGATCAGTTGTTTCAATTTTTAGAAACTGTAATTCATCATTCTGCCAATGAATTTAAAAAATTAAGCCATAAAAAAAGTAAATTTCCGGATACGACACTTTTACGCTCTTTTATCAATATTTTAAAAATACAGCAGGATCAGTTAAACGGTATTTCTCAAAAACATCTTGATTTTTATTATCGTGATATTTTAAAACAGACCAAATTACCTGCACAGCCTGACAGTACTTTTTTGTGCGCCACACTTGCCAAAACCGATTCGGTTTTTAATTTACCTGCCGGAACTTTATTTAATGCCGGAGTTGATGCACAAAAGAATCCGGCTTTATTTGCTTCACAAAGAAATACCTCCTTAAATCCGGCAACTATTGTGAGTGCCAGTGTACTTTCTTATCAAAATCAGTCAAATGCGGCATCTTATAATTTACAATCCATTAAACCAACCAGCGTACAAAAAGATGCTGACGGAAAAATTGTAAGCTGGCCAACTTTTGGGCAATCAGATCCAACGGCCACTTCATTACCAATCGGAATTGCTTTTGCATCGCCAATGTTATTATTACGCGAAGGACAAAGAACCATAACCCTGACTCTGGAATTTGATTCGGCTATGTATTTAAGCTTTTTACAGAAAGCCTCCTATTTTCTAAGCACACAAAAAGACTGGTTAAAACTTGAATTGGATCCCTCGGTTTTTAAAATAAATACTGCCTTAAATATAGTTACCATAGAAATTGACCTTGCTGCTACAGAGGCTGCAATAGAACCTTTCCTTGTTAACCCTGACGGTTTAAAAACGGAGTGGCCAATGTTTAAAATATTATTTGAATCCTTTTTAAATCCCGGAACGCCTCCAAAAGTACTTTCCATAACCATTGCAGTAAAAGTAATTGAGGTTAAAACATTTCAGTTATACAATGATTTTGGAGAATTGAATACTAAAAATCCATTTCCTCCTTTTGGTCCGATTCCGTTACAAAATGCCAGTTTTATAATTGGAAACAACGAAATATTCAGCAAACCGATTGATAATTTTATCATAGAAATAAACTGGGATAAACGCCCTTCTGATTTTAGAACCTATTACCAACAATACAATGATTATTTAAATCCGGCTGCTACGGAGGATGAAAATCCGGGTATTGGAGAAAGATTCATGAATTTTATTGGCTCTAAAAAAGAAACTGTTATTGCAGATGATGATGACGGAACTTTCAGCAATGCCAGTTTTACTGTTGACTTTCATATATTGGAAGAAAAATCGTGGCAGGAACTTAAAATAAATAAAGTCGACAGCCCAAACGGAATTGATGTTTTTGCTCCAATCGCAGATAACAGCAATCCTGTTTTTTTGTTTGATCCGGAAGACGACGATCTAAGAGTGCCTTTTGTTACTGATTCGAGTAGTTATTATATGTATTCCAAAACAACTGCATCTGCTTCTCAGGTTGTAACTGATAATACTTTTTTGGTAGATCCTAAAATTCAGAATGAAGCTTTAAAATTCACTGATAACACCTCATCCGGATTTATAAAAATGATTTTAACCGGGCCTGAATATGGTTTTGGTTCAGAGATATATCCAAATGTGGTAACTTCTATTGCATTAAACAATGCTAATAGTCTTGCCAAAGCCAGAGGTAAAAAAGATGCCGTATTCATTCCGTCTGCAAATTTGCCATTTGCGCCAAAAATCAAATCGTTTTCGGCAAGTTATTCGGCTTCAGTAACCTATAAATTTGACAGCACGGCAGACGAATATCCACTGCAGTATTTTATCTATACACCATTCAGCAGTTATCAGCTATTTGATAATTCTGACCAGACCAATACAGGTGTAAATACGTCTATTGCAGGAAATTCACCAACTGTTACAGCAGCAGGTTTGCCTCTTTATCCTTCGTTTGATTATACCGGAGGACTATTTATAGAACTTGAAAATTTGATCTGCAACAGCTCTTTAAATTTGTATTTTGAATTAGCCCGTAATTCAACTTCAATTACATCTGGCGACAGCGTTACTTATTTTTATTTAAGTAATTCAGGCTGGAAAGAGATAAAACCATTGGCAGACGAAACGAATCAGTTTAAATGTTCAGGAGTTATAGAACTTCCTGTTCCGGCAGATTGCAATAACAATGAAATTTTTATGCCCGGAAAAAACAATTGGATTTCTGTTGTTGTTTCCGGTAAGCCTGACTCCTACTCTAAAACGACTTTTTTACAGACAAACGGATTTAGGGTGCAAAGAACCGGAACTGCATTTTTATCAGATACCGAAGTTCCGCAAATAAATAGTGAAACGATTACCAAACCGCAAAATGCAATTCCGCAGATCGCAACGCTCATTCAGTCCTTTGCTTCTTTTGGAGGAAAAGCGGCCGAAAGCGAAACCAATAAAAACCAAAGAGTCAGCAATACCATCAAAACAAAAAACAGAGTCGTTACGTCTTCTGATTATTATACTTTGATCGCTCAACAATATGACAGTGTTTATTATTCGAAAATTGTAAATAAAAAACACCAAAACTGCAGTAATGTGTATCTGGTAAAAAAAGTGGATAATGCCAGTGACAGCAATGCTTTTATTCCTTTGGTATCCAATTGTATGGAATCTGAAATAGAGGATTTTTTAAAACAAAATGCCTCTCCGTTTGCCAACATTACAGTTTCGAATTTCAATATGGAATATGTTTCTGTTTCTGCCAAAATAGTTGTCGAAAGCGGTTATCAGCCTGTTCTTGTTCAAAAAAACATAAATGATGCCTTAAAACTTTATCTCTCACCATGGATTAAGACTTCTGCAGCTCAGACACAAATTGACAAACCGCTGATTAATGCCAAAGTAGCGACATTTATTCAAAGCATTGAAGGAGTTGCCATCGCTGAAAATGTATCATTTTCCAGTTATTATATTAATTCTCAAACTGGTGTAAAAACGGTTTGCAAAAAAAACAAAACAACGCTTAAAGCTTATGGCCCGGCGACACTTTTAGTTTCGGCACCGAATCACGAAATCACTTTTTAAATATACAGATGGATACAGCCAATCACATAATAAAAGCACCACTTCCACCCCATCAGGATTTCAAATTCCTGAAAGGCGAAGCGCTTGATTATATCCAGAAACATATTGGAAGTGAGTGGACAAACTTTAACCCCAGCGATCCGGGAATGACCATTTTGGATCAGTTTTGTTATGCCCTTACTGAATTAGGGTATTGTACTGATTTTAGTGTTCCTGATATTTTAACGGATGCCAAAGGGGATATTGAGATTAACAACCAGTTTTATTTACCAACTGAGATCCTTACAACTGCGCCGTACACAATCGCCGATTATAAAAAATACCTGATTGACGGTATCGAGGATGTATATAATGTTGACATACTTTGCTATAACAATAATATTTTTCCTTTTAATAAAGTGTATCAGGTTTATCTTTATGTAAATCCTGATATTACGAATACCAATGCTATTAAAAATGTTTGTAAATCGGCCTTTTATTTACTTAACCAAAGTCGGAATTTAGGAGAATTATTCAATGAACCTATTGCATTACAACCTGTTAGTTGTATGATAGGCGGTAAATTAGAACTTAATAAAGAGGCTGATCCATACAGTGTTTTACAGGAACTGCAAAATGCAATCCAATCCTATACATTTTCTAAAATAGCACAAACAAGTTATGATAATTTAAAACTTGCAGGATATACCTCATCTGAAATTTATGATGGCCCGTATTTAGATAATGGCTGGATTATAACGGAATCCTTAACTGATAAAATAGACACTATTCAGGCGATTGATTTAGTTTCGGTAATAGAATCTGTGGCTGGAATTGATTCCGTTATCAGTTTACAGCTTTATCAGGATGGAAAAATAGTTACTGTGCTTCAGGCAACTGTGAATCAAATACTATCGATTGATATTTTGGCTTCTTATCAGAATAAAAACCTGATATTGAGCTGTAACGGAAAAGATTTGCCTTTTGATTCCTTCAGCTCTTTAGTGGCGGGCATTTATAATTTTGAAGAAACAACAAGTATTCTAAGCAACAGTACAAGTTTAAAATTGCCTAAAAGTTACTTTAGGGATATCAATACCTACTACTCTATTCAAAATACATTTCCGGCTCAATATGGCATTGGTTACGATACGATTGCAGACCAGTCGCAACCCATTCAGGTAGCGCAATCACGACAGTTAAAAGGATATCTGACATTATTTGATCAGATATTGGCGAACCAGTTTTCGCAACTGGCTAATATTTCAAAATTATTTTCTTTTAAAAATGCTGTTTGCGGAGCTCCTTCAGATGAAGAAGCTTTTTATGCCGTAAAAGACAAATACGAGCAAAAACATTTAGAATATCCGGTGCCTTATAAAATGTTTTCGCCAAGCTATTTTTATCAGTCATTGTATACTGTTCCTCACATTCAGCCTTTATTAAAAGACAGCAATACTTTTAATTACAGCTATGGGAATGAATCTCAGGCTGAATTAAAAGAAAAAAGCTGGCTTGAATATCAGCAGGATCCTTATAATCCGTACATATTTGGTTTAATGAAACTTATGGAACAGGAAAACATAAGCCTCGACCGAAGAAATAAATTACTGGATCATCTTCTTGCCCGGCATGGAGAATCTCCGAAATTGGTTGATTCTATTATTGATGACACGGTTTATACCGGGGACAAACGAAAAGACCAAATCATTTTAAAAAGCCTGTATTTGCAAAACCTTGGACTGCTGTCGTACAACAGACAAAAGGGATATAACTTTTTAAGTGCCTCAAAAATAGCGAATGCTGTTGATGGAAAACCGGATACAAATTTGCCTAAAATTAAGATAAACCAGTTTCAGTTTATAAATGAAAATACTTCTGATTTCATCTTCAAATCGGAACAAATCAACAAAAAAGAGCAATTGCATTTGGATGATTTCAATGATTTTTCAGCAATTGAATTAAAACTGAATTTACTTTTCGGATTAAGAAACATATACTCAAATTTCATTACTAGCCAACTCGATATTTTAAAAAACAATCCTGAAAATCAATCGGATAGTGATGCTTTCAAAACGATACGTCAAGCATTATGGTTTACAGAAAAAAGAAACGGAAGTGTGCTTTTGGAATCGGTTCTTCTTTTAAATCAGCTAAAATTTAATCTCGAAATAGTAAATCAAAATCAGGTAAATTATGCTTCTCACAATATTCAAAATATTGATTTTCAAACCGTAACAAATCTTAATTATGTTTTGAACAGTACAGACCAGGCTACGTTAGATGCACAATTACAGCAAAATTATTTAGTGTTTTCTGGTGCAAAATATTTTTTTACTCCCGGAAATGAAACTATTGAAAATCAAAATGATTACATAAAAACGGCATTGTCTAATTATTCTTTCCGCATCACGATTCCATCGGGAAATAAAAAAGTAACTCTTGATTCTAAAGTTTTTAAAAAAAGCATTTTCCTAATATTCCCTGATTTTATTGCGCCGTTTCAGACTGGCGAATTTAAAAAACGATTAAAACAGTTTCTTAAAATCAATCTTCCGGTAAATGTTAACTATGAATGTCTCTTTTTAAGCAGTCCCCAATTAGAAGGATTTATTCCTGATTATATCTGTTGGTATGAAAGTTTACGATACAAAGATGAATTACTCCCTGTGAGAATTGATTCAGAGCAACCTTCAACAGACCATTCAGATAAAACAGTGACCCTAAATCCTATTGCGTGTGCGATGAATCTTATAAGTAGTTTAACCTCAATTTTAGAAGCAAAAAATGGAAGAAATTAACCGCCATATTGTATCAAGCCTAAAGTGGGACACTACTTTTGATCAAAAAAATGAAGGCTACAAACTTCAGGACCGTTTGAGTTCGTGGAGTAAAATCTCTTTGCCGGGAGAAGTCGCAAATATATTCAATGAACTTTGCCCGCCTGAGCAAAGCTGGAGAATAGAATCGCTGGAACTAAATCTGGGACCTTGTGATTATGAGGATCTTGAATTTGATTTGAGTACCAAAATCCGCAATCAGTTAAAGGAAAAAATAGCAGAAATGATTCTCTCCCAAAATAATCAAAAGAAAAACCTGATTGCTGTTTACAACAAAGAAAAATCAATTCTGGAAAATCTGATTGTTTTTTTAATGGAAGGGTATCTGCCGTGGAATTATCAAAATAAGGAAGGATCCATTAATCAGATAATGGCCGAATTGCTTCAAAACAATTTGTCAGAAATCATAGTTATTATCAAAAAAGCGGGTATCACACATGAAGAAGTAAGAAAAAGAATTTCATGGCAGTTTGATGAAAGCAATATAACCAAAATCATTGCGGCACTTGAACCCAATAATAGCAATACGATAATTGAGTTTACATCAATTATGACGAATCTGCAGGTTAAGGAAACTATTATCCAGACCAGTGCAGCCGATTTCAAAAAGAATCTTTGGTTTTTTATATTTAATTTTTTGCTGTTAGAACGAGGAACGCTTTTTAATAAACTGGCTTTCATGAAAAGCAGTATTCTTCAAATGGCGAATCATTATAATATTTCGTACGCAGACCTTATTTTACTTATCGAAAATACCATTGTAAAACTTTCTGATAAAACAAGTCAGAACAATCATTTTATTTCTTCCCTAAAATCGCTTACCCAGGAATATGAATCACAAAAAAAAGAAGATTATCAGCCTGAAAAAAAGGCTGATTACTGGCATCTTTTCGAACAATTACTAACAAACAAAACAGCCAGAAAAGCAAAAATTGATACAGAGACTCTGAATGAATTGATTGTTACGCTGAACAATGAGAGCACGGCTAAATTTAGCAAAATTGTGAATCGTGTTTTAAATCATGAAAAAGTACTTATTTCATTGATTGAAGATTTAAATGAAACATCTGTCCAAATATTATTTTCTAAGCTGGACAAAACCTCATCTCTACTGAATCTGGACACGATAATTTGCCTGAATAAGCTGAGTACCACCCTCAAACTAAAAACAAACAGCAAAACGTTATGGGAAATTGCAATCGCTTTTCTGATAACAAATAAAAATGCAAGCCATACAACATTTCTGTTGTATTGTATTAAAGAATTAAGCAAAAAAAACAATCTTGATCCTGAACATTTATTGGAGTCTTTCACCAGTGCAAGAATTCCGACAGCTGTAAAAAACAATAATTTCGAAGTAATTTATAATAGCCTGAATATGATTTATTGCAGTGAAATAGACCGAAATAGTTCCAATTATCCGGCAATTCAATTTAAAAACCTGTTGTTAAAACTGGAAGCACAATTACAAAAGAAATCGGTAAAAAATGAACTTTACAAAGACTTGCAAAGGTCGCTTATCAAAAATATTACGCTGCATCCCAAAATGGCTTTTGAGGTTATGCTTTCTTATGGCAATAAAGATCTGCTAAAAAAAATACTGCCACTGGTTCTTAATCGTGAGTTATTGGAATTATTAGTAAAAACTGCCAATTATAAGAAAACAAAATTGGTAGAAGCCATTCAGGTTGTATACGAAATCTTAAACGCCAAAGAAAAATACGATTTTCCGGAAGAGCTTCTGACAGACGATTTATTATTATTCGGAATACAGGAAATACTGCTCCATCCTGAACATAACTCATCGCTGTTTCTTGAATCCATTATTATTCAGTTATCACAAAAAGTAACCAATACAAAACGTAAAAATTATTTTCAGTTTATAACCAAATTACTCCAGTCCAAAAAAATAAAAACTTTTGGAGTAGTAGTTAAAAACACTTTTTTATATCAGTTGAAAAGCAATAATTCTATCGATACTATAGCTCTAGCATTATTAATTCAGAGCACATCACAAGAAGCACAATCGGAATTATCTCATTTATTGATTCTTAATTTTGATGATGCAAAGTTTGCTTTATTGCGAAAACAAGACGATAAGCCGGGTGAAAATATCATGAATTATTTTTTAAAGAACGGGATGTCTTTAAAGAATAATTGGGTAGAAAAACACTCAGACAGGTTAGCAAAAAAAATAAAAACATTCTCAAAAACCCAAATGATTTATGAACTAAATGAGTTGTTCTGGATTACTGTTTTAAAATATCCATCGTATAAAGGAAACGAAATTTTGTTTGAAAAAATGCTGGAAAAAGCACTGGCTATTTTTATAAAAACAAATTCTATTGATGCTAAGAATAAGCTAAGAAAAGAAATAAGACTTCTTAAACAGATGGATTTTAAAAATGTTGTTAAGGCTTCATTTATAGAAATTCCTTCATTAGAGAGTGCCGTTAAAGACACTATTATTTTGGACACAAAAACCTCAAAAAAGTCTTTATTTTCAGGAAATAAGCTTACTGCAAAAGAAGAACAGGAATGGTTTTCACTCATTATCTGTAAAAAGCAAATTCCTGACGGCCTACATATTGCAGGAAAATTGGAGATAAAAGAATTGCTCAACGAAATTATAGCACACCATCCCAAAGATTTTTTTAGGGTTATTAAAAAAGAGTTCATTGCAGAGGCACAAATAGACTGGCTTAGCCGCACTATTAATTTTGATACTCTATGTGAAGGAATTGGCCTTTTGGATAAAAACAGGGAATCGTACCTGAAAATCCTGAAGAAATTCCATCATGCTTTAGGAACCATCACTTTTAAAGGAATTGCTTCAAGAGAAATACAAGTTCTTTTATTGAGAAAATTGCTAAAAGCGGCTGCAAATGATAACTGGAAACTCATTTCGATTGATAAAATTTGGAATGAACTGATTTGGGAAGTCGTGACCAAAAAAGGCGTTTCAAAGAAAGATTTCCTGATGGATATTGAAAAACATATTCATCAATTTCCATTGTCGTTGCAACTTAGTTTCAGAGAAGTTAATAAGAAGGAAAAACAAGTTGTGCAAATCTCAAACAATATTGAAATACTTGAGAAAATAAAAACAATAAATATGAGTAAAATAACAAAACACCCTATTAAAGAAGGTATTGCGGTAAGAAATGCCGGAATTGTAATCCTGAACAATTATATCGTCATGCTGTTTGAAAGACTTAAACTGGTCGTCGATAATGAATTTACCAGTGTAGAA
>Ga0307414_10002271_pt1 | contig 10038 bp, 9 predicted proteins | sample DK1Ometagenome_FD_203804 | JGI IMG/M metagenome (GOLD analysis project Ga0307414, IMG submission 203804) | Maize rhizosphere microbial communities from greenhouse at UC Davis, California, United States - DK15-O-3 | ecosystem: Host-associated > Plants > Roots > Rhizosphere > Soil | place: USA...
TTGAAGGGACTACCTCAATACGTGTTGGCGACCATTGGGTGGAAGTTGGAAGAGGAACTTTTTTAAGAATTCCTGCAAAAACAATTCACGACTTTGCAAATAGAACAAATGAAAAATCTGGACTTCTTAACTTTTTCATTCCGGGCGGTTTTGAAAAAAATATGCCATCTATTGTAAAATGGTTTGAAGAAAATAAATAATGTTATGGTATCAATAGACACTTTTAGAAAATTGGCCCTCTCCTTTCCTGAGGCGACAGAGGAACCTCATTTTCAAAAAACATCCTTCAGAGTGAAAAAGAAAATTTTTGCAACTTATGATGACATAAATAAAAGAGCTTGTATCAAGCTATCGGAGATTAATCAAGACGTTTTTTCTTCTAACGACAAGACTATCATATATCCAGTGAATAACAAATGGGGTAAACAAGGTTGGACATTCATTGAATTGAATAAAGTAAATAATGCCTTATTTATTGATGCATTGACAACAGCATATTGCGAAGTAGCTCCAAAAAAACTTGCTGAACACATTAGGCCAAATGACGAAGAATAGGTAGAACAACTAACCTATAAAAATATGAAATCTTACAGCAAATAATATAGATGGTGGTAAACAATATTGGAATAGATTAAATGATATCACACAACCTACCTTAATTATCCATGGAACTGATGACAAAATATGGCTCTTCAAAAATGCAAATTTTCTAATTGACAAGATTAAAGGTTCAAAATTAATTACACTACAAAAAACAGGTCATGAATTACATTTTGAATATTGGGATGTCATTATAGATGGAATAACAAATCATACAAAATCAATAATAGCCTGATAAGTCAATTTCTGCTAGCGATTTAAATAATGTTAGAAAAAGTTTAAGAATTATCATTTCCGTACTTTCAAAAATTATTACTTTTAATTTCTTAAAACAGTTAATCAAAATCCAACTATGACCAAATTAAAAACAATTTTTACATTACTAATCATCCAATTCTTTTTTATAAACTCGGCAACATCGCAAGTTGATACCCTAACGGTTTTCAGCAAAGCCATGAATAAAGATATTCCGAACATGGTGATTACTCCAGAAAATTTTGCCAGTAAAAACGAGAAACTCCCTGTATTATATTTGCTTCATGGTGCAGGCGGAAATTTTGCCGATTGGATTACCAAAGCACCCTTAATAAAAAAATATGCAACCGATTTTAATATTATTATTGTATGTCCTGATGGCGGCGTTACCAGTTGGTATTTTGATAGTCCTATTGATAACACCATGAAGTATGAAACTTTTGTATCCCAAGAATTGGTGGCGGCAGTTGATAAAAATTATAAAACTATTGCAACCAAAGATGGCCGCGCCATTACAGGTTTAAGTATGGGCGGACATGGTGGTTTATATCTTGGCTTTAAGCATCAAGATGTTTTTGGTGCTGCTGGCAGTATGAGTGGCGGGGTTGATATTCGTCCGTTTCCCAACAACTGGGACATTAAAAAACGTTTGGGAACTTATCCTGAAAACAAAGAGCATTGGGAAAAAAATAGTGTTATCAACTTGGTTCATTTACTGGATGCCGATTTAAAAATCATTATAGATTGTGGGTATGACGATTTCTTTTTTGATGACAATAAACGCCTTCATGATATATTAGTGGAAAGAAATATTGCCCACGATTATATTGAAAGACCAGGCGCACATAATTGGAATTATTGGGCAAATGCCATTAAATACCAATTGGTTTTTTTCAACGATGCTTTTAAAAGATAATGGCCAAACAATCTATAGATTGTAACAAAAAACTTAATTAATCGTTTCTAAAAAATACATACCTAATTTAAGTTTTTAATCATGACCCTTATTTTCAAATTCATTTATCTGGCAATAGCTAGCTTAATATTCATAAATGTTTCTTGTAAAACCAATGCAAGTAAAACTTCTGTAATTAAACCAACTATTTGCATTGTTGGAGGAACGCCATCAACGACCGACATATTAAACTTTATTTCTGATAGTTTAAAAGCAAAATACAACTTCATTTCATTTAACAGACCTGGTTTTGGTGACGCAAAATATGAGGAAACCACGGAGGATTTAATATATAAACTTGCAAAAAATGCTGGTTTAAAAGAACATGATTATGGCGTTATTGGCATTAGCGGCGGCGGTCCTATTGCGATGTTATTAACTTCAAAATTTAAATTGAAACACTGTGGCGTTATCAGTGGTATGGTTTCTAGAGATGAATATTTTAAGTTTGCCGATGCTGCCATAACCAAAGATTTATTCACGAATGTTTTAACGGGATTCGATGGCTTTAAAGCTGCTATTTTAAAATTTCCTAATTTAGATCAGATTGCAAAACAAGCGGGAACAGAATCAGAAGAAATGTTTATTAAAGCATCTTATAATGATTTAAATTACGTTGTATCGGAATCATTATATAACGCCATAAATAAAGATATTTATGTAGATTGGTGGCATGGTGAAAATGATGTGAATGTTCCTTTTAAAAGTGCAGAATTATTTTTAAAAAACTATAAGAATGCCACTTTAAATGTGATTCCAAATGCGAGTCACGATATAGATTCAGTAGTATACATTCAAAAATTAATCGATTATTGGGAAACAAAATAAAAAGAAAGCGCCTGATTATATAAGAGTATAACCAGGCAACTTTCAACCTAACAAAAAAACCCAACACCATATTTCAGGTTACCCTAAAATTGGATTTTCATTCCTATACTAATTCCCTCAAATTAATAGTCAATCAATTATAAACTTGTTAAAATGAATATGAAATGGTTCCTTTTATAAAAAAAGGTGTCCCAGGTGTAAAATGAATTTCTTCTACAGATTGCGCTTCATTTTGAAGACGGGATTCTGTAGCAAATTGTGTTTCATTCCATTCTGTATCAAATACATTTTCTATTATTAATCCCAATGTCACATTTTTAAATTTATGATTCACATTAAAATCGGTCACAAAATAACCTTTAGCTACAATGCTATTATCTTCATTTGCTGGTCTGTCATCAATAAATCTATATTTAATACCACCCGAAAAACCATTTAAATTATTAACCGAAACACCGCCCGCCATGGTAAAATTTGGAGCCAATGGTATATAATTTTGCCCCTCAACATCTTCTATACTCCTTGCTTTTGTTATCGTAGCATCGGTATCAAAAAACAACCAATCTAAAAATTGATAACGTAAACCAAAATCCAATCCATAGCGTTCGGTTTTTCCGCTAGGTTCCACAATACCAGCATCGCCAACATAAACAAACTCTTGCTCCAAAAATAAATACCATACTGCAGTATTAAGATATAGATTTGGTATTGGCTTCCAAATACTACCCAAATCCAATCCATAGGCTTTTGGTAAAATATCTGCACCTAAATTGTTTACCACGACCCTAGCATCGTTGGAATGAAAGCCTATTCCCGATTTTAAGTATAATTGCAGATTATCTTTAGCATCATAAATAAAATTTAATTTCGGACTCAAAATCGTTTTAGTTTCAGCTTGTACATTATAATTTACTTGTAATTTGTCATTATATAAAAAATTAAAATAATCCAGTCTCAAAGCTGGTGCAACTTTAAATTTGCCAAATTGAAACTCGGCATTTATAAAACCACTCATATTCATTTGGTTGATATCGCCCAATTGAACACGCTGCAATGTTGTTGCTCTATTTAATGTTCTTGAAAGTTCGGTATCTGTAGTTATATCATATCTTAAACCTAAACCACTGGTTAGCTTTAAGACCGTATTCCCTAAAAACGTATCATAAATTAGAGCCGAATTTAAACCAAAAATATCCCTGTCTTCCTTCTGCTTAATTTGATCGCCATTAATAGGATCTTCTAAAAAGAATGTGAAATTTGAATACAATTCAAAATCATAATGGGAATAAAATACATTGGTATTAAATGTCGCTTTATCACTAACATATTTATTATAATCTACATTGAAATTGGTACGCGAGGTGTTCCCTCCTTCGGTATCGTCAATAGCCCCAAACCTTGAAATATTACCGTTGTCAACTTCACGTTGTGGTATTTGCCCAGAGGCGTCCCATCTACTTGTAAAATGTGATACAGATATTGAGAGTTTATCATTTTCGGGTGAAAACATAATATACTTACCAAATAGATTAAGGCGATTGAAATTTTGAGGTGACTCAAAAGGGCCATCACCTGCTAAATATTCCATGGCAACATAGGCATTTTCATTTTTTACATCCTCTAGAAGATTAAACATTCCTAAAGTTCTTAATGAATTAAATTGCCCTACCGAAAAAGAGACCAAACTTTCTTTAAGATAATCTTTAGTTGAAAAATCGACATATGCAGCAGTATTAAAATCACCTTCCTTTGCATAATAAGGCCCTTTGCCAAAATCTATTTTATTGACTGTTTCTGGTATTAAAAAATGTAAATCGCTATAACCTTGTCCATGGGCATGGGAAACCATATTTACTGGCATGCCATCAACAGATATTGAAATATCTGTGCCGTGGTCAATATCAAATCCTCTTAAAAAAAGTTGTTCTGCCTTTCCTCCACCAGCGTGTTGCCCAATAATAAGTCCCGGCACTTTTCTCAATACTTCTTGAGATGAATTTACAGGATTGGTATTTAAATCTAATTTGGAAATAGAACTCAATACATTTAATTGCTCTGTAACAATCATTTCTTCCAGTTGAAATGCTTTCTCTTGTAATACAATTTTAAATTTAGACTTATAAGTCAATGTATCAATTAAAATGATTTTGCTTTCATACCCCAATAATCCTATTTTTATACTATCATTTATCTTAGTATCATTAAGAATAAAGGATCCGTTTTCCAAAGAATGTGCATGGCTTTTTGAGGTCAAATTATATATGTATGCCGCTTCCTGTGGCTGATTGGATTCATTGACAATCAAACCATTAATTTGCTGCGAAAATGTAAAGCAAGAAACCATCAAAAGCATAACAAGTAACAATTGCTTTAAAATTTTCATATCACTGTATTAAATATTATTTATTTTTCGCTCCATTATTGGTCCTAATTCGAATGTGCTTTTTAATAATTCTTGTTTTATATCTTCAGCTTCATTTAATTTTCCATTAGCTTTATAAACTTGTGCCAAATGGAATAAGGTTTCAGGACTATAGGTTTTATCAACCACATGTTCTTCCATAATTTGCAAGGCTTCTTTAGCATCACCGTAATTAAAATATGCCCAAGCCAACAAATCATAAGATTGGGGTGTTGGCCTGTTTTTAATTTCCGTTAAAGCAATGTTGGTAGCCTCTTTAATTTTATCTAAATCTTCTGTGTAAAGAATCGCATTGTATGCGTTGTACATAGTGCCATATTCATCTTTTTCAACCTCAGCAAAATATGATTTCAAATAGTTTTGTTTTGCATTATCATCGTTCATATACTCCGCTATTTCAGCTTTTAGCAAATAATAATCGGGCGATTTGTGTTGCAACATGGTGGAATCTAAAATCCGTAATGCTTCTTTCGGATTTCGTTCATAAGAGTATACAATCCAAGCAATGCCTTTTTTAGCATAGGCATCATTTGGATTTAACTTTAAGGTTTTCAAGTAGTATTGATAGGACTCTGAAATTTGTCCGTTATGTCCATAAAAATCTGCTAAATTGGTATATGCCCATTGCATTAACCATGTATTTTTAGACGATTCAACCATTTGAGTTGCTTTTTCTAGATATAAAATAGCCTTATCTAAATCACCATTATGATCGCTCCATTTTGACAACCGAATGAGAAAATCAAAATCCTTATAATTTTCAATCTTGTTTAAATATGTTTTAGCTTGATCCACATTGCCTAATTCCAGATACACATCGAACAGCATTTTTTGTGTTCCATTTAAACCTTCTCCAATGATTTCGGCTTTTTTTAATAATTCCAATGATTCTTTAAATTTATGCTGAGAGATATAATTTCTTGCCAAAGCCCTTAAATAAGACGGCGTATTATAATTTGTTTTTTCATTGGCCTGAATTAACTTTTGTTCCGCTTGAATTAAAGCTTCAATATGGCCAGTTTCTTTAAATAATTGAGATTGAGATGCCGCAGCTTTAACCATATAAGGAAACTGTGTAGGTTCTTTTTCTAGCTTTTCTTCCCAAAACTTAAAATCCTCTTGGGTTAATTGCAGCATCTCGTTCTCAACAGGTGTTAAGTACACATTGTAATCTTCTGAATCTGTAATTTTTTTAGGAGCTTCTTTACAACTGTTAATTAGCAATAACAAAGCCCATATAATAAGGTTAAAATGACGTTTCATAAGTGTTGTTTTTATTAGGTTTTGCAAGTAATATATCAGAGTATGCTAGTAGGAAGCATACTCTGATTAATGATATAAAACTACATCCAAGGAGCAGCTAAATATGGAAATGAAGTCAAAAAAGGCTTATCGTTTGCATCTACATGATCGTCCGTTAAGCTTGGATTTTCAGTAAAATCCTCTCCACCAAAAATTAGAAGTAATTCTACGGTAATAACATCGTCGCTTAAATTACGACCCGTTAGCACATTGGTACCGTCATAAAATGTGGTAGTACCATCTAAAGACACATTTAAAACATCTGTAGCCAATACACCAGTAAAGGCAGCGGCGTCAAGTCCTAATGCATTCTTATCTCCTGGATTTGCGTAAGCGGGACTTAAAGCTGTTAAATTGCTTTGAAACATGCTTTGAAATGCTGCATTTTGTGCTGAAGGTATGGTTGTATTGAACATATCTTTACTTCCAGAAGATACAAAAACCGTGTTTACTGCTGGTCTACCCATTTGGTCTGCTTGCGTATATGTTCCAGAAAAATCTGGTGTATATGGTAATTGATTATCATTGTCGTTAGTACAATTAAATGCCATTAACGAAACTCCTACCGCTAATGCAACTATTTTTATATTTTTCATAATATTAATTTTTAAGGTTATTCTTTATTTAGTTTTTGATTCTACCCAAGTGTTTATGGTTCCTGAACCACCAATTAGTGATTTAGGTACTTCAACAACAACAGATAGTACATTGGTTCCCGCAAACGTATCAGACCCTGGATTATTGAAACTTGGTGACATGCCTGCAATAATTTGGGAGTATTGTGCAAAATCAAAAAAGAAGGGATCGTCTCTAGGACCAGCAAAAAAGCTCATCCCCCCATTTGTAGACACTACAGCATTAGACCCCGTAGTGATATCAACGACACCACCAATATTAGTTGTAGTGGCAATGGCACTGTTGAGGCCTGTTTGTGAAGGAGCTACTGGGCCAAAGAAATACATTTTACCATCTCTGGGTATGGCCTGAATTACCAAATCTTCAACAAAATCGCCCGTGTTGTCAATGTTAATTTCAATTAAAACATCTTCGCTAAAAGAAGCATTGCTAGTTGCCGCAGGGCTTAACAAACCCTGAGTGTTCGCTACAAATACCATATTATTAGTATTCTGACCTTGAAAGGCATAAAAATCGGTAATATCACTAGTACCGCCTTGAACTGCAGGGGCGTCAATATGGTCTGCCGCCACTACTACTAAGAATCCAGCTATCGCTATAATTCCAATTCCTAAAACTTTTTTTAAATTTTTCATGATTTTTGAGATTTTGTTATTTGTTATTTTCGATTCTCACACATACCTACGCAATAATAAAACTGTCGGTTTTGTTAAAATTTTGTTAAAACTAAAATTTGCAAATTTCATTTCTAAAGCATTACTTTTGCAGCAAAAAGACATGAAGCCATGAATCCATCAGCTAATGGTTGGATAAAAAAATTACTCAAAGACGTTGATAAGAACAATTCATTCTTAGAGTTGAGTGATATTGAGTTTTATGATGCCTTAAGAACTTGTGGCTTTATATATGGAAGTAATGTGGAAGTAATTGCCAATACCATCTATAAAAACGATTTGACCGAAGAAGAGCTGTGCAAGGTCAATTTATTATTATCATTTCTTTATTTACATAAGAATTCAAATTCAAAAAAAGCCTTTATCGAAACCGTTGTAGATTTTTACAAAGTAATCAATGAGCATAAAACGTCCTTTTTCAAGGATTTTCTAAGCACTAAAAATCCACATGAGCTTCTCGAAAAAATTATAAATAAGCGCATTCAAATAGATACCAATGTCATTACCAAGAATTTCAACTATTTCATTATAAATGCGTTGCTATACATTGACCTATTGGCTTATCAAGAATATTTGAATCAGGAAAATATATCAATAACCCACATTAAGAATCTAGAAGCATCTATTGCAACTATTTCATTAGATGCATTAAACTCTAAAAAAAACAAAAACCAATACGACGAAAGCTTAATAAAACTTTTTGATGCTTCATTGCGGTATCATGATGATACACATTTAAAATACCTCGATGCCATTAGCTATATAAGAAATTCAACTGAGACCTATTATGTTCTGGATTTAGCTTGCATGGCTACTTGGAGCGATTTAAAAATTGATAAAAAAGAACAGCAATTTTTGGTCCAGCTAGGTATGGATTTACACATTGCACCAGAAAGAATTAATGAATCTATTTTGGCCATCAATCAATTTTACACCAAGCATAAAAATGATATCGCCTTGCTGAGCTCTAAAAACATTGTCCATAGTTTTTACGACAATTCTAGTAAAATGGTCATGAAACTAATTACCAGAAATAGCAAACGTTTGTACCAAGAGTTAAAAAACAGCAAAGAATTAATGATACTTTTAACAAAATCAACTAGAAGGGATTTAACGCCAAAAGAGCAAAAAAAAGTACAGGAACAGCTTTTGGATATCTTTAAATCCATACCAAGTTTGGCTATATTCATGCTTCCAGGTGGTGCATTATTATTGCCTTTGGTTATAAAGTTCATTCCCAAATTATTGCCTTCAGCATTCGATGATAATAGAATTGACGATTAGTTAAAGGCGTTTTAAAAATATTTCCATTAGATTTACAAAAATCTATCAATAAAATAATCTAAAACCAATTATGAAGTCTTATACAATTAATGAAATTAATGACGTTTTAAAAGGCGAATTAATTGGACATACTAGCCAAAAAATTACAGGCCCTGAGGATGTAAAAAATGCTTCCAGTTCGCAAATCACTTTCATAGGAAGCACAAAATATTTAAAATATTGGTCTGATTCTAAAGCCTGTGCCTTAATTATAAACGAGTCTTTATCAATTGAGCCAAGAGAAAATTGCGCTATCATCAAAGTTAAGAATGCCGATTTGGCGATGGCAAAAGTATTGGAACTTTTCAATCCTGAATCACCAGAATTTGATGTTGATATTCATTCTACGGCTGTTATTCATAAATCTGCCATCATTGGCAATGGTTGCAAAATAGGAGCTAATTGTTATATTGGCAAACATGTTGTTTTAGGAAAAAATGTTGTTTTATATCCTAATGTATGTGTGTTTGATGAAACTACTATTGGAGATTTTACAATTGTTTGGTCGGGAACAGTGATAAGAGAGAGATGCTTGATTGGAAGCCATTGTATTTTTCATACCAATGTGAGTATTGGTGCGGATGGTTTTGGATATCGCCCGAGTGATGATGGACGAGGACTGACCAAAATACCGCAAATTGGCAATGTTATTATTGGCCATTATGTTGAGATAGGGGCCAACTCTTGTGTAGATCGTGCAAAGTTTAGTTCTACCATTATTGGTGATGGTTGTAAAATCGATAATTTGGTACAAATAGCACACAATAGCATTATGGGACGTTCCTGTATCATGGCAGGCCACAGCGGATTGGCAGGTTCTGTGACATTAGGAGATGGTGTTATTATTGGTGGCAGTGCTTCTATAAAAGACCATACAACCATACATTCTGGGGCGACTGTAGGTGCAGGTTCTGGAGTTATGGGAGATGTTCCTGCCGGTCAAACGGTTTTGGGTTATCCTGCACAAGAAGCCAGAGAGATGTTAAAGCAATGGGTTGCTATGAAGCGCTTATGCAAAAGTTGAATATTTGTTTAAAATAAAT
>Ga0307414_10002272_pt1 | contig 10031 bp, 9 predicted proteins | sample DK1Ometagenome_FD_203804 | JGI IMG/M metagenome (GOLD analysis project Ga0307414, IMG submission 203804) | Maize rhizosphere microbial communities from greenhouse at UC Davis, California, United States - DK15-O-3 | ecosystem: Host-associated > Plants > Roots > Rhizosphere > Soil | place: USA...
GGAAAATTTTCATTCTCTGAAATAGCCACATCACCAAAAGAACCAGGGCCAGCGCACCTCCAATTAATAATGGCAAGGGGTAAGATTCGTTAATGTTATTGACTACTTCATAAGTGTAAATGAGATAATCAACTGCAATAAAATTGAAGCGGCTCTCAAATTCCTGCCAAAAAGTAAGCTCAGCAAAGAAGGAGAAAAACGAGATCAGCAGTACAAGGAACAGACCGCTGTAAGTAATGACCTTATTTCCTATTGAGTTTGACCACTTAGCGGGTAAAAATAGCAGATACAAATTGTAGACCGCTGTCAGCAACAAAGCAACCCCCAGGTCATAATCCAGTCCCAAAAGAAATATCCTGAAGACTCCCGCAGCACTAAAGTCAGCTTTGGAGAGGGAAACGATAAACAGCCCTGTCCTGATCAGGAAGGATGTAACAAGAAAGACTATAATAAAAGAGAACAGGACCATGTACCTGCTCCTCAAAATCCGGTTAAACATATATATTTTATATATGCAAACTTCGGTTTGAATTTAGTAGAAATTCTGAATTTCAGCTAATACAGCCCATATCCTCCAGTTTACTCACCACTTCATTTAAATCCGTAAAACGGCTGAAACCTTTCAACTGCTTCATAAATCCGGACACTTCGCTTTGTAGATATAGTATTTTCTATCGACTACGATGACTGTGCTTCATCGCCCAGTTTATTGCTGCGCATCATTTCTAAATCGGCAATATGTACGTGGCATCCGGCTTGGACCTTGTGCTTTCCTGCCAATCAATGCAACACACAAATTTAGGTAGAAAAATTTGTAAGGAAATGTGGACTTTTCCGACAATACGGATAAAAGCTTTATGAAAAATCTTAAATTCCCATCTTTGATTATGGCAGCAGTGCTGTCCATCGCCTTTACTTCCTGCAAGAAGTCCGACCACATTTCCCCAATGGAATCCTTTGAAAAAACAACAGTGAGTATAGAAAACATCCTGGACTCAAAACCACTTGTAGAATCGGGGACATTTCAGGGCACAGGATCCCCTGCGTTGATTCTTCCGGGCCAGTCTGTGGCAATCACCTTTTCAGCCGCCAAAGGCGAGGCCATTTCCTTTGTCAGCATGTATGGCGCGTCAAATGATTTATTTTTCGCTCCGGAGAACCCAGGCATTTTGGTTTACGACAATGACGGCAAACCGGTGGAAGGAGACGTTTCGTTGCTGGTCAAACTATGGGACAATGGTTCCAGGGTAAACCAGGCACCCGGAAACGCAGTAAACCATCCCGGAACGGCAGAGAGTAAGAATATAACTGAAGTAACCGGATCAGATGCGCAGGGCAACACCTATCTGTCTGCAGATAAGCTGGTAAAAGCAAGTCTGAAATATACCGGAAACTCGCAGTTTACCCTCACCCTGGAAAACATTTCAGGCGGTACTGCCAATGAAACCCCACTGAGCCCAGGAGTATGGGCAGTTTCTTATATCGCAGGGGGAAACCTGCTTAATCCTACACCTTTGTTCGAAAAGGGGCAATCTACAAACAGTGCCCTTACTGCTATTGCAGAATCCGGCAATAATGAGCCACTCAAGGCCATCACCTCAAGTCGTACCGGAATATTCACTCCTTTATCCCCTGTGCTGTTGGTAATTTACAATGGCATTGAAAATCCCCTGTACAAATTAGGCGAGAAAGACAGAGGAGAAGGGTTGAAAGACCTTGCCCAAAAAGGTGATGCCTCGGTTTTGTCTGCGTATCTGAAAGGTAAAAACGGCATTCAATCGGTTTACGTACTACCCGCCCCTAATACTACCGTCCTGTTGCCTAAAATAAATGGACAGCCCGGAGGATCAGTATCCCAGGAAATTCAGGTTTCCAAAGGTGACAGGCTCGCAATTGCTACCATGTATGGCTTTTCCAATGACTGGTTCTTCGCCACCGGAGCCGAAGGCATCGATCCATCCAAAAAAGGAGATCTTTCGAAGAGCATAGGCCTGTTTAACAACGGTACGGCAACCGACCAGTTTCCGGGGGCCGGGGTTACACAATTCAACCTGGCTGGCACTCCCTTAGCGGAGAGCACCCCGATTTCCGCTGTTCCGAATCCAAACGCCTTTACCACTTTACCCGCAATAAACCAGATCATCAAAGTCACCCTCAAATAATTATTAAAGTAAACTTGATATGAGAAATTTAAAAAGCATATTTTTATCACCACCTTGAGTTTCCTTGCCACCACACCAGGTATCTGGAAAGTTATGGACGGGATGCCTGTTACAGACTTTTTTGTTGTAAAAGACCTGGCCTTTCTTGCAATATCCCTCCAGGTGATCGGATCGCATCAGGTCTCTTAAAAAGAAAGCCGGCAAGCAACTAATGGCTGTCCCGGCTTTCTTGTCATTCAATATTTAAACCTGGTAAATGCAGTTAAGGATCACCAGGATTAATCCAGGCGGAACCCCAATCAGGGCATACGGAATCATCGATTTCGGCCTTTAAGGAGCTTATCTACCGAAAAAGCACCAGCCCCGGTACACATTACGGAAATAAGCCCTGCAATATACAGCAAATTAATCTCGTATCCCGGCGGGCCAAATAAGGGGCCCTCAGGCGATAGCCCGATCGTTTTTACGGAACTGAAGCCGTAATGGATGTGAATGGTAAACATGGCCACAAGCATGATGCATATCAGCGGGATGGCGGTAAGCACCACTGAAAAACCAAAGAAAATAAACAGGCCGCCCAGCACTTCTATTATCGAAGTCGCCCAGGCCATAAAATGCGGGAATGGGACCTCAAGTTGAGTGAGCAGTTTTTCAAAACCGGAAGGGGCGCCCTTGGATAACTTCACCCAGCCATGAGCGATAAAACCAACGCCGATGATTAGCCGCAGAATTAACGGAGCTGCCAGTTGATATTTTTCGTTTGATATATTGATGATTTGAGTTTTCATAATTGATTGGATTTTGTTGAAAATACATAAAAAGTCCATTCCGCCCGATAATGTACGAGCGGGAGTAGTGGACAGACATAACGAAGAAATTTTCAAATCAATAGCATCCGGTTCCTCAGATAAATCGGAACCTTACTGGGAGTTTCTAAACTGAATGCTAAGGAAAAGCAGGTTTGACAAGCCGTGACAGGCAGATACCCGGCCCCAAACTGTTGGTTTGAAGTGAAGAGTAACCCCTTTTTTTGCGTACGGCAAACTTTGCTCTCGCTTGCTAAAGTGATCTTGCCGGTCGAAGGACAGCTCATGGTCGAAATTCTTCTCAGGTTTTGCTTATAGCTTTGTTCCTCATGAGGCAACAAGGCATTGCTAATGGCCGTTCTGAGAGGGCAAAAGCTAAAGATAATGAAGCCCGCAATCAGCAGCACTGTTCCAGTAAGTGAAACTTTGGGGCGTAGATGCTTATAGCTGGATGTTGCCCTCATTAGTTGTTGGCCAGATGATCGTCGATGCGTTCCCGTAATTTCTTTTTATAACTTTCATCAAGCTTGAGCGCTGCTGGCCCGGAGCTTAACAAATTCCTGGCCATTTGGTTAATCAACTTACTCTGCTTCATAAACGTTACGCAGATCGAGCATCCGGCAAAGTGAATTTTCAGTTCAAGTTTTTCCCGCATGGTAATTTTACCGATCTGCTGCTTTTCTATCAGGTAGGTAGCTTTTCTGCAATTGTAGGCAATGCTTTTCAGCTGTGCTGGGTCAATCATTTTCATATCGCTTTATATCCAGTTTTTCTGAAGGCAGGATCTTAAGTTTACTTTTGCCCGGTGAATGATTACCCAAAAGTTGGATGAGCTGAGTTTCAATGACTGGCAAATCATCTCGGTAGATTCATCATCGATGTGTTTCATTGTAAATACTGAAAGCCAGATGGACGGCAACTTGTCCATGCAAGCCTTGAGAATCTTTTGAAACTCCTTATTTTCAAGTGCGTCGACCTGCTCTATGCCAAATGCGGCCGGACGGTGCTGATTGTTCCAATGCCCATCTTCCTGATCAAAAAAATCATGATCCATGTTCTCTGACTCAAGCATGGAGCCCTTTTTTGCAAAACCAGACCCTCTGGAACGGTAAACGTCAACGATCTTATTCTTTAAGATAGCAGTCAGCCAGGTCTTTTCAGTACTTCGTCCTTCAAATGCCCTGTACTTTTCCAGGGCAGCTAAAAACGTTTCCTGAACCAGATCGCGAGCCAGTTCCTGGCTGTTAATACGGACCAGTGCAAAGCCATAGAGGTAGTCAGCATACTTATCTACCCACAGATGCGGGTCGGACGGACCGGTTTTAAAGTTGGATATTTCTGATCGGGTTGTTTGCATAGTATATTACACTGCCAATATTGGCCCTTAGTCGGACAGGGAAAGCAATCCTTACAAATATTTAAAATTTCTGTAAGGAATTTTTCAGTAGCCCGACAAAGCAACGAAATCTTGAAAACAATTTACTAAAATTATGGAACACTTAAACCCTGGGAAAAGCCTCAAAAGATATATTCTCGTCCTGACACTAGGCTTTGCCCTAACAGTAGAAGCAAATGCCAGGCAATTATACTCGCCTTTTCAAAGTGAATCGCCTGCAGACACCATAAAAATGTATTCCGGTGTTCCTTTAAAGCCTGAAGATATCTCTCCCTTGCTGATTGGTGAACAAATACCAATGGTGAAGCTCCCAATGATTTCAGGCGAGTCCTTTGACCTCAACAAAGCTATTGCAAAAAAACCGACGATCCTGGTGTTTTACCGCGGAGGCTGGTGCCCTTATTGCTCCAAACAGCTTTCGGGATTGCAGGAGATCGAAAAAGAGCTGACTGCTAAGGGCTATCAAATCATTGCGATCAGTACCGATAGTCCGGCCAACCTTCGCAAAACTCTGACCAAAGAAAAACTATCCTATATCCTCCTATCCGATGCTGACCTAAGTGCAGCCAAGCGATTTGGTATCGCTTTCAAAGGGCCAAAAAATTACGACAGCTTCCTCGCTGAAGCCTCAGGGGGCAAAAACACAAATAAGCTATTGCCTGTCCCCTCAGTTTTTATTGTGAACAAGAAAGGGACTATCCTTTTTGAATACATCAATCCAAATATTACCCAAAGATTGAGCGCTGGTCTGCTGAAGGTCGCAGCTTCAGTACTTCTGTCAGAAATGTAAGTCGTCAAGCCCGATCTAGACTATCAGGCCGTTGCCCCAGTCCTGATCTAACAAGGAACTCCCGCAATTCCACATCCGATATTGTTGAAGTTACTTTCGTCATAGAAAAGTTAATAAAAAAGGCTTTTTCAATTTTATTCCCATGCTTGTATACAGTAGATCGTTTTGTGATCTCAAAGACACCTATTTCAAACTCCTTTTTGGAAGATTTGCTGCTGATTATCGACATTCTAGGCCGTGGGAATGGATTTTTAATATCTCGACGAGACGTATTTCAAACCGTTTTGATCGCTTTGAAGGCAATTTCAAAATTCAAAAAACAGTAATCAAATCTAATATTGCAAATTCAAACTAATTTATTAGTTTTACTAAAGCTTTCACTTTTAGTTATTTAAATCCCTAACCAATGAAACACTTCCAGATATTGTTCGCTCTGACCTGCTTTTCTTTTTTAATGGCATTCGCTCAAGAATCGAAAGCACAGCAATCGGAATATATTTCCCACAATCGTACTGTTGAACAGGTTAAAGAAAAAGAAAAATCGATTGTAAGGCTAAGCGAAGGTACCGGAGCCGGTGTAGCTTGGGCAAAAGATTTATTCTTTTCGGAGGGCACTATTGAGTTTGAAGCAAAAGGCCGTGACGTAATGCAAAAAAGTTTTATTGGGGTTGCTTTCCATGGCATAGATAATGACACTTATGAATCGGTCTACTTTCGCCCCTTCAATTTCCAGTCTACTGATTCAGTGCGTAGGATCCACGCTGTACAATACTCATTTGAGCCGAAGTTTGGATTTCAACAGCTGCGTAATACGCATAAGGACAAATACGAATCAGGGATCAACTCCCCAATAGTGAAAGCTACAGATTGGTTCCATGTCAAGATTGAAGTGAAAGGAAATAGTATTAAAGTTTTTTTGAACGGAAGCGAAGTGCCCTGCCTGGAGGTTACTACACTTAATCCAAATCCTGCCGGTAAAAAAATTGGATTTTGGGTCGGCAATAATTCAAATGGAGATTTCGCCAACTTGAGAATATCAAAGTAGTTAAAGATCATTTACAATGAAAGCAATCATTACGTTCTGGCTTTTTTCACTATCCTTTGCGTTATTTGGGCAAGAGAAACTTGTTGAGGTAAATGGCTATCATTACAACGTTTTTACGCAGGGGCTTGAGAATAGGAAATCGACTGCTCCAGTAATCATTTTCGAGAACGGAATGGGTGTAGATCTTGGGAATTGGAAGGAAATTATAGCACAAGTTTCGGCCATGGCACCAGTTTTTGCCTATGATAGGGCTGGAATAGGGAAATCAGATAAAATTTTCCAAATGCCAACCGCTAAGTTCGTCTCAGAAAGCTTGCATGATATCCTAAAGAAATTGAATATTGCTCCTCCGTATATCTTGGTTGGACATTCTCTTGGCGGGTTATATATACGGAGCTATGCCGGCTTTTATCCAGAAGAAATTTCCGCACTTGTATTTATTGATCCTGCCGACTTTACGGAAACAAAAAATGACTGGAATAACATTTTTAGAAAAATGGGCCTATCCGAAAAGAAGATTGACGAAATGTTGTACAATCGCCTTTACCGACCGATTCAGAAAATAGATTCTCTAAATTTCGGTCCCTGGAGTGAAAGAAGGGTTTTGAATGAGCTAAGAAAAACAGATTTTGCGGAAATATCAAGTTTACCTTTGCCTGCGGTCCCTCTACTTTTCTTTGTAGGCGGAAAATTCGAAGTACCAGTCGCCCAAAGAAGTAAGGATTATGACCAGGAAATCTTTTTCCATATCAAAAATTCTGCTAACATGGAAAGGTGGAGAAAACTGATTCATTCTACTGGCAAACCAGGTGCCTTACTCTACCTTACCAACGCTGGTCATTACATTCACTTCGATGATCCCACATCAATAGTTGAGAATATAAGGATTTTAATTAACAGGGCTGATAGATAGTTTTAAAAACAATGTCGACGAATTAGTAGATTGTATGACAGAGAAAACCGGTTGTCTGCCAATCCCATCTCGACGACACAGATTTCAAACTTTTTTAACTCTATACTCACCCAAATTTTTTGACTGCCCTTGAGGAATTATTAACTCTTCTCTAAATTAACAGCACCCTCATCCGTTGTTATATTATAAAGATCAACAGCGTTTTGCAATTGCTGCTTCATTTGCTTTACTAAAATCCTTGGCCTCAACACCCTTATTTTTGAACCAAACCCCAACAACTCTCGCTCCAGTTCAAAATTAAGCACTACCTTGATACTAAAAACCTTACCGTTGTCTTCTTCTCCGAGCACCCTTTGAGTATGATGTAAGGGCTTGGTAACTATATATGGTGCATTGGCATTATCAATCCAGAACACCACTTCACAATCACGTTGGCCGGGAGACTTGGTTACTCCAATCACGTCATTATAGTAAGTATATAGGTCGACAACATTATTTTCCCTGTATTTCTCATCATGTTCCTCAATGGACTGGATCCTATCTAACGCCAGATTAAACAATTGCCCTCCTTTTTTATGCTGTATACCCAATACGAACCAGCGGTTACGATATTCCTTGAGTAAATAGGCACTAAAACAAAAGGTACTGGATTCCCTTGCTTTAAAGGACTGATAGGTTAAGCAGAGTGTTTTCTTTGCAACTATTGCTTTCCGGATCACTTCAATATGCTCCAGTCCTTTCAGGTTGTCATTCCTTTCAAAATCTATTACCGGAGCACTATGTGTCCTTTGTGAGTAGATTTTATCCTCCAGTTTACTCACCACTTCATTTAAATCCGCGAAATGGCTGAAGCCTTTCAGCTGCTTCAGTAAACCGGAAGCTTCGCTTAATACCTGCATATCCTGCTGCGTAATCGGGCTATTGGTGATGCTGTAGTCTTTATCACTGTAGGTATAGTATTTTCTATCCACTACGATGATCGGTGCCTCATAGCCCAGTTTATTGCTGCGCATCATTTCTAAGTCAGCTTGTACCGAACGGCGGCTAACGCCTTTATCAATTCCTTCAAATTCATATAGCGCATCAGAGCAGGCACCAATCAGGTCATCCAACGTCCACTTTTTAAAACGGTTGCGCAGACAGTTGTCGATGGTACGATAGCGGATCAGGGCATTACGGTTTACCGGCATAAAATATTTTAATAAATATGGTAATTATTTTTTACTGCGCAAAAAGACTGCGTACTACCACTTAATCTTTGTGGTGTTGTAAGCGTGCATTGCTAATAAAGAGGGTAATGCACGCCGCATTGAGGAGAATACTTATATTAACCATACAATCTTAAAACTGATGTTACTAACGATATCCACTACACATTTTCCAGCAGATGACTTGAGCTTCTTACTGCACAAGCATCCGAAAAAGATACAGTCTGTTGAAATCTCTGCAGGTAGGGCACACATCTTCTATCCAGAGGTTAGTCCACAAAAATGTACGGCTGCATTGCTGCTTGAACTTGATCCAGTAGGATTGGTGAGAGGTGCCGGTCCGAAAGGCAACGACTTTGCATTAGAACAGTATGTGAACGACAGGCCCTATGTATCGAGCTCATTTATGAGTGCTGCAATAGCCAAAGCTTATTCATCTGCACTTAACGGCAGGTGCAAGGACAAACCAGAATTGGTGAATGTAACCATGCCATTTACCGTTAAACTATCGGTCTTACCGGTAAAAGGTGGGGAAAACATCTTACGATCTTTGTTTGAACCTTTAGGCTACACGGTTAGTGCCGTACAGCATGCGCTTGATGCAACCTATCCGGAATGGGAAAACAGCAGGTATTTTACGGTGGAGTTAAGCAATGAGCTTACTTTGCAGCAACTGCTCTCCCACCTATATGTATTGATCCCGGTTTGCGACAACGACAAGCACTATTGGGTCCACCAGGAAGAAGTCGAAAAGCTACTGACCAAGGGAAAAGATTGGCTGGAAACCCATCCTGTAAAGGAAATGATCGTTAACCGCTACCTAAAGAATCAGCGTTCGCTGTCGAACCAGGCTTTAGATGTGCTACTGAATAAGGATGAGACTGAAGAATCGGTAGCAGCGGAATTAATTGTTGAGCCAATCCTTAAAGAGCCACAGTTGCGCATACATGATTTACGACTGCAGGTAGCAAAAGATGAACTGCTATCAGCAGGGGCAAAAAGAGTCGCAGATTTAGGTTGCGGTGAAGGAAAGCTGATCAAGCTTCTACTAGCTGAAAGGCAGTTTGACTATATCTTGGGTATGGATGTAAGTTACCGCTCATTGGAAATTGCCAAAGAACGGCTAAAAATGGAACGCATGTCTGAACTCCAGCTTAAGCGGCTACGGCTTGTCCAGGGGTCTTTAACCTATCGAGATAAGCGATTGGAGGGGTTTGACGGTGCTGCTCTGGTAGAAGTGATTGAGCATTTAGACGAGCCACGGCTAGCTTCGTTGCAAAGGTCTGTTTTTGAATTTGCAAGGCCGGGTGTAGTAGTGGTTACTACTCCCAATGCGGAATACAATGTTCGATTTGAAGATCATCAGGAGGGAAAAATGCGCCACACCGACCACCGTTTTGAATGGACCAGGAAAGAGTTTGAAATATGGGCTACAGATATAGCTTTAAAATACAATTACAATGTGATCTTCAAACCTGTTGGAGAACTGGATCCGGAGGTAGGTGCTTTAAGCCAGATGGCTGTTTTTAATCGCCGCGATGTTTTGACACACACACTATAAACTAAAAAAGAAATGTCTATAAACAATACCATACAAATACCTGAATTAGCACTGGTTGTACTAATAGGTGCAACGGGTTCGGGTAAATCTTCGTTTGCCAGGAAACACTTCAAACCTACAGAAATTGTTTCTTCTGATGCTTGCCGGGCC
>Ga0307414_10002273_pt1 | contig 10029 bp, 6 predicted proteins | sample DK1Ometagenome_FD_203804 | JGI IMG/M metagenome (GOLD analysis project Ga0307414, IMG submission 203804) | Maize rhizosphere microbial communities from greenhouse at UC Davis, California, United States - DK15-O-3 | ecosystem: Host-associated > Plants > Roots > Rhizosphere > Soil | place: USA...
CCTGCACCCGTTCCATCCGATCTTTTCCGCGACCCACTTCACCCTGGTGGAACAGGGTTTTCCGCTGTTCAAGCGCTACCTGCTCACCGAAAACCATTACCGCGTCCCCGGCCTGCACGACTGGCGGGAGCGGTTGCTGTCGTTGGTTCCGGGTGCGGACGTGGCGATGATGGAGCGCAACCTGCTGCGGGTGGCGGACAACGAGAAGCTGTACCGCAACCTGCGGATCACGTTGGACGAGGAAGGCCACCCGGAAGTACCGCAGCCGCTGGACGATGCGCGGATCGCGCGCCTGGACCGCGAGACGCCGAAGTTCGACCACTGGTGGTCGTTCCCGGTGTGCGCGTTCGACGGCACCTTCGCCGGCAACGAGCGCGCGGTGTTCGAGGAGGTGCGCGACGATCCCTCGATCCGCAAGATCGTGCTGACCCGCGGCCGGCACATCGCGGTGGACGGCGAGAACGTGGTGGTGGTGCCGCTGCGGAGCGCGGAAGGGCAGTCGTACCTGATGCGTTCGCGGCAGGTGTTCGTCAAGCATTCGCCGCGGGTGAACGCGCCGTACAACCTGTCGCCGGAGCTGCACAATTTCATCAACCTGTGGCACGGCATCCCGATCAAGCGCTTCGGCTACGCCTCGTTCGACATGGTCGACAAGCTGGGCTGGCTGCGCGAGGAGAATCCGCGCAACCGGGCGGTGATCAGTTCGTCGAAGGTGGACACGCTGGCGATGGCGGCGGCGTTCCATCCGCTGAGCTACCTGGACATCTGGCCGACCGGGCTGCCGCGCAACGATTTCATCCTGCGGGCCGAAGCGGCGCTGCCGGCGGACATGCAGGCCGAGCTGCGCCAGCTGCGGGCGGAGGTGGGCGTGCGCAGGCTGGTGCTGTTCGCGCCGACCTTCCGCAACGCGCAGGACGCCGGGACGTATGTGTTCGACGAGGCGGAGCTGGCGTTCCTGGCGGAGTGGTGCTGGCGCCACAATGCGGTGATCGGGGTGCGCGAGCACATGGCGGACAAGGCGCGCGGGTTCTCGCGGCAGCTGGCGCCGCTGGGGACCCTGGACCTGTCCTCGGCGCGCTATCCGGACATCGAGATGCTGTACCGGGTGGCGGACGTGCTGGTGTCGGACTATTCCAGCTGCCTGGTCGACTTCCTGCTGACGGGCAAGCCGGTGGTGAGCTTCGCCTACGACCACGACCATTACGCCGGGCAGGAGCGGGGCTTGTTCTACGACCTGGACTTCGCGGTGGCCGGGCCGGTGTGCAAGGACTTCGCCCAGCTCGAGGCGGCGCTGGAGTCGGTGTTCGACGCAGGCACGCGCGACGCGCACGCCTACGAATGGAAGCGGCGGATGTTCTTCGACCACCGCGACGACCACAATGCCTGGCGCGTGGTCGAACGGGTCATGGGGTTGTACGGGTCGGGCGCGGCGGCAGGAGCGAAAGCATGACGGTGCTGACTTACGGGACATTCGACGTGCTGCACGGCGGCCACATCCGGTTGCTGCAGCGGGCGAGGGCACTTGGCGACCGGCTGATCGTCGGCCTGTCCACCGACGAGTTCAACAGCGGCAAGCACAAGTCGGCGCTGCTCACCTACGAGAACCGGCGGGTCGTGCTGGAAGCGATCCGCCACGTGGACTGGGTGTTCCCAGAAGAGACCTGGGAACAGAAGGTCGACGACATCCGCAAGTACAACGTCCGCACCTTCGTGATGGGCGACGACTGGACGGGCAAGTTCGATTTCCTTTCGGAGTTCTGCAACGTCGTGTACCTGCCCCGGACCCCGGCGATCTCGTCGACCGACATCCGCCAGTCGCTTGGCGACGACGTCTCGTTGCCGGAATCGTAATGGGCCAGTGGAACGGCACGTCCGTGCGACGGCAGCCACCATGCAGCGGTTGATCGAACTGGTCGCGGTCGCCGATTCCGTACCGGCGTCGCCGTCGTTGCGTCCCGCCTCTGGCGCGGACATTCCACCGGGCTGGTACTTGCTTGGCCAGCGCCATGGCCGCGAGGGAGCGCGTATCGCCGCGGTGCGGTGCTCCGCGCTGGGCGAATGGCAGCCGGTGTCCGGCGGCGATGCGCAGGGTGCATCGCTGATCCTGGTCGACGAGGCCCAGGCCGGGCTCGAGGTTCGCGCGGATCGCGACGGGGCCTCATTCCCCGCCGCTTGGCTCACGCCGATAGGCAGCCTGCGGGCTGCGTGGATCATGTTGCAGGGGATCGGCCGGACCTCCGGCCCGGGCGTCGCACTCGCCGCCGCCTGGACGCTGCTGGCGTGCAGCGTGGCGTTGGGAGCGAGCCTGGCGTTGCGCCAGCTGTTCGAGCACTACCAGGCCACCGTCGACGGCGTGGACCGGGGCTTCGGGCAACGCACCTGGCGGCTGCGCCAGGGGATGGGTCCTCGATCGGCCGGCCTGGCGTTGTCGGCCGGGCGCAACGTCGCAGGCGTGTCGTCGGACGGCCCCTTCCGCTGGCATGCAGACGGCGAGCAGGCCAGGTTGCGGGTTGCTCGCGTCGATGGCGGGTCCCCGACGCTGCGGGCTGGCTGGTACCGGCTGCGCGGCCGCGTCGATGCCTTGTCGGGGGCGTGGGAAGCGCCGCAGTTTTCGGTCCGCTTTGCCGGCGTCGACCAGCCCATGCCGGTTCCGCTGCGCTTCCCGGAACCGGATGCGGGCGGCTGGATCGATGCTCCGGTGCTGTTCGACCACGACGTCGCTACCCTCGACCTCGAGCCATCGGTGTCTGCGGTGGAATTCCGGATGACGGATTTCTCCCTGCAGCGACTGGGGCGGCTGCGCTGGCCGCTGCAGCTGCTGTCCGGCTTGCGCACGCCGCAGGGAAGCACGGACTGGCGCGGCATCGCCGATGCCATCGGAAGCAGCGTCCTGCACCTGCTGCGCGGCAATCCGGGGGCGATCGGCGTCGACATCGGCCGCAGGTACCACGAAGCGAATCGCCGCTACGCCCGCAGCTACGAACTGTGGGTGCAGAAATACGACACGTTCACCCCGGCGGACCACGCGGCACTGCAGGAACGCGGGCGCGCAGTGGCATCGTCCGGCCCGCTCGTCTCGATCCTGCTGCCGGTGTTCGAGACGCCGGAAGCCTGGTTGCGCCGTTGCCTCGACAGCGTCGTCGCCCAGGCCTATCCCAACTGGGAGCTGTGCGTCGCCGACGATGCATCGACGTTGCCGCACGTCCGCGCGGTGCTCGAGGAATTCGCGCAGCGCGACCCGCGCATCCGCGTGGCTTACCGCGCGGACAACGGCCACATCTCGGAAGCCTCGAACACGGCCTTGGCGATGGCCGCGGGCGAGTACGTCGGCCTGCTCGACCATGACGACGAGTTGCGCCCGCACGCGCTGCTGGAAATGGTCGAGGCGATCGTCGCCGATCGCGGCAGGCGGGTGCTGTATTCCGACGAGGACAAGATCGACGCGAAGGACCGGCGCTTCGAGCCGTACTTCAAGCCGGACTGGAATCCCGACCTCCTGCTTGGCCAGAACTACCTGTGCCATTTCACGGTCATCCAGACCGCGCTTGCCCGTTCGGTCGGCGGCTTCCGCCGGGGCTACGAGGGCAGCCAGGACCACGACCTCGTCCTGCGCTGCACCCGCGGCCTTCCCGATGCGGCGATCCACCACGTGTCGAAGGTGCTGTACCACTGGCGCGCGATCCCGGGCTCCACGGCGCTGGAGCGGACCGCGAAGGACTATGCCTCGGTGGCGGGCGCGCGCGCCGTTGCCGACCACCTGCACGCGCTCGGCGTGGACGGCGCCGTCGAACACCTTGCCCACGGCCATTACCGGGTCCGCTGGCCGTTGCCGGCGGAACGGCCGAAAGTCAGCCTGGTCATCCCCACCCGGGACCGGGTGGACCTCCTGCGGACGTGCATCGACAGCGTGCTTGCGGTCACCGACTACGACGACTACGAGTGCGTCGTCGTCGACAATCAGTCGAGCGATCCCGAGGCACTCGACTACCTGGCGCAACTGCATGGCCATCCGCGCGTGCGCGTGCTCCGGTTCGACGCGCCCTTCAACTACTCCCGGATCAACAACTGGGCGGTGGCGCAGTGCGATGGCGAACTGGTCTGCCTGTTGAACAACGACATCGAAGCCATCGATCCCGGCTGGCTTGCCGAGATGGCCGGGCATGCGTTGCGCCCCGGCATCGGCGCGGTCGGCGCGATGCTTTATTACCCGGACGGATCCATCCAGCACGCCGGCGTCGTGCTGGGCCTGGGAGGCGTGGCGAACCACATCTATGCCGGCCAGCCCGCCGGGTTCGCCGGCCATGGTTCGCGGGCGCTGGTCGCGCAGAACCTGTCCGCGGTCACCGGTGCCTGCCTGCTGGTGCGCCGCTCAACCTACGACCGGGTCGGCGGGCTGGACGAACGGCTTGAGGTCGCGTTCAACGACATCGACTTCTGCCTGCGGTTGCAGGAAGCCGGCTTCCGCAACGTGTGGACGCCGTTCGCCAGGCTGTTCCACCACGAATCGGCGTCGCGCGGTGCCGAGGACACTGCCGGCAAGCAGCAGCGCTTCCTGGCCGAGGTGGAGCACATGCAGCGCCGGTGGGGGGAATTGTTGCGGCGGGATCCGGCGTACAACTGCAACCTTTCCCTTGGCGACGTCAATGCGTCCTTGTCGTTCCCGCCACGCGCGCCATAGCATGATCCGCACCTAACGATCTGGAGGTTTGCGATGAGGATTTCGATGTCCGTGGCGGTACTGGTGCTGCTTGCGGCATGCGGACAGGAGCAGAGCCGGACGAGCCCTGCTGCCGAACAGGCGGGTTCGCAGAGCGAACAAGCGGCCGAGGCGCCGGTCGCGACGCTCGCCGGGGCAGACCTGCTGGCGCAATGGGGCGTGGATCCGGGCGTCCCGTATTCCGTCGCCTACGACTTCGTCGATCGCAACCGGGCTGGCACGCCACGGCACCGTGTGCTCATCGAGGTGACGGGAGGCACCATGGACGATGCCGCGGCCGGATTGGAACGATCGCTGCTGGCAGGTGGCTACCGCAAGGATCGGGAAGTGCGGTCGGGTGGGAAGCTGGAACGGGTTTTCCGCAAGAAGGGCGTGCCGACGCTGGTTGTCTCAAGTCAGGCGGCAGGGACCGGACCCAAATTGAAGCGCCCCGATGCAGTGGGCTCGATCCACTTGATGTGGAACAAGGGTTGAGAACGGGCGTCGACCAGCCTGGCCGTCGACATGCGATGTCTTCAGGCGTCGCGTCCGCTGCGGACGCGACGTCGCCGCAACCATCGCTCCAATACCAACAGTCCCAGCAGCGCGGCCACGAGAGCGATCGACCAGCCGAGGAATGATTTCCAGGCACCAGGCCGGAATTCGAACGTGATCACGCCCGGACCCTGCACCGGAACAGCAGGCATGACGCCGAGCATCCTGCGTGTCGCGACGGGCTTGCCGTCGACGGTGACCACCCATCCTTCCCGGCTGGACATCGGTACCACGACGAAGCCGGGCCTCGACCCTGCGTAGCGGATGACGAAGCGATCGGGAGCGTACTCGTCGACCATGACCTCGCGTGACGAATCTGCATCGGGCAAATCGGCCAGACGACCGACGAAATACGGTCCATCCGGGCTGTTCGCGTTCTCGAACACCGAAATGCCATTGGCGGTCAGGACGTGCTGGAAGGGTCCGATCCGATCCACGCTCGCTTGCAATACGTACTCGGTCACGCCCTTGGCTTCCTTGCCGTCCACGCTAAGGCGCGTTCCCGCCGTGGCTTCTTCCGCTGCCCATGCGGTCAACCGCGGATTAGGGATGCCGGCGTCGGGCGAGTAGTTCAAGGTGAACTCGTAAATGCCCTCGTCAAGGTCCACCGGCCGGGGAAACGGGAAGTCGGCCATCGCGTTGTCGCGCACGCTCGCGGCGTCCCGCAGCGAGGAGGCCACCGTCCTGCCATCGGCATCGGACAACACCAGTTGCAGCGGGCCGGACAGGTCCTTCCTGCGGTACGTCGCCAGACGTATGGTGATGCCCCGCAGGCTTGTCGCTTCGTCGAGGGTGAACCGCTGCGCCCATTGGTGCGCCGGCATGGGTGGCAGCGGATGGTGCTTCTTGGGCCTCGTTGCGCCGGGGCCCTCGGCCGCCGGATCGGAACTGGAAACCGCAAGGTAGCGGACATTCATTGTCGCCATGGCCGGCGAGTCGAACCGGATCTCGTCCCGGGAAAAGCGGGAAGAGGTATGCGAGCTGAAGTGCGAGGGGACCATCTCCGCGAGCGCCTTCTTCAACTCGGGCGTGCGGAACTGGTGTCCGAACCATTCACGCAGTCCGTAGGCGCCGAGCGCCCCGGAAATGTGGAACGAGTCGTCGGCGACGACATAGTCGAACGGACCGGCATGCTGTTGCATGTAATCGGTTGCCGGTGTGCTCGGGTAGAAGTAGCGGCTGCTGACCGCTCCGTTGTAGCGGCTGAAAAACATCCCGACTTCGGCGACCTGGACCACGATGAGCATCGAGGCACCGGCCACTGCAAGCTGCCGGACGACAGGCTTGCGGGTCGCTTTCCAGGCATGGTCGATCGCGGTCGCGCCAAGCACGATGAGCGCCAGGTCCAGCACCACGATGCCGCGCGACCAGGAGTTGAAACTCATTCCAGGGATCCATCCCACCCAGGACATGGGCCACAACTCGAAGACCAGGCCCGCCGAAACGATCAGCAGCAGCAGGCCGAAACGCGCCAGCAGCGGACTGCTCCGCCACCTGGCCACCGTGGCCGCCGCCGCGACGAGCGCCAGGGCCAGCATTGCCATGCCGACGTACATCGTCTGCTCGACCCGCTTGTATTCGTAGGCCCACGGGGGGAACAGCCGCGAAACATGGGATGGATCGAGATAGCTGCCTCGGTTCTGCCGGTATCCGAGGTCGTATTGCTGCAGGAATGAAAGAAGCTCCTGCAGCAGGAAGGCGCAGGCGAGGAAGCCCAGGCATGTTCCGGCGACGTACCAGAGCGGAAAGTCCCGGCGCCAGGTCGGCGGCCGTGCGCTGGTCGACCACAGTACGACTGCGTACAGCGCAGCGGCGCCGAACCCGAGTTCCGCAACGAATGGAAAACCGCCGAGTATCAAGAGGGCGGACGCCGCCGCGATTCCAAGGGCCCTCCGCAGGTCCGGCGCCTCGGCGCATCGGTCGACCGCAAGCAGCAGCCACGGTATCCAGATGGAGGTGAACACGTGCGGCCAGTACAGCCACGCCGCGTGGAACCCGCAGAACTGGAAGGTGATGGCGCCGCACAGCGCGGCCGGCCAGGACAGGCGTCTCCGCAGGAACAGGTGCATGCCCAGCCCGCCGATCGCCAGGTTGAACACGATCGCCAGGTGGAAGCCGAGCGCCGGGTCGGGGATCGCGGTGAACAGAGCGAAGCCGGGAGTGTAGGTGCTGTTGTTGGTGATCAGCAGGCTGCTGCCGCCTGCGTATTCGTCATTCCAGAGCGGGACCTGACCTTCGCGGATCTGGTCCCGGGCGGCGATCCACGTCGGCAACAGCCCGTTGATGATGTCGGTCCGTTCCGGTTGCCGGACCTCGAGGGCGGGATCGATCCAGTGCCAAGCCCGCGCTTTCATCAGCACGTCCAGTGGCGTGATCGACTCCTGCTTGAACGGATTCGCGCCCATCACCGCGAAGGCGAGGGCGGCATGCAGGAGGAACAGCAGCGCGATGCCCCAGGGTTCGCGCATGCGCCGCGATCCTGCGTCCGTCATGCGTCAGCCGTCCCTGGAACGGAATGCGTCCTCAAGACGCTGGACACGCCAGTTGACGCGCTCCAGCAGCTTGCGGTTGGTGGCGATCAACTCGGACAACGCGCCCATCATCCAGAGCATCGCCCCAAGCAGAACGCAGGTCGCGGCGAACATGACCGACTGGACATGGCCGGCACCATCGCCCTGCAGGTAGGCAAGCAGGAAGCGGGCGCCGGCAAGCCCGCCAACGAGCAGCAGGCCGGCACCGCTCCAGAAAAAGAGTTTCAGCGGCTTGTAGATGACCACCACCCGGACGATGGTCACCAGTGAGCGGCGCACATAGCTGGGAATGCTGCGCACCAGCCGGGAAGGGCGCAGGTCCGGGTTGGTCCGGATCGGGACGGAGACCACGCGCAGGTTGCTCAGCCCGGCCTGGATGATCGTCTCGAGGGTGTAGGTGTATGCGCTGAAGACATTCAGCCGCATCGCGGTTTCGCGCGAGATCGCCCGGAACCCGCTGGGGGCATCCAGGACGTCGGTCCGGCTGGCGACCCGGACCGCCCAACTGCCCAGTCGCTGGAGTTTCTTCTTCGCCCAGGAGAAGTGCTGCGTCTCGTCGATCGGACGGGCGCCGATGACCATGTCGGCGTCGCCGCCAACGATGGGAGCCACCAGCAACGGGATGTCCGCCGCCTCGTACTGGTTGTCGGCATCGGTATTGACGATGACGTCCGCGCCCAGGCGCAGGCAGGCATCCAGTCCGGTCATGAAGGCCGTCGCCAGGCCACGATTGACAGGATGCCGCACGACGTGGTCGACCCCGAGCTGCCGCGCGAGCTCCGCCGTGCCGTCGGTCGACCCGTCGTCGATGACCAGCCATTCCACCTGGTCGAACCCCTCCACGACGCGCGGCAGAGCGGCCAGGGCGATCGACAACGTACCGGCCTCGTTGAGGCATGGGATCTGGATGACTAGCTTCATGGGGTCCCGGAGCGGCTGGGTTGGCGCGGAATTCCGCTATCCTATCGGTTCACTCCGGCCAGTCCAGCCGGCGTCACCGGGTTGGTGACTGGGTCGGTTGCGCGAGGACACGCCGATGCCGCGGGAATTACCCGGCCTCCGGCCTGGTTTTCCATCCTGCGGGGCGAATGCCCTCCTCCGCATCGCCCCAAGTGAAAGCACAACGGATCGGGGTCGACGAGGTGACGATGAAACGCGCGCTAATCACGGGAATCACCGGTCAGGATGGCGCTTACCTCGCCGAACTGCTGCTCGGGAAGGGTTACGAGGTACACGGGATCAAGCGGCGCGCATCCCTGTTCAACACCGCACGCATCGACCATCTGTATCGCGACCCGCATGAATCGGACGTGCGGTTCTTCCTGCACCACGGCGACGTCACCGATTCCTCCAACCTCACGCGGATCATCCAGCAGACCGCGCCGGACGAGATCTACAACCTGGCCGCCCAGAGCCACGTGGCGGTTTCGTTCGAGGAGCCCGAGTACACCGCGGACGCCAACGCGCTCGGCACGCTGCGGGTGCTCGAAGCCATCCGGATCCTCGGCATGCAGGACCGGACGCGCTTCTACCAGGCGTCCACCTCGGAGTTGTACGGCCTCGTCCAGGAGCGGCCGCAGAGCGAACGCACGCCTTTCTATCCCCGTTCGCCGTATGCGGTGGCGAAGCTTTACGCCTACTGGATCACGGTGAATTACCGCGAGGCCTATGGGATGTATGCGTGCAACGGCATCCTGTTCAACCATGAGTCGCCGGTGCGGGGCGAGAACTTCGTCACCCGCAAGATCACGCGCGCCCTGGCACGGATCAAGCTCGGGCTCCAGGAATGCCTGTACCTCGGCAACCTCGACGCGTTGCGCGACTGGGGCCACGCGAAGGACTACGTGGAGATGCAGTGGCTGATGCTGCAGCAGGAGCGCGCGGAGGATTACGTCATCGCCACCGGCATCCAGCACAGCGTCCGCGAGTTCGTGGTCGCTGCCGCGGGGCGCCTTGGCATCGAACTGCGCTGGAGCGGAAGCGGGCTCGACGAACAGGGCTTCGATTCCGCCACCGGCAAGTGCATCGTCCGGATCGATCCGCGGTACTTCCGCCCGGCGGAGGTCGACTCGTTGCTTGGCGATCCCAGCAAGGCCCGCAGGGAACTCGGCTGGGAACCCAGGATTTCGTTCGAGGAACTGGTTTCCGAAATGGTCGATGCGGACCTGACGCTCGCCGAGCGCGACGAACTGGTGAAACGCCACGGTTACTACGCCCACCAGTTCGGCGAGTAACGAGGATCGCGGC
>Ga0307414_10002276_pt1 | contig 10026 bp, 8 predicted proteins | sample DK1Ometagenome_FD_203804 | JGI IMG/M metagenome (GOLD analysis project Ga0307414, IMG submission 203804) | Maize rhizosphere microbial communities from greenhouse at UC Davis, California, United States - DK15-O-3 | ecosystem: Host-associated > Plants > Roots > Rhizosphere > Soil | place: USA...
ATAAAACCCGAACTCAAGATCCAAAAGAACCTGACAGACGACCAGCTGCTCGACCTTGTACAAAAACAGACATTCAGGTATTTCTGGGATTTCGCACATCCGGTAAGTGGCCTGGCCAGGGAAAGAAGCAATGCGTCTTTTGGCTATGGCAATGAAGTGACTACAACAGGCGGAACCGGTTTTGGCATCATGGCTACCATTGTTGCGACCGACAGAAAATGGATCACACGCGACAGCGCCTCCAGGTTTCTTTTAAAAATGGTGAATTTCCTAAGCAAGGCTGACGCTTACCACGGCGTATTCCCGCATTGGCTGAACGGAGCAACAGGCAAGACCATTCCATTTAGCAGGAAGGACGATGGGGCAGACCTTGTGGAGTCGTCTTATTTATTCCAGGGGCTATTGACCGCAAGACAATACTTCAATGCAAACACACCTGTAGAAAACGAACTGAGAAACCGCATTACCTGGTTATGGGATGAAATAGAATGGGACTGGTTTACCAGGGGCGGAGAAGAAGTCCTGTACTGGCACTGGAGCCCGAATAATGGCTGGGCCATGAACTTTCCGCTGCGCGGGTATAATGAATGCCTGATCACCTATGTTTTGGCCGCCTCCGGCAAACGCTATCCCGTGCCGGCCTCCGTCTATCACCGCGGCTGGGCACAAAGCAACTTCTTCAAGAACGGCAAGGAGTTTTATGGGTACAAACTGCCTCTTGGCTTCGACAACGGCGGCCCGCTGTTCTTTTCGCAGTATTCATTTTTAGGTTTAGACCCCAGAGGCCTGAAAGACCAGTATGCCGACTATTGGGAACAAAATAAAAACCATACCCTGATCAACCGCGCCTACGTACTGGCCAATCCAAAAAACTTTAAAGGCTACGGCGCCAACAGTTGGGGGCTCACAGCCAGCGACAGTTACCAGGGTTATGCGGCCCACTCCCCTAATGAGGATCTCGGTGTCATATCTCCTACCGCAGCCCTGTCTGCCTTCCCTTATACCCCCGAATTCTCAATGCAGGCGCTAAAGCATTTCTACTTTGACCTTGGTGATAAGATCTGGAGCCAGTACGGTTTTGTAGACGCCTTCAGTGAGCAGCACAACTGGTACGCCAAATCGCACCTGGCTATAGACCAGGGGCCCATCATTGTGATGATCGAAAACTACAGAACAGGCCTGCTCTGGAAATTATTTATGAGTAATCCCGAGATTAAAGAAGGTTTAAAAAAATTGGGCTTTGAAAGTCCGGCATTGCAAAAATGAGCATCAGAAAATATATCGTCCTTTTAGTACTGCTGTTTGCCGGTCTGATCACCGCTGCACAAAAAAAACAGACGACTTACTGTAACCCGATCAACCTGGACTATGGCTATACGCCCATTCCAAATTTCGCCGAACAGGGCAAACACCGGGCGACCGCAGACCCGGTGATGGTCAATTACAAAGGAGATTACTACTTATTCTCCACCAACCAGTGGGGCTACTGGTGGAGCAGCGACATGTACAACTGGAAGTTTGTCTCCCGCCATTTCCTCCGGCCCGAGCACAAGGTCTATGATGACCTCTGCGCACCGTCTGTATGGATACAGGGCGACACCATGCTGGTATTTGGATCTACGTATTCCAAAAACTTCCCCATCTGGATGAGCACCGATCCAAAAAAGAATGAGTGGAAAGAAGTCCTGCATGAATTTGAGATCGGAGGCTGGGACCCTGCCCATTTTGTAGATGATGATGGAAAACTGTACATGTACAACGGCAGCAGCAACGTTTATCCGCTTTATGGAATAGAGCTGAACCGCAAAACATTTGAACCCATTGGCACCAGGAAAGAACTTTTACTGCTCGATCCCGACCGCTACGGATGGCAGAGATTCGGAGAATACCTGGACAATACCTTTCTCAATCCATTTATGGAGGGTGCCTGGATGAACAAACACAATGGCAAATACTACCTTCAATATGGGGCACCAGGCACAGAGTTCAGCGGATATGCAGATGGTGTAGCCATAGGCAGTACACCACTAGGTCCATTTGAGCATCAGTCCCTGCCCTTTTCATATAAGCCAGGCGGCTTTGCACGGGGTGCAGGTCATGGCGCTACTTACCAGGACAATTGGAAAAATTACTGGCACGTTTCTACCATCGCCATCTCCGTAAAGAACAACTTTGAGCGCCGTCTGGGTATCTGGCCTGCGGGTTTTGATAAAGATGACGTGATGTATATGGATGCTGCGTTTGGAGATTATCCGCATTATCTGCCCAGCAAATCAGCAGATCATTTGAAAAGCGGTTTTACGGGATGGATGCTGCTCAACTACAACAAGCCTGTCTCAGTTTCTTCTACATTGGGTGCCTACAACGCCAATAATGCAGTAGATGAAAGCATTAAAACGTACTGGAGCGCAAAAACAGGAGAAAAAGACGAATGGATCCAGACAGATCTCGGTACGGTCTCCACAGTAAATGCCGTGCAGATCAATTATGCCGATCAGGATGCTGAATTTTTAGGTAAAAAAACAGACATCTATCATCAGTATAAGTTGTGGTACTCAGCAGACGGCACCAAATGGACGGTTCTAAAAGATAAAAGCGCTAACAAAACAGATGTTCCGCATGACTATATCGAACTCGAAAAGCCGGTAAAGGCGCGTTTCATCAAACTGGAGAACATCCATATGCCAACCGGGAAATTCGCCATCAGCGGACTCCGGGTATTTGGCAATGCCAATCTGGAGGCGCCGCAAACTGTAAAAGATTTCACTGTACTCAGGACTGAAAAAGACAAACGGAGCGCCTGGCTCAAATGGAACCCCGTGGAAAATGCTTATGCCTATAACATCTACATCGGAACAGCTCCGGACAAATTGTACAACTGTATTATGGTCTACAATACCAATGAGTATTGGTATAAAGGAATGGATAAAGATAAAACTTACTACTTTAGTATCGAAGCAATCAATGAAAGCGGTGTGTCACCACGGACAAAGGTTGTCAACGTAAACTAAAATCAACATTAAAATGAAACACAACTTTTTATTTCGCCTTTTCCTTATCTCCCTGGTATGCCTTTCTATCAGTTCATTTGCACAGGACAAACCATTCTGGAAAGAGATGCAACAATTTCAGCGCCAGGACAGCATCGCTATGCCTGCCAAAAACGGGATTGTTTTTACCGGTAGCTCATCCATAAGAATGTGGAAAGATTTGGAGACCATCTACAAGGAATACAATGTCATCAACCGCGGCTTCGGCGGATCGGTACTTCCACAGGTCAATGACAATATCGACCAGGTGATATTAAGATATAAACCCCGTCAGGTCGTAATCTATTGCGGTGACAATGACATTGCCTCAGGCGCCAGCGCAGAGGAGGTCCTGAGCCGCTTCACTACCCTGTTCAGCAACATCCGCAAAGAACTCCCAAAGACCTCCATTGCTTTTATTTCCATGAAACTGAGTCCCTCACGCAGCAAGTTCGTTCCGGAAGTCATTAAGGGGAATGCCCTGGTCAGGGAATTTATCGCTAAACAAAAGAACGCAGCCTACATAGATATTGCCACAAAAATGCTGGACAGCAAAGGAGAAATGAGACCCGAATTGTTCCAGAATGATATGCTGCATATGAAACCTGCGGGTTATGAAATCTGGGCAAAGGAGATCACTCCCTACTTAAAAAAGAAATAAACAAATACCTATGAAAGCCACCTGCCTGTTTTTACTTGCGCTGCTGACCACCGCAGCGCCTGCGTTAGCCCAAAAGAAAAAAACCGTCGCTACAGCCGACCAAAAAATGAACACTTTCATCAGCGCATTGATGTCTAAAATGACAGTTGATGAGAAGATCGGGCAACTGAACCTGCTGACGGGAGGAGAAGCAACCACGGGATCTGCAGTAAGTACGAATGTAGAGGCCAAAATAAAAAACGGACAGGTAGGAGGTATTTTCAGTTTAACCACTCCTGCGCGCATCCGCAAGGCACAGGAAATTGCGGTGAACCATACCAGGCTTAAAATACCGATCATCTTCGGACAGGATGTGATTCATGGTTACAAGACGACGTTCCCCATTCCACTGGCACTATCGTGTACCTGGGATTTACCCATGATCCAGCAAACCGCAAGGATTGCTGCTACTGAGGCCACAGCAGACGGACTCAACTGGACTTTCTCCCCCATGGTCGACATATCCAGGGACCCGCGCTGGGGGAGGATCTCTGAAGGTTCCGGTGAAGACACTTACCTTGGATCCCAGATTGCTAAAGCCATGGTCCGCGGCTATCAGGGCGACGATCTGTCCAAATATAACACCATGATGGCCTGTGTAAAGCATTTTGCATTGTATGGTGCTGCAGAGGCCGGCCGGGATTACAATACGACAGACATGAGCCTGGACAGAATGTATAACGATTATTTGCCTCCCTATAAAGCAGCTATAGACGCGGGAGCAGCAAGTGTCATGACGTCTTTCAATGACATCAACGGAGTGCCCGCTACAGCAAACAAATGGCTGATGACCGATGTATTGCGCAAGCAGTGGGGCTTTAAAGGATTTGTGGTTACAGACTATACCGCAGTGAACGAGCTGATAGACCATGGTCTTGGCGATCTGCAAACCGTTTCGGCCTTATCACTGAATGCAGGAGTGGAAATGGATATGGTAGGCGAGGGATTTCTGACCACCCTTAAAAAATCTTTAAAAGAAGGCAGGGTAAAACAGCAGCAGATAGACCAGGCCTGCCGGCTGGTGCTGGAGGCGAAATACAAGCTCGGCTTGTTCGAGGACCCTTTCCGTTACTGCAATGAAGAGCGTGCAAAAACAGAGATCTTAAAACCGGAGCATTTAAAGTATGCACGTGAAGTAGCCGGGCAATCATTTGTCCTGTTAAAAAATGAAAACCAGACGCTTCCGCTTAAAAAAACGGGAACCGTAGCATTGATCGGCCCACTGGCCAATACAGGGGCTAACATGCCGGGCACCTGGAGTGTCAACAGCGACCTGGCCAATACCAAATCCCTATTGGAAAGCATGACAGCTCTCGTGGGTAACCAGGTAAAGATCCTGCATAGCCTGGGTTCAAATCTGGTAGAAGACACTGCCTATCAACAAAGGGCAACCATGTTTGGCAGGGATATTCCCAGAGACAACAGGCCTGAAGAAGAAATCATCAAAGAAGCTGTATCCATTGCCAAAAAATCTGATGTGGTACTGGCTGCTTTAGGTGAAAGCTCTGAAATGAGTGGTGAAGCCTCCAGCCGGACAAACCTGGAAATCCCCGATGTGCAAAAAAGATTGCTTCAGGCGCTGTTAAAAACCGGCAAACCGGTTGTGCTGGTTTTGTTTAGTGGTCGCCCGCTGGTCCTGAACTGGGAAAATGAAAATGTTCCTGCCATATTGAATGTCTGGTTTGGCGGAACAGAAGCCGGCGCAGCAATCACCGATGTCCTGTTTGGCGACGTGAACCCTTCCGGAAAGCTAACAGCGACCTTCCCTCAGAACGTAGGTCAGATCCCTTTGTATTACAGCCACAAGAATACCGGCAGACCTTTGCAGGAAGGCAAATGGTTTTCCAAGTTCCGCTCCAACTACCTGGACGTGAGCAACGATCCGCTTTATCCTTTTGGCTACGGATTAAGTTACACCACATTTGAATACAGCAACCTTTCTCTAAGCAGCAAAGCCCTGAAATCCGGTGGTTCCATTACCGCAAGCATCAGTGTTAAAAATACCGGCTCCAGGGAAGGCAAAGAAGTGGTACAGCTCTATATCCAGGACCTCGTCGGAAGTTCAACAAGACCTGTCAAACAGTTGAAAGGCTTTCAAAAGATCAGTTTAGATCCGGGAGAAGCCAAAACACTGACTTTCAAAATCACCGAAGAAGATCTGAAGTTTTACAATACCAATTTGAAATTCGCAGCAGAACCCGGTGACTTTAAAGTTTATATAGGTGGCAACTCCCGGGATGTCACAGCATCGCAGTTTACATTGATGAAGTAAGACGCCTTTATGCCTCCAGCAATTCCTGAATATTGAATTTTGACATTTTCACAAATGCTGCTATCACCCGTGGAGCCCGCTCAGGATCAGCCATTAACCGATGTAAAACTGAGGGAACGATTTGCCAGGAAAAACCAAATTTATCATCAAGCCAGCCGCACTCGTCGTACCTGCCGCCTTCGCCCAGCTTTTCCCAGTAATGATCAATTTCTTCCTGAGTTTCACATTCAACCACATAAGAAGTTGCAGGAGTAGGTTTGTATTTTGCCCCGCCATTTAAGGCCATAAATTGATTTCCGTTGAGCTCAAAGTTTACCACAATCGGGTTTTCCGCGGTGATCCTGGAGTTTTTAAAAATAGAGCAGTAGTAGTCTGCGGCTGCTTTGGCTTGTCCGTCAAACCATAAACATGGATACATTTGATTTTTCATTTCTATTGAATTTAAATTAATGATATACAACAAAAATAGGGTTGACAGGAAAGTCAAAATAGAATGAAACGGACAATTATGTATTTTCTGACGAACTGCCAAAGTTGAGGTATTCTTTAGGTGTGATGCTGGTGAACTCTTTGAAGGAACGGATATAATGGCTCTGATCGGCGTAGCCATGCTGAAATGCAATGTCCGATAACTTCTCATAGCTCCTGCCGTTTAACTGCTGAAATGCTGCATTAAACTGGCAGATCCGTCTATATAAGTTGGGTGCAATACCGATATTTTTCTCGAACGTTCTTCGGAATGTCCTTTCAGTGATGTGCAATTCCTTTTGGAGCAGTATAGAAATTTCTGGCAGCGGTTGCCCGGCAATCCTGCTCACGGCATATTTGATCAGATCAGATTCTCTTTTAGAACTGGCCACCAGAAGCAGGATAAATTGGTCCAGCAAAGCAGTCATACTTTCCACAGCACCGGCATTCAGCAAGCGGTCCTGAAGTTCGGTCGCCTTCTTCGGCATGACCAGATTCAAATCGACAGGCTTGTCCGTCAGTTCCCGGGCCGGTACATCAAAGATCGAACTGAGCGACCAGGGCTTAAAAAAATAGGCAATTGCCGTAAAGTCCTCATCAAACCTAATCGTCTCCGGAAGAATCGTCTGCCCAAAGAGGGTAAGATGGGTGGTCATACTATTGTTAATGATCCCTCTGGTTGATTTGAAAAGCAAAGTTGGTAAACCATTGGCAAACAGCGGCAGGGAAAAGGGGGTTATCATTTGATGATTTTCAATCACCAATATCCTTTCGACATATTCCGCAACCTCTACGGCTGGTTTGAGATTTCTGACATTCATTCCTATCTCACTAAGATAGTACCCCTGACACTAAATATCAAGTAACCCTTTTCCAATCTCTGCACCCAGCGTGCATTCACCGCAACGGCTATCCCAAATAAAAATTTAAAAAGACAAACTGATTTTGCTAATTTAGTAAGATGGACCGATTTAAATTAACAGTTACTCTGGTACTATTGTCAGTTACTATCAACGGCAATGCCCAGGATTTCAAAAAATACGACAGAGGGAATTTTATCGAAGGCAAGGACAGCATTTATTATAGACTGCTGTTCCCTGAAAATTTTGATTCCAAACAGAAATACCCCATACTTTTCTTCCTGCACGGTTCAGGGGAACGTGGCAATGACAACGAAAAGCAGCTGACACATGGCGGCAAGTTATTCCTTAACGAAAGTGTCCGCAAGCAGTTTCCTGCCATTATTGTTTTTCCGCAATGCAGCAGTGACAGCTTCTGGGCAAATGTAGATCTTACTGATCAGCCCGGCAAAGAGCGCTTTAACTTTTTGACCGGAGGAAAACCCACCAAATCCATGCATGCGCTTTTAGGGATGATTGACAATTTTTTAGACAAACCTTACGTGGATAAAAACAGGGTTTATATCGGAGGGCTTTCCATGGGCGGGATGGGCACGTACGAAATTCTGAGACGCAAGCGCAAAATGTTTGCAGCCGCTTTCGCCATTTGCGGAGGGGACAACGTTGCCAATGTCCGCAAATATAAAAAGACCCCGTTGTGGATCTTTCATGGCGAAAAAGACAATGTGGTACCTGTCGCATTGTCGACTGCCATTGCAGATCAGCTAAAGGTACTTGGCGTAGACCCCAAGATCACACTGTATCCGGAGGACAATCACAACAGCTGGGACTCGGCATTCGCAGAGCCCGAACTGTTGTCGTGGTTATTTTCTAACGAACGAAATAAGCCGCGATGATCAGACTGACACTGATGCTTGCCACAGCAGGCATATTATTACTGAGTTCTGTTATGCTTGATCCGGGCAGGCAATCCTATCCGATAGACTATGCATCTTTAAAGGCCCGTGATCCTTTTATATTGGCCGACCCCGCATCTAAAACTTATTATCTGGCCGTCAATAAACAACCTTCATTTAAGCTATATAGCAGCAAAGACCTGAAAAACTGGAGAGATGAAGGCAACATTTTCACTGCAGGAACTGATTTTTGGGGCAAAAAAGACTTCTGGGCACCCGATCTGCTGGCTTACAACGGTAAATATTATGTGTTTGCCACATTTAGTGGCACCAATAAAATGCGCGGCACCTCCATCCTGGTCTCTGACAAGCCTACAGGTGGCTTTGTGCCGCTCGTAAACCAGGCAACCACCCCGGCAAACTGGATGGCGCTTGACGGTACGCTCTTTGTAGATGCCGCCCGTCAGCCCTGGATTATTTATTGCCATGAATGGCTTGAAGTTAAAGATGGAGAAGTGGTGGCCCAGCGCCTGTCAGCCGACCTGAAAAGAACCGAGGGTGATCCCGTTATTCTTTTTAAGGGCAGCGACGCCCCATGGACGGGTACAATAACCGCACAGTCGGTAACAGGCTATGTCACTGATGCCCCATTTATGTACCGGACAAAAGGCGGCAGCTTACTGATCTTATGGTCCAGCTTTACAAAATCCGGAAAATATGCAATTGGTGTTGCGAGGTCTGAAAGCGGAACCATCAATGGCCCATGGAAGCAGGATCCTCAACCCCTGAACAACGATGATGGCGGACATGCCATGTTGTTCAGAGATTTCTCCGGACAACTGAAAATCTCCTATCATGCGCCAAACAGTCAGACAGAACGGCCGGTTATTTACAGCGTCTCAGAAAACAAGGGCAAACTGACCATCATCAGATAACGCCCCTGCAGTTATTCCGCCATATTATGGTACACGGCCTGGACGTCGTCATCTTCCTCCAGCTTATCGATCAGTTTTAATACATCGGCTGCCTGTTCTTCGGTTACCTCATGATGCGAAAGCGCAATCCGCTCCAGCTTGGAACTTTTCAGCTCAATGCCTTTTTCTTCGAGTGCCTTCTGCAGCGATCCAAAATTTTCAAATGCACCCTGTGCTACCGCAATGTCATTTCCATCTTCATCGGCTTCGACGTACAATTCTTCAAGGCCTGCATCAATCAGTTCAAACTCAAGCTCCTCAAGATCCAGATTTTCGGCCGGAACAAACCTAAAGATAGATTTTCGGCTGAACACAAAATCAAGAGAACCCGTCTTGCCCAAAGTACCGTTGGTTTTATTGAAGTAGCTCCGCACATTTGCAACAGTACGGTTTGTATTGTCTGTTGCCGTTTCAATGAGTACGGCAACACCATGCGGCGCATATCCTTCATAAACAATTTCTTCATAGTTGGCCATGCTTTTATCAGAAGCTCTCTTTATAGCGGCATCTACCCTGTCTTTGGGCATATTTACGGCCTTCGCATTCTGTATGGCAGTACGGAGACGTGAATTTGTTTCCGGATGAGGCCCCGCCTCTTTCACTGCCATCACAATATCCTTACCTATCCGGGTAAATTGTACGGCCATTTTGGCCCAACGCTTAAATTTTCTCTCTTTTCTAAATTCAAATGCTCTTCCCATTTCTTTGGTTTTATTTATTTTTCGGTCGTCAGGTACTTACTTTTTTAAATTCTTAAACATATCTTCTGTCATTCTGCCCAGGTCAAACTCAGGTTTCCAGGCCCAGTCCCCCCTTGCATAACTATC
>Ga0307414_10002278_pt1 | contig 10025 bp, 11 predicted proteins | sample DK1Ometagenome_FD_203804 | JGI IMG/M metagenome (GOLD analysis project Ga0307414, IMG submission 203804) | Maize rhizosphere microbial communities from greenhouse at UC Davis, California, United States - DK15-O-3 | ecosystem: Host-associated > Plants > Roots > Rhizosphere > Soil | place: USA...
AATCATTTTCTGAAAAGGGCGTACTTAATCGCAAATTTATAGCGGACATTGTTTTCTATGACGAAAAAGCTTTGGAGTCTTTGAATGCTCTAGTTCATCCGGCTGTTTTTCGGGCTTTCGACAAATGGCTGCTGAGCCATCGCAATGCGCCATATGTGATGAAGGAAGCGGCATTGTTATTTGAGAGTGGTTCTTATAAGATGTGTACTCATTCGATTCTCGTAACAGCACCGGAGAAGATAAAGGTCAGGAGAGTGATGCAGCGTGACGGTATAACAGAAGATGAAGTCAGGCTGAGAATGCTGAGGCAGTTTTCTGATGAAGAGAAAGAGAAGCTATCTGATTTTACAATCGTTAACGATGAAAATACCCTGCTAATTCCGCAGGTATTAAAGTTGCACGAACACTTTCTTTCAATGAATCCTATTTCCGCATGATCCATACTGATTTTTTAATGTTAGATGAGGTAGGCTTGTATTGTGCTGCCGGTGATTTTTACCTGGATCCTCAGCAGCCAGTTGCAAGGGCGGTTATCTCGCATGCGCACGGTGATCATGCAGTCAGGGGCAATAATACGGTCTATTGTACGGGCGCAACATCCAGAATTATGGAACTGCGATACAAAAAGAACGCCGGGCAAGAGTTTCATTTAGTTCCTTATCATGTGCCTTTCAACCTGGGAAAAGTGAAGCTCACCTTTGCACCGGCAGGGCATATCCTTGGCTCTGCCCAGGTGCTGATGGAGTACGAAAACATCAGGTATCTATACACCGGCGACTATAAATTGCAAACTGACCCAACGTGTGAGGCGATCGAATTTATAGAGGCAGATGTCTTGATCACCGAAACAACATTTGCTGACCCTTTAGTGCAGCACCCGGACCCGGTGACTGAAATTAAGAAGCTAAACTCATCGATGCACAATGTCCTGCTTGGGGCCTACTCTTTGGGTAAGGCACAGCGGCTGATCAGCTTAATCAGTGAAAACTGTCCTGATCGCAAAGTGTTGATCCACTTTGGGATTTTGCCAATAAACAAGATTTACGAAGAATTTGGATTCAAGCCCGGCATTTATGAGCCATATAATCGCAAATTAATGAAACAGCCGGGAATGGGTTATGTTTATATAGTACCTCCCATGACGTTTGACAGTTATTTCAGGGCGAAAAATGTAATGCGTGCTTTTGCCTCCGGATGGAAACAGTTACAGCGTCACAATGATTTCGAATTAATGATCTCTGATCATGTGGATTGGAACGACATTCTTCAAATGATCGAGATGGTTAAACCGAGGGAAATCTGGACAATTCATGGGGATGGCAAGCATCTTAAAAGGCACTTTGAAGACCGCATTCCGATTAAAATATTAAACAAGTGTTAAAAGAAGGAGAAGATTATTACTTAGATAGCGCTGGAAACCTTGTTTTTACAGAAAAATATCATTTGAAAAGAGGCAGCTGCTGTAAAAACAAATGCAGACACTGTCCGTGGAATTATGGCCGCGAAAAGATGACCGGAGATAGCAAGCCATTGTCAGGTCATTAGTGAAAGGATAGTTCTGGTTCGCTAGAAAAAGTGCAACGGTTACGTCTATGGAACTCGAAAAAGAAATTGCCAGTAATAAGTTTGAAAATAAGCACCATAAAACGGTAGTGAATATCTTGTATACCTACGGTTGGGTTACTAATCTCTTACGGAAGAGATTTGACAAGTATCACATCACCATGCAGCAGTTTAATATTCTACGAATTCTGCGTGGTCAATATCCTGAGCCCTCGACAATCAACCTCCTTAAAGAGCGTATGCTTGATAAAATGTCTGATGCGTCCCGGATAGTTGAGAGACTTGTTCAGAAAGGATTAGTAAGCCGCCGCACTAATGAGAAAGACAGAAGAGCAGTAGACATTATGATCACTGATAAAGGGCTCGAAGTTCTCAAAACATTGGATTTGGAGATGAATATTCACGAGACACTTAAAAGCAATCTGTCCGATGATGAAGCTGACCAGCTAAACAGCCTGCTGGATAAGATGAGGGGGTAGACCCGTTGCAGGTTGGAAGCTGCAGGTTTTAGGTAGCAGGTTGGAAGTTGCAGGTATGTGAATTTTTAATGCAATAAAAATCCCAATAGAGCAATTGCGGTTCCTCCCAGCACGGCGATCATTTTCTTCAGGTTGTACTTATGATCAACGCTAGTTTCGAATAATATTGTAGTTGAAATATGGAGAAAGATACCAATAACTACACCCATGATCCTTCCGAAGTATGACTCGAGCTGACCTAAGGATCCCTGGCTGATTTGAAAGCTGAGAAAGTAACCAAGAGGCGACATTATAGCAAACAGAAAAAGCGAGACTATGATAGACCGCTTGTTAATTCCGCTTTGCAAAAGCACACTTCCCAATGCGAAAGCTGCGGGAATATGATGCAATGCGATTCCAAAGACTAACTCATTATTCTGGCCCGCTGCCAGGGGCATGCCTTCTAACAGTGCGTGCAGACAAAGACTCACCATTATCCCAAAGGGAAATAAGTTATGCCCGTGGCTGTGATTATGTTTATGTATATGCCCATGCTCAATCCCTTCTGAGAACTGCTCCATGAGAACCTGCAAAATAAAACCGCCCAGCACAAACAATCCGATCATCGGGTCTGCCGTATGGTAAACTTCCGGCATCAGGTGTAGAACTGTTATAGCAAACAGGTATGCGCCGCTGAACGATAAAATTAACTTCAGGCGCTGAGTATTGTCGCTTTTAAAAAGAAAGATGCCGAGTCCGCCAAAAAAGGCGCCGCCAAATAACAAGGCTAATTTCCAGAGTTCCATGTTCTAAAGCCTTGTGTTGTTTTTAAAATAGCAGCCATCATAAAGCCTGTCATTGCGCCGAGAAACGCGCCAAAAGTGATGTCCAGGGGGTAATGTACACCAACGTAAATCTGCGCAAACGAAACCACGAAGGCCCAGGTAAGAGCAATTGCTGCGATTGGTTTCCAGCGCCTGTAGAACATGTTCACTAAAAAGAAAGCCAACGCAAAGTGATTGGATGCATGGGTGGAGGGAAAGCTATATCCACTGCCGCAAACGATTAGTAAATTCATGGTTGTCTTGATCTCCGGATCATTACACGGCCGTAGACGTTCAATAGAGGGCTTTATTACCGAGGAACTCAGGTAGTCGGTAACACCGAAAGTAAGTCCGAAAAAAAGCAGCAGCATCCATCCCTGTTTACCGTAATTCCTGACGAAAAACACAGACAGGAATAGGTAGACTGGCGACCAGAAATAACGGTTACGCAGATAGGGCATCAGCCAGTCGAAAAATGGATTCGACAAACCCTGGTTAATTGCAGAAAACAAGTTTTGGTCCAGCTGTATCAGATCAGGCATCGGCTTTTTTACAAATAAAAATTAGTCGGTCTGATTTTAATGCATCAAATTCCTCAAGAGCATAATTACCAAAACAATGCACCACTTTAAAACCGCTGCTGGCAAACATCCTGTTGAAGTCGTTTAAACTAAAAGCCTTCACTTCTTCCTTAAATGCATAATCTTTGCTCTTGTGTTCGAACAGGATGCTCTTCACGATATTACCATCTATCACTTTCTTGCTGATGTTAAAATCAATTCCGTCCACGTGTTTAACCTCCTGATGATTTAGATGCTTTATTATTTTCTCGCTGTTAAAGTAATCCAATACAAGAAGGCCATCCTTTTTCAAAGCTTTGCGGAACGTTTTCAATGAATTTACATGATCTTTCTCGGTATCAAAATATCCGAAGCTGGTGAAAAGGTTAAAAGCGATGTCATAATAATTTATGTAAAACAGGTACCTCATATCATGCACGTAGAAGTGCAGTTTCTCATTTTCAAACTGTTTGGCGTACTTAACGCTAGCGTATGAAAGATCAATGCCCGTTACATCATAGCCTTTTTTGTTGAGGTACACTGCGTGCCTGCCGCGACCGCATGCAATATCCAGCAGGCGCGAATTGAGATCCGGTTTTAAAAAAGAACAGAGGTTATCAATAAAGAATTCAGCTTCCTCATCATCCCGTTGATGATACAAGATGTGATAGTAAGGGGAATTAAACCAATTGTGAAACCACTTTTTAGGCATATATAAGAGAAAAAATCGCTCGTCAAATATAGAACAATTAGCGTTTTCCCTTCTCCCGATTATCTATTTGTTGAAGGTTAAGTTTAATTGTTAATTTTGGCGCAAATAATCAACGAACACGTGACTTTAATCAAATCTATTTCAGGCATACGGGGCACTATCGGCGGAACTGCAGGTAATGGCTTAACCCCTCAGGATATCATCAAATATACCACTGCTTTTGGAACCTGGGTTATCCGCGAAACTGGTAAGAAAAAAATTGTAATTGGCCGTGATGCCCGCATCTCTGGTGAGATGGTAAGAAACCTGGTCGTAGGAACTCTGCAAAGCATCGGGATAGATGTGGTAGATCTGGGGCTTTCAACCACACCCACCGTTGAAATAGCCGTCCCTGATGAACAGGCAGGTGGTGGGATCATTATTACCGCCAGTCATAATCCCAAACAGTGGAATGCATTGAAACTGCTTAATCACGATGGCGAATTTATTACTGATGAAGACGGAAAAGCAGTTCTGGAGCTTGCTGAAAACCCTGAGACTGACTATGCGGAGGTAGACGACCTGGGATCAGTTACTATAGACAACAGTTATCTTCAAAAACATATAGATAAAATATTACAACTGCCCTTAGTTGATGTTGAAGCAATACGAAATGCCAATTTCAGCGTTGCTATCGACTGTGTTAACTCTACCGGCGGAATATTTGTGCCTGCGCTCTTGAGAGCCCTGGGGGTTGATACTATACATGAAATATATTGCAATCCTGACGGTCACTTTCCACATAATCCAGAGCCTCTGCCAGAAAACTTGGTAGCGCTTGCAGAAAAAGTAATTTCTGAGAAGGCGGATCTGGGAATAGCAGTTGATCCGGACGTAGACCGCTTGTGTTTTGTTTGCGAAAACGGTTCTATGTTTGGCGAAGAGTATACCCTGGTTGCTGTGGCAGATTATATCTTAAAGCACACCCCTGGCAATACAGTTTCTAATCTTTCCTCTACCCGGGCATTGCGAGACGTGACAGAGAGTTATGGTAACACATATAACGCTGCAGCCGTTGGGGAGGTCAATGTTGTCAAGAAAATGAAAGAAACGAATGCGGTGATTGGTGGTGAGGGTAACGGTGGCATCATTTACCCTGAATCTCATTATGGTCGCGACGCCCTCGTGGGTATAGCTTTGTTTCTAACTCACCTGGCAAAAACAGGAGGAACTATATCATCTCTAAGAAATTCTTATCCGGAATATTATATTTCAAAGAATAAAATCACCCTCACACCGGGAATGGATATCGATGCCTTATTGCTAAAAGTAGAGGAGAAATACAATGATAAACCTTACAGCACTATAGATGGTTTAAAAATAGAGTTCGATAAGCAGTGGGTACATCTAAGAAGATCAAATACAGAGCCTATTATCAGGATCTATTCCGAGTCGGCTTCTGAGAGCGAAGCCCAGGATTTAGCAGGTAAAATAATAACTGATATTAATTCCATCCTTGAAGTTCAGTAAGAAAAATAAAAATCCAGAACAAATGCGAGTTTATTTTGATAATGCTGCAACTACTCCGATTGACAGGGAAGTATTAAAGGAAATGTACCAGGTGATGGAAACGCAGTTCGGCAACCCTTCATCTATCCATGCCCACGGTCGCGAGGTGCGCACCGTTCTTGAGAAGGCGCGTAAAACAGTTGCCGGCTTATTGAAGACATCACCGTCTCAAATATTTTTCACTTCCGGGGGTACAGAGGCTGATAATACAGCTATTCGATGTGGTATCATTGATCACGGAATAAAGCATGCGATCACCTCACGTATAGAGCACCACGCGGTAGTTCATACTCTTGAAGCGCTTGAAAAGAGCGGAACTATAGGGCTTAGTTTTCTGGATGTTGATTCTAAAGGAAACGTAGACCTTAACCAGCTTGAAGAACTTCTGAAAATTAATGAACGTAGTTTTGTTTCCCTGATGCATGCAAACAATGAAATAGGGACCTTAACGGATGTTGAAAGGGTAGGCGAGCTATGTGAGCAGTACGATGCTATTTTTCACTGCGATACTGTTCAAACACTTGGGCATTACCCTCACGATTTAAGCAAGCTTAAGGTTGATTTCATGGTTTGCGCGGCTCACAAACTCCATGGTCCCAAGGGCGTCGGATTTCTGTATATTAACCATAATGTAAAGATCCGGCCTATGATCTTTGGGGGATCTCAGGAACGCAATATGCGTGGAGGAACTGAAAATGTATACGGTATAGTAGGTTTAGCAAAAGCAATGGAGATCGCTTACCGTGAGATGGATCAGCATCAGCATCATATTCAAGATTTAAAAACTTATATGATCGATCAGTTGCGGACGAATATTCCGGGAATTGAATTTAACGGTGAGATTGACCCAGACAAGAGTCTCTATACAGTATTAAGTGTTTCATTTCCGGAGATGGATATGGCCGAAATGCTCTTGTTCAGTCTGGATATTGCAGGGATATCTGCCTCCGGAGGAAGTGCCTGTAGTTCGGGCACTGATATTGGATCGCATGTGCTTAACGCCATAAAAGCAAATCCAAGGCGGCCAGCTGTTAGGTTTTCTTTCAGTAAATACAACACGAGGGAAGAGGTTGACTATGTGGTCGACAAAGTAAAGGAGATTTGCCTGGTCAAGGCTTGATAGAGCGGTTATTTAATTGAATATTTTTAATGATTTTTTGCGTTTCGTGTCAATTTTTTTTTGAGTAAATTCACATAGACTTTGAATTCATTGTAAATTAAAACCTGCACTCATGAAAAATTCATCTGCTAAACCTGGTAAAGATAAACTTCAGAAGAAAAAGGACAATAAGCCTGAAGAAGAAGTACCTGAACAAAAATCAGGGGAAGATACTGGCCGTGAATTTAAGGTCAGCCGTGAACACGACTTTTCGCACACTCATCCAAGTCATGCTCACCATAAGAACTTTGGTATGGATCACGAGCCAGGTGCATTTTAGAAGTAATTAGAGGAGCCAAATGGCTCCTTTTTTTGTTGAGTTTAACCGACTGGAATGTTTTTTTGCCATTTTAAAAACAATCCATAGGTCGCTGGTTGTTTAGTATACAAATCCGATTCACTAACCTTAACAACATTACCATGACAGCATTCAATGAAAACAACTTAAATGATCCGAATGAGAATTTAAGAAATCTCCGCCAGGGTGAAAACGCCAACGCTGACCAACTGGGTGAAAACACAGGCAGTAGCGCCCTGGATAGCAACAATCCTTATACTGAAGCTGAGAATCCTGCTGGAAATGCGTATTCTGGTGCAAGGGCGGGAAGTGACCTGAATAGGGATGAGGGTTACGGAGAAAACGCGGGCGTTGTGAATACGAGTAGTTTCAGCAATGTTGCACCCGGTCCGGGGGATGATGATGATGATCTGGATGATGATGATGATTTGCTGGATGATGACGATGACGACACGCTGATTCCAATTGAAGGCGATGAAGAAGACGACAGTCTTTTAAACGCAGATGAGGACGATGACGTTATTCCAGGTACAGATATGGATGACGGAGACGATCTTTTGGATGATGATGACGATCTGAATGATGATGATGATTCGGGAGTCAACAGAAGCACTACAGGTGACATAGGTACCAATTTCAGCAGCAGGAATGAGGGACGATCTACCGGCAGGATGATAGATCACGAGCCCGGTACAGGTGGAATTTAATAAATGTTTTTATGGACACGCCAGAAAAAAATGAAAAGAATCAAAATGGGGATACCCCTTCTGATAAACCTACTAAGAAACTGATCCACCCGCCCAAGAAAGAGGGACTGGTTAAAGAACATAAAAGTAACTTTAATCTGACAGGCAAGGATTATAAGCATGGGAATAGAAATACCGTAAGATAATGACAGATCAAAAGCCCGGAAGGGCTTTTGTTTGTTAAAGGGGAGGCCTGTTGACCTAAGAGGATTTTGAATAATCGGCAATGGATATCGGTTAGTACATTCTGTAAAAAGCCTAAGCGATGTTTTATTGCAAAAAGTCCGCCGCTGCGTTTGTAGCTATTTAAGTCTGTAATTAGGCTTATTCTGTGCATCCCGTAACAAACGATGCAAAGAAGAGGTGCAGGAAGAGGTTTTTGTAGGCTTTAGATAACAGCTAAAGTCGCCTTCATTAGTTTATTTCTGTCTTTTGATTAATCAGTATAGTGATTAACTTAAAGCGGTATGGAGACGTGGCAATCTGTACCCGATGAGATACCCGCCCGTAAGATTAGGTATTAACGAGGTAACTCTTCATAAACGATAAGTTTCTCGAATCAACCTTTCTCCCGGTACATCAAACAGAATATTCAAACCTGTTCACCATCATTCTTTCAAGGTCGAGGTTAGCTTTTTGGCCTCCATCGGCCGCATCCAGTCCTCCAGCCCAGCCGGTTGCCGGGTCTACTAACCACGGTTAAATGATAACGGTGACGAAGGGAACCAAACACCAAAAGTGAAGTGTCCGGCAATATCCGGAATAGAACCTCCCTTTAATGAATTAACGGTGGTATGTTTCAGATCCTCGTCAATAAAGAACTCTACCCGATCGTTATGCCAATCAATTCTGTATTCGTGAAATAAGCGGTCTGCCATATCCTTGCCACAGGGTACTAATTCCGTATGGTACTCTTTCCAGCAGGAAGGATCTGGCTCGAAGATTCCCCAGTTCCTCAGTTCACCTCGCCAGGTGTTACATTTCATGTTCGAAAGTGACGGACTGCTCAATTCTCCACCTTCAAAGTGAGAGGGAAGCTCAATATCTATTTCGTGATTACGAACTATATAATGCCCACCATCTGTGTTTCCCTCCTCATGCAGTTGCTCCGCCTGAAAATCGTCAAACAGGGGATCGCCAGCATACACTTCTTCATAATGAAAGGTCCAAAAGGCACTAGCGACTCCGATCAGTTGCCCAATCCTGGCAGTTACACAATAAGATCCATAGCCTGTCTTTTTTCTCAGGCTTATACAACCCCCGACCCGGTGTGTCCACGGCTATCCACATTTTGGATCTTCAGAATCGTTATGCCACTTTGGTTTTCCATCTTCTGAACGCCTTGTTGACCGCCGGCATACAGATCGCCATGAGCTTCTAAGATCAAGACTCCATTTTCCAGGTATACATTTTCTTTCAATTCTCTTCCATTGGCACCTCCCCATGCACGGTTCAATGGCTGCCAGTTATCATCCAGATCCAGGACCCGGCTGAAATCCTCAACGAGCGGAGCTCCTTTTTTGCTTGAAACGGTTTGGTCTGCTGGTCTTTTGAGCATTTTAACGATTCGATTCTAAAGGTAGCTATCGCATTCTTCTGTTCTTAAGATACCACAGCAGCTAGATTAAAATTCACATTCTGGCAGTCTGCGCAACTTGAGCCAATATCTCATCGTACTCATTAGGTGATTGGATTGTAAACTTAATTGTATAAAGCCATGAAAAATGCTAAAAAATTGTTCGTCTTATTTTTATTTTTCGGAACTGCGGTTGTCGCATGTAGTGATGACGACGATGATGTGCCACAAATTACTGATACAAGATATAATTATGACGTTACCCTGAGTGGCGCAAATGAAGTGCCGGCTAATGCATCGACTGCCACAGGTAAATTTGTTGGCTCGTACGTTAAATCGACCAAGGTACTCACTTTTACTTTAACCTATAGTGGCTTAACGCCTACTGACTGGCATATTCATAAAGGTACCCCGGATGTCAGCGGACCTGTCGTAATCGACTTAGGCCCTATTGTCCCTTCACCGCTTACACACAATGTCACATTAACTCCAGCGCAGGAGACCGATCTTTTGAGCGGTACTTTTTATGTTAATGTTCACTCAGCAGCTTTTCCAGCTGGAGAAATCAGAGCGCAGTTGTT
>Ga0307414_10002279_pt1 | contig 10023 bp, 10 predicted proteins | sample DK1Ometagenome_FD_203804 | JGI IMG/M metagenome (GOLD analysis project Ga0307414, IMG submission 203804) | Maize rhizosphere microbial communities from greenhouse at UC Davis, California, United States - DK15-O-3 | ecosystem: Host-associated > Plants > Roots > Rhizosphere > Soil | place: USA...
ATCCCGATGTTGTGCTGGCCAAGCAGCGCCTTGCTCAGGCCCGGGAACTCGCCAAGACCAACCAGGCGCGCATCCCAACCTCGGCAATCGCGTCGGAAATCGCCAGCAACAATCGCGAGATTGCGCGCCTAGAATCCGCGCGAGCATCAGAAGAAGGTCGCAGTTCTGCCATCCTGAACGCGCAGATGCGCGCACCGCTTGTGCAGCAGGAAATCTCGCAGCTCCAGGAGCGGCTTGATGGCCTCAACGCGCAGTATCAGCGCGTGTCCGATCAGTTGATGAATGCACGGGCTGGCAAGCGTGCGGAAGATGATCAGCAGGGCGAACGCCTTTCCGTCATCGATCCGCCTGCTGTGCCCGATGAGCCTTATTCCCCGAACCGCCCCATGATCATTTTCCTGATCACGGCTGCTGGCATCGGCTTTGGCCTCGGCCTTATTTTGCTCCTTGAACTCATCAACAAGCCGATCCGCGACACAACCTCTGTCGCTCTCGCAACCGGCGAGGCGCCACTTGTCGTCATCCCCACCATTATGGGCGCAGGCGAGCGTCGCAGCACCGGCCTGTCGAAACTCTGGCCCTTTGGCCGTGGCAAGGCGGGCAGCAATAAAGATGATGACGATGACGACTGATGGGCATCGCGCAGCGGATCGAAGGAACGTCATCAATGTCTGAACAGCTCGCGCCGACCAGGAACCTTATGTCCCTTCCTTTCAACATTCCCGATCAGAGCCAGACGGCACTGTTCACGCCGGATGCGAAGTTGCTTGAGAGCAATCACGTTGTCGGCTTCAGCAACCGGCACATTTCGTCGCGGCCGTTCAGCCTGCTGCGATCGCAGCTGGTGAAGCGCATGAAGGCACGTGGCCACAAGATTATCGGCGTCACCTCGCCGACGCCGGGCGCGGGCAAGTCATTCCTGACCGCAAATCTGGCTGCAACACTGAGCCGCCTGCCGGGCCACCAGATCCATGTTTTCGATCTCGATATCCGTCGCGCGTCACTGGCCGCGAATTTCGGGCTAATGGGTGAATCTGGCCTGGAGCGTTTCCTCGCTGGCGAAACGGATGATCTCGCCAAGATCGGTCGCCATGTCGAGGGCACCAACCTGACGCTCTACCCCTGTTTTCCGAGCAATTTCGACACCATGCCTTTGCTCGCGGGCGATCGCTTCCTCGGATTCATCGAGGCCCTGCGTGCTTTGCCGGAGGATCATATCGTCCTGTTCGATATGCCGCCGGTGTTCGCGAATGACGATGCAATGGTCATTGCCGGGCATGTCGATGCCTATCTGATGGTCATCGAGCAGGGCCGCAATAGCCAGAAGCAGGTGACGGATTCCATGCGGTTGCTGGAGCCGACGGACTGCATCGGATCGGTGCTCAACCGCTATGATGGCGGCGTGACCGATCCCTATGGCTATTCCTACGGCGGCTACGGCAAATATACCGGCTATTACAGCAAGGATGATTGATGCTGACCGCCGGGGCTTTAGGCTCCGGCGGACATCAACGCCTCATTTCAGCGGCTGATCGCGCTGCGCTCCATCAGGGGGCGCCACCAAGCCTCATTGGCAAGATACCAGGCAAGCGTCTGCGCAAAGCCTTCCGCAAAGGTGCGGCGCGGCGCATAACCGAGCTCGGCACGGGCCTTTGTCTCATCGATGGCGTAGCGCCGGTCATGTCCCTGTCGATCGGTGACAAAGCTCTTAAGGCTGACCGAGGGCTCGCCCTTCGCCGCTGGAGCATTGGGGAAACGCGCGACGAGGCTAGGGTCATTCGCAAAGGCGCGATCGACTGTGGCGCAAATCTCCTCGATCACGTGCAGATTGGGCAGCTCCTGCCCGCCGCCGATATTATAGGTTTCGCCCGAGCGACCGCTGAGCAGCACCTTCTCGATGCCGTAGCAATGATCCTCAACATGCAGCCAATCCCGCACATTCATCCCATCGCCATAAATGGGCAGGCTGCGGCCATGCAGGCAGTTGAGCAGGAAGAGTGGGATCAACTTCTCGGGAAACTGGTAGGGGCCATAATTGTTGGAGCAATTGCTGGTCGTTACGTCCAGCCCATAAGTGTGGTGATAGGCGCGCACGAGATGGTCCGACCCGGCCTTGCTCGCGGAATAGGGCGAGTTTGGCGCATAGGGCGTGGTTTCGCTGAATGCAGGATCATCGGCGCCAAGCGAGCCATAAACTTCATCGGTTGAGACATGGTGGAAGCGGTGGGGCTTGCCCGTGCCGCCATCCAGCCAGGTCTTGCGCGCGGCCATAAGCAGGCTGTGCGTGCCGACGACATTGGTGGTCACGAAGGCATCTGGCCCGGTGATCGAGCGATCGACATGGCTTTCGGCAGCGAAGTGGACGATCGTGTCGATCTCGCGCTCTCCGATGAGCTTTTCGACCAGCGCCGTATCGCAAATATCGCCGACGACCAGTTCGACGCTGTTCAGCCCGTCGAGATTGGCGGGGTTGCCGGCATAAGTCAGCACGTCCAACACCGTCAGGCTGTCATCGGGATGATGCTCTGCCCAATAATGCGCGAAATTGGCGCCGATGAAACCGGCGCCGCCGGTGACGAGCAATTTAGCCATGTGCTTTAATCTCTCCGAGCATGTCGCGAAGATGGACGCGCCAGTGCGGCGCGGGTGCCCCGATGAGCGCGAATGCGGCGCTCTTGTCGAGAATGGAATAGGATGGGCGGCGCGCGGGCGTTGGGTAATCGCTCGTCGCGATTGGGATCACCGGGACGCTGCGTGTGAGCAGGCCAATCGCAAGCGCTTCCTCCTGAATAGCGAGCGCGAAATCATACCAGCTTGCAGCGCCACTATCGGTCCAGTGATGGACGCCTGTAGCGCCTGCGGCATCAAGCGCCCAGATCGCTTTGGCGAGGCCGGTGGCGTAAGTGGGGGTACCGACTTGATCGGCGACGACTTTCACCTCGTCTCGCTCCGCCATCCGACGCAGCATGGTGCGGACGAAATTATTGCCGTGCGTGCCATAGACCCAGGCTGTGCGTACAATGAGGGCTGCCGGGTTCGCGGCCAGCACCGCCTGCTCCCCGGCAAGCTTGCTGGCGCCATAGGTGCCGAGCGGATCCGTGGAAGACTCGGGGCGATAGGGTGTACCTGCCGCGCCATCGAACACGAAATCGGTGGAGATATGAATGAAGCGCGCGCCAACAGCCGTCCCCGCCGCTGCCAAAAGCCCGGGAGCCTTGCCATTGATCTGCCATGCGAGATCGGCTTCGCTCTCGGCGCGGTCGACCGCCGTATAAGCCGCTGCATTGATGATCAGATCTGGGTTGATGTTGGCGACGGCGGCATCGACAGCATCGCCGTCAGCGATATCAAGCGCCGCGCGATCAAGGGCGAAGATTTCGACGCCGGCGGGGGCAGTCGACTGCAACGCATGCCCTACCTGCCCGTTCGCACCGGTGATCAACACTTTCATGCGAAAGTCACCGCGTCAGCCAGTGGCTTGCCTGCTGCATCCTTCGCCGCGAGCTGTGGCACCATGCCATCAAGCGGCCACTCTATGCCGATCGCAGGATCATTCCAGAGCAAGGCATGCTCGTTGGATGGATCATAGGGACCGCGGCATTTATACATAAAATCAGTGCCGTCTTCGAGGCACAGGAAGCCGTGAGCCATCCCCTCAGGCACCCAGAACATGCGCTTGTTCGCAGCACTCAGCTCGACGCCGACCCATTTGCCAAAGGCAGGCGAAGAGCGGCGCAGATCGACTACCACGTCGTACACGGCGCCCGCTGTAACCCGCACCAGCTTCCCTTGCGGGCCGGGCTTCTGGTAATGTAAGCCCCGCAACACGCCCCGCGATGAGCGGCTGTGATTATCCTGCACAAACTCGATATCCAGGCCCGCCTCCCGGAACGTCCTGGCGTTCCAGCTTTCCATGAAGAAGCCGCGGTCATCGCCGAACACTTTGGGTTCGATGATGAGAAGATCGGGAATTTCTGTCTCGATAATCTTCACGCGATGCCTCGCTCAAGCAACTGGAGAAGATAGGTGCCATAGCCCGATTTCCGCAGTGGCTCGGCAATCCGTTTCAGCTGGTCATCGTCGATGAAGCCCATGCGCCAGCACAGCTCCTCCGGGCAGCAAATTTTCAGGCCCTGCCGTTCCTCGGTAATCCGCACATAATTTGCCGCATCAATCAGCGAGCTGTGCGTGCCGGTATCGAGCCAGGCAAAGCCGCGCCCCATAATCTCGACTGAAAGCTCGCCAGCTTCGAGATAAGCCCGGTTGAGATCGGTAATCTCAAGCTCACCGCGCGGCGATGGCTTGATCTGATGGGCCCGCTCGACCGCCTGGCCATCATAGAAATAGAGGCCGGTCACCGCATAATGTGAGCGGGGATTCTCCGGCTTTTCCTCAATTGTCTCGGCCTTGCCCTGCGCATCAAAGGATACGACGCCATAGGCCTTGGGATCGTTCACATAATAGCCGAACACCGTTGCGCCATGATCGCGGGCTGTCGCCGCGCTGAGCAGGTCCGTCAGGCCATGGCCGTAGAAGATGTTATCGCCAAGAACCAGCGCTGACGGGCTCGTACCCACAAAATCCGCGCCGATATGATAGGCTTGAGCAAGACCCTGCGGCTCAGGCTGCACAGCATATTGCAACGTCAGGCCAAGCTCCGATCCGTCGCCCAGCAAGGCCTGAAACGACGCCTGCTCATGCGGTGTCGTGATAATCAGAATCTCGCGGATACCAGACATTATGAGGGTCGAGAGCGGGTAGTAGATCATCGGCTTGTCGTAAACCGGCATCAGCTGTTTAGAGACAGCCCGCGTCAACGGATAAAGGCGTGTCCCAGATCCGCCAGCCAGTATGATTCCTTTGCGCACTTCTCGCTCCCATATTGCGAAGCCGGGACATAATCACCAACTCGGAATAAGTCACTGCGCGAATGACAGGATCGCCCTAACCCGTTTCGGAATGGCGTCGTTAACGCAATTGTGACCCATATCTACGAAAAGGCGGTGAATCGCTTTGCCTTTTACGGCGAGAAATTTTAGCGCTTGTGCTGACTTGAACCAACGGCTTCCCAAAGCCTGCGGCCTTTGGAGAACGTTGATGGAAACGGCTTATGACTGGCTATCGCTCGCCATTTTTGCTGGCATCATTGTGTTGTTTCTCCAGCGTTCGTCGATGGACAATCCGCCCGACCGCATGATCGATTATCTGCCGCCCGCGCTGGGCTGCGCCATTGCGAATCAGGCAGGCAATTACGCGATCGAGAATGACAGCCTGTTGATGCACGGCGTCGGCGTGCTGCTGCTTATCGGCACGGTCGCCTATGTTTGGCTGGTATTGAAGCCCAATATGAAATAGTCGGTCGCCCCATAGTTGGAGCGGCGCTCTGGCTGATTGACCATGACAAAGAGGGCGACCCTCAGTGAAGATCACAATGATTGGGGCGGGTTATGTAGGCCTCGTTTCTGGCGCTTGTTTCGCGGATTTCGGACATGATGTCATCTGCTTCGATAAGGATGCATCCAAGATCGATGCATTGCGCGAAGGGCGCATGCCGATCTTCGAGCCAGGCCTCGATCAATTGGTGGCCACAAATACCAAGGCTGGACGCCTGTCCTTCACGACTGACGCCGCAGAGGCACTTGCTGATCCGGACGCCGTGTTCATCGCGGTCGGCACGCCGTCGCGCCGTGGCGATGGCCATGCGGACCTGAGCTATGTGTATGCCGCAGCCGCAGAGATTGCTGGCTACATCAAACGCTTCACCGTCATCGTCGACAAGTCGACCGTGCCCGTCGGAACGGGTGATGAGGTTGATCGCGTCATTCGCGAAGCGAACCCAGGCGCGGATTTTGCCGTCATTTCCAATCCGGAATTTCTGCGGGAAGGCGCTGCGATCGACGATTTCAAGCGCCCCGATCGCGTCGTCATTGGCGGCGATGACGAGCGGGCGCTGGAAGTGATGCGGCAAATCTATCGCCCACTGGCCCGTGGACGCTCGCCCGTCATCGAGATGAGCCGCCGTGGCGCGGAGCTCACCAAATATGCCGGCAATGCTTTTCTGGCGACGAAGATCACCTTCATCAACGAGATTGCCGACCTATGCGAAAAAGTTGGCGCGGACGTGCAGGAAATTGCGCGTGGTATTGGGCTCGACAATCGCATTGGCAGCAAATTTCTGCATGCCGGGCCGGGCTATGGCGGCTCCTGCTTTCCCAAGGACACGATCGCCCTGCTCCAAACTGCAGAAGATTATGGCGCGCCTCAACGGATCGTCCAGGCGGTCGTCGCCGTCAACGATATGCGCAAGCAGGCAATGGGGGATAAGGTCATCACGGCCTGCGGCGGCGATGTGCAGGGCAAGACGATTGCCGTGCTTGGCTTGACCTTCAAGCCGAACACAGATGACATGCGCGAATCCCCTGCGATCTCGATCATCAAAAAGCTGCAGGCCGCTGGCGCGACGGTGCGGGCCTATGACCCCGAGGGGATGGAGCAGGCGCGCAATGATTTGCCGGACATCACCTATTGCTCCGGCGCTTATCAGACGATGGAACAGGCCGATGCTCTGGTGTTCATCACCGAATGGGACGCCTTCCGTGCGCTCGATCTTTCCAGGGTAAAATCGCTGCTCAAGACGCCGATCATCGTCGATCTGCGTAACATTTATCCCAGACATGTCGCAGAGGCAGCGGGGTTTGCCTACACCGCCGTCGGGCGGTGACCGGCACGCCGCCCATCCTGATGACAGGGGTGGCTGGCTTCATCGGCCATGCCACTGCGCTCCGGCTACTGGACGAGGGCCAGGCCGTTCTCGGCATCGACAATTTCAATGATTATTACGACCCGGCGCTCAAGCACGCACGGGTCGCGCAACTGCAGCAGCGTGCTGGATTCAAACTACTCATCGGCGATGTTGCCGACCCGGACACAATCTCCGATGTCGTGCAGCGGCACAGCATCCGCCGGGTCATTCATCTCGCGGCGCAAGCGGGCGTGCGCCACAGCATGAATGCGCCCTTCAATTTCGAACGAGCCAATCTTGCAGGCCATTTATCGGTGCTGGAGGCTTGCAGGCGGGCCAGCCATTTTGAGCATCTGGTCTATGCCTCATCGAGCTCCGTCTATGGCAACCGCGCACTCGGTCGCGCCGGTTTTGGCGAGGAGGATGCAACTGACCGACCGGTTTCGCTCTATGCCGCCACCAAGCGCGCCTGCGAATTAATGAGTGAGAGCTACGCGTCGGTTTATGGCTTTCCGCAGACCGGCCTGCGCCTGTTTACGGTGTATGGGCCATGGGGCCGACCGGATATGGCCTACTTCAAGTTCACGCGCGCAATCCTTTCCGGTCAGCCGATTGAGGTCTATGGCTTTGGGAAGATGACGCGCGACTTCACCTATATTGATGATGTCGTAGATGGCCTAATCGGAGCCCTTGAGCGAGCGCCCGGGCGCGGAGAGAACCGCATCCTGAATATTGGCGATCATGAGCCGGTAGGACTGATGAGCATGATCGCCATGTTGGAAGCGGCGTTGGGGCAATCTGCGGAGATTATCTTGCGACCGATGCAACCCGGAGATGTCGCTGAGACTTATGCGGATGTTACCAGACTGCAAAATCTCATCGGCTATAGGCCAAAAGTAAAACTGGCCGACGGGTTGGCACGTTTTGTCGAATGGTATCGGGATTTTTACCTTCATGGTTGATAGCCGCTTTACTGAAGACACCAGGATTTGATGGGGGTTCCAATTGACTGTCCGTAAAGCCGTTTTTCCTGTGGCCGGTCTTGGCACCCGTTTTCTGCCCGCCACCAAGGCTGTCCCCAAGGAGCTACTGCCCGTCGTTGATCGCCCGCTGGTGCAATATGCCGTGGACGAGGCGATTGAGGCTGGAATCGAGACGATGATTTTCGTCACCGGTCGCAACAAGGGCGCGATCGAAGACCATTTCGACATGGCCTATGAGCTTGAGCGGACGCAGGCGGACCGGGGCAAGTCGCTCGACGCTCTGGCGGGAACGCGCTTGACGCCCGGCAATGCAATTTTTGTGCGCCAGCAGGAGCCGCGCGGCCTGGGTCACGCCATCTGGTGCGCGCGCGATATCATTGGCGATGAGCCTTTCGCGATCATCCTGCCGGACGAATTGCTGATCGGCCGTGAGAGCGGCTGCCTCAAGCAGATGATGGCGCAATATGACAAGGTTGGCGGCAATCTGGTTTGCGCGCTGGAAGTGCCGATGGAAGAGACGCCGAGCTACGGCGTGATCGATCCCGGCATGCGCGATGGCGTGCTGACGGAGGTGAAGGGTTTGGTCGAGAAGCCAGCGCCCGGCACCGCGCCCTCTAACCTGATGCTGCCAGGCCGCTATATTCTGCAGCCCGAGGTCATGGATCTGCTGGCGACGCAGGAAGCGGGCGCGGGCGGCGAAGTTCAGCTGACCGACGCAATGGCCAAGCTGATCGGCAAGCAGGCATTCCACGGCGTCACCTTCGATGGTGAGCGGTTTGATTGCGGCTCCAAGCTTGGATTTGCACAGGCGAACTTCGCATTAGCGATGCGGGATGCGGCGATGGGGGCTGAGTTGCGGAGTTGGGCTGAGGCGCTGCTGAGGCGGTGAATTAAGACACAATATACAGGTCTATGGGGTTTCGCAGATGCTGCGGAGACGGAGATCTAATCAAGTTATTGATATGATATGAAAAAGGCGGGCCCATTGGACCCGCCTTTTTTGTAGCTGTTCGCGGTGAGACGCTGGGCCTCGGGCGATCAATGCTCCTTGTTCGCCCAGATGTTCTGGTAGGACATGTAGGCAAGGCCCGTTGCGAAGATCAGGAAGATCACCACGGCGATGCCGGTGCTCTTGCGCGATTCCATCTTCGGCTCTGCGGTCCACATCAGGAAGGCTGCAACGTCCTTGGCCATCTGATCCACCGTTGGCTTGGGCTGACCCTCGCCATAAGTGACCTGACCCTCCGCCGAAAGCGGCGGTGCCATCGCGAGGTTGAGGTTCGCGAAATAGGGGTTGTAGTGCAGGCCCGGACCCGTCTTGGAATCAGGGAACTTGGCCAGCAGCTCGGCAGGCTGGGTCGTGTAGCCAGTCAGCAGCGAATAGATGTAATTCGCGCCGTCATGCCGCGCCTTCGCCATCAGCGACAGATCTGGCGGGATGGCATTGTTGTTGGCAGCTGCAGCAGCAACATTGTTGGGATAGACCAGCGGGAACTTGTCCGCAGGCATGCCTTCACGCGTTGTCGCCTCACCCGTGCTTGCATCGATCGAAGGCACCTGACGGGCCTTGGCGATCGCCTTGATCTCGGCTTCGTTATAGCCAAGGTCGGACAGGCTGCGGAAAGCAACCTGATGGAGCGAGTGACAAGCTGCGCACACTTCCGAATAGACTTGGAAGCCGCGCTGCAGCTGGGCGCGATCGAAGCTGCCCAAAGGCCCTTCAAAGCTGAAGCCAGCCTTTTTGGGATGCTCGTGGAACTCATGCTCCGCCGTGGGCACGGGTGGCTCACTGACGAACGCGACAGCGCCCCAGATGAAGCTGAGCAGCAGCATGCCTGCAAAGAACAGGCCGACGAGGCCGCCTAGGATACGAACCATTGCTAAGCCCCCTTATTCAGCGGCCGCAGCGGCGGGCGCCGCATCGACAGCGTCATGCTTGTTCTTTGATTTGCTGAGCACAGCCTCGGTGATCGAGCCTGGCAGCGGATCCGGCCGCTCGATCGACGAGATGATCGGCAGGATGATCAGGAAATGTGCGAAATAATAGGCCGCCGCGATCTGGCTGATCATCACATAGGGCTCTTCAGCCGCTGCACCGCCGCAATAGCCAAGGATGGCGACATCGACGAGGAGCAACCACCAGAACTTGCGGAACAGCGGACGATAGCGACCCGAGCGAACCGGCGACGTGTCGATCCAGGGCAGGAAGAACAGCAGCAGGATCGATGCGAACATCGCCATGACGCCGAGCAGCTTGGCCGGGATGATCACGATGCCGGTAAACGGGATGACCAGATC
>Ga0307414_10002280_pt1 | contig 10022 bp, 10 predicted proteins | sample DK1Ometagenome_FD_203804 | JGI IMG/M metagenome (GOLD analysis project Ga0307414, IMG submission 203804) | Maize rhizosphere microbial communities from greenhouse at UC Davis, California, United States - DK15-O-3 | ecosystem: Host-associated > Plants > Roots > Rhizosphere > Soil | place: USA...
CTTCGTTTTTATTGACAGCTCCTTTGGAATATGATGCAGATAATTTTAAGGAAGCGCTGAATGTTTTAAAGCTTGCAGGTTTCACAAGACTTGAGATCAACGGTAATGTAGCCGGTATTGAAGACCTGGAAAGCTTCGGTTTTACTCCTGAAAAGGGGATGATCATTAATCTTGTAATCGACCGTTTTTCTTATGAAGAAGACGAAAGTTTCCTTCAAAGGCTGGCAGATTCTATCCAAATGGCATTTTATGAAGGTCATGGCTATTGTTCACTGAAAAATCCGGATACCGGAAAAGTAAAAGAATTTTCCAATAAATTTGAGCTGGATGGCATGGAGTTCCTTGAACCGAATGTTCATTTTTTCAGTTTCAACAACCCATACGGAGCATGTCCGGCATGTGAAGGCTACGGAAAAGTGATCGGAATAGATGAAGATCTGGTTATTCCCAATAAAACACTATCCGTTTATGAGGATGGAGTGGTTGCCTGGAGAGGTGAAAGTATGAGTGAGTGGAAAAAAGCATTCATTAAAAAAGCTGGAGACTTCCCTATCCACAAACCTTACCACCAACTGACCAAAGAACAGAAAAATTTCCTGTGGAAAGGAGACGGTAAAAGCAGTTTTCCTTCTATCAATAATTTCTTCAAAATGCTTGAAGAAAACCTGTATAAGATCCAGTACCGCGTTATGCTTTCCCGATACAGAGGGAAAACACTATGCCCTACCTGTGAAGGCCTGAGACTGCGGGAAGAAACAAGCTGGGTAAAAGTGAACGGACACAATATCCAGTCCATGATCGAGCTTCCATTGGATGAATTGTATCCTTTAATAGAGGGGCTGAAGCTTTCCGAACATGATCAGGATGTCGCCAAAAGATTATTGTACGAAATCAAAACACGTATCGAATTTTTACTAAAAGTAGGTTTAGGCTATTTAACCCTGAACAGGACCTCCAATACCCTTTCCGGTGGTGAAAGCCAGAGAATTAATCTTGCTACAAGCTTAGGAAGTTCCCTGGTAGGCTCCATCTATATCCTGGATGAACCTTCTATCGGACTTCACTCAAGAGATACGGAAAACCTGATCGGAGTTTTAAAAAACCTCCGTGATCTGGGAAATACCGTGATTGTCGTTGAACACGATGAGGATGTTATGAAAGCTGCTGACTATATCATCGATATTGGTCCGGAAGCAGGTTATCTTGGTGGTGAACTGGTATTTGCCGGAGATTATAATGATCTTAAAAATGCGGATACCCTTACTTCAAAATATTTAACCGGAAGAATGGAAATTGAAGTTCCTAAAAAGCGCAGAAAAGCTAAGGAATGGATCCATATCAAGGGGGCAAGACAGAATAACCTGAAAAATATAGATGTAGATGTTCCTTTGGAAAGCCTTACCGTAATCTCTGGTGTTTCCGGAAGCGGAAAGTCTACACTGATGAAGGAAATTTTAACCAATGACATCCAGATTCAACTTGGAATGGGTGGAAAAAAAGGAGATTATGATTCTGTAGAATTTCCAAAAAAGCTGATTAAAAATATTGAACTGATCGACCAGAACCCAATCGGTAAATCTTCACGTTCCAATCCGGTAACCTACCTGAAAGCATATGATGACATCAGGGATCTTTTTGCCAAGCAGAAAGTTTCAAAAATGATGGGTTATAAGCCCAAGCACTTCTCTTTTAACGTAGATGGCGGAAGATGTGATGAATGTAAAGGGGAAGGCGTGATCAATGTTTCCATGCAGTTCATGGCAGACATTGAGCTTGAATGTGAAGTGTGTAAAGGAACGCGTTTTAAAAACGAGATTCTGGAAGTGAAATTTGATGAAAAAAGCATTTCCGATATTCTTCATATGACGGTGGATGAAGCTTTGGAATTCTTTAAAGACAATAATGAAGAAAAGATCGTTACAAAACTGAGACCGCTTCAGGAAGTTGGATTAGGCTATCTGCAGCTGGGACAAAGCTCTTCTACCCTTTCCGGCGGTGAAGCACAGCGTGTAAAACTGGCTTCATTCCTTGTGAAAGGAGTTACTACTGACAAAACCCTGTTTATTTTTGATGAACCTTCTACAGGACTTCATTTTCATGATATCCAGAAGTTACTGAAATCCCTGCAGGCACTGATTGATCTTGGGCATTCGGTAATTGTTATTGAACATCAGCCGGATATTATCAAATCGGCGGATTATATTATAGATATTGGCCCGGAGGCAGGAAAATATGGCGGTGAAGTTGTTTTCGCAGGCACTCCGGAAGATCTTGCAAAAGATAAAAAATCGCACACAGCAAAATACATCAAGGAAAAACTTGAAAGCTAAATAGTAATAGAGAGTCGTTTATTGGCTCTCTATTTTTTTTCCACAAAAGAAACAAAAGCTTTTTTGACACTTAAGAGATTTAAAGATTGCTACTTTGTGAATAAGGAGTTCCCTTAAGTTTTAATAAAAAAATCAAAGATTTTTTGTCTTGAATCTCTAAAACTTTGGAATCAAATGCTATTCATTTATTTATTTGCTTATTTTTCACCTTTTCAATCTGATTAAACAACATGAACTATAAAATTCTATCTGCACCTTTTCTTATTCTGTCATTATTCAGCTGTACATCTAAAAAAATGATCAATTCAGATCAAGCCTATGAAACAAAACGGGATACGCTGACCTTATTTGATAAAAGCCGGAACCGGAAGATCCCTGTTGCCTTGTACACGCCTAAAACAGAGCAAGATATTCCCGGGCAAAAGGTGGTTATTTTCAGTCATGGCTATGGTGCCAATAAAGGCGGTGATTATTTTCTTTATTCTTATTTAACCGAAGCACTGGCATCAAAAGGATATTTTACAGTAAGCATTCAGCATGAACTTCCAGCCGATGAACTGATTCCAATGGAAGGAAAACCGCAGGTCGTAAGAATGCCTTTCTGGGAAAGAGGGGCCGAAAATATTTTATTTGTTTTGAACGAGCTTAAAAAGTCCAGGCCGGATCTTGACTATAAACATCTGACATTGATTGGCCATTCCAACGGTGGAGATATGACCGCTTTATTTGCCAGCAAGCATCCTGAACTTGTCTATAAAATTATTACCATGGACAACCGGAGAATGTATCTTCCAAGAACTTCCCATCCTAAAATATACACCCTGCGTTCTAATGATTATCCCGCTGATGAAGGCGTTCTTCCATCACCTGAAGAACAGGTAAAATACCACATCACAGTACAGCCTACCGATATCAACCACGGGCATATGGACAATAAAGGAAGTGAAAAAGAGAAAACTACGCTAAAAAACACCATCTTAAAATATGCTGAATAACAATCACTTACAAACTTATCCACATTAAATTGTGGATAAGTTGTGAATTTTAACATTAAATTCATGTTTCGTATTAAAAATTGTGCTACATTTACTATGTAATACAACTGAAATGAAATCATTTTTTGCTTTTTTCAGCTTTGAAATTGCAATTAAATTTGAAATAAAAATTTAAGCACAGCATTGTCGGCTGTGCTTTTTTATTGTTGTCTAATTAAAAAAATGAGATGTATTTATCTACTGGATCCGCTTCTAAAGAGCGGATTCTTTTTTTGCCTCTATTCAGTTCCTGTCATGAATGAATTCTGAATAAAATTATTTTAAAGACCGTAATTATTGGAAAATTTTTATTTATTTAAATTAATTAGTATTTTTATTTTTTCCAAAGGCCTCATAGTTCAACGGATAGAATAGAAGTTTCCTAAACTTTAGATCCAGGTTCGATTCCTGGTGAGGCTACACTTCACCCTTTATTTATGATACCTTTAGACCTCATACCCCCGATTTTACCCCCGGTTAATATAAAAAGGGACTGAAATAATCCCCTTTTATCTTTTATGATAATTTTATTTTGCTAATTTCCTAGTCAATTCCATTATTCTAATTTTTTCTGCTTCTCTTTTTGCTTTAGCGATTGTTGCTTTATCAAGTGTAGGTGATTTTGTAGATACTTCCTTTTCTTCAAGATACTTTCGTATTTCAATCTCCGGAATAGCATCCAATATTTTTCTAATCATTTCTTTCATGGTGATATTTTCAAATTAAAATGAATTATCGTAAAGATTTAACCTTTAAATGTAAAAACTATTTTCCAATTATGCAAAATATATGAAATTAAAGCATTACTTTACTTAAAAACCGTAAATGACTGTAATTAAGCTATTGGAATGTCCAAAAATCGAATTTATATTTGATCTGTCAATGCGATCATATTAAACTACTATTTGAATTACTAAACATAAAAAAGCCGCTTTAAGGGTTACACTTGCGAAATGTATGATGTATTGACACCCCTTATTATGGCTTTTATTTTTCGCTATGAATGCAAATGTAAACAATTTTGCCGGGAATAACGGTCATGAAAAAATGACAAGTTTGATGCTTGCAGAGTTAACTGGAAAACCTCATTCAGACCTTATGAAGTCAATTAGAAGAATGGAGCCAGCATGGACGAATGTTAACCAAGGAAAATTTTCCCTCGTTAATTACAGTGATGTGAAAGGTGAATTAAGGCCAATGTTCGAATTATCAAAAACTGAGTGCTTATTTATTGCTACAAAATTCAATGATGAAGCAAGAGCAAAGGTGATTCTAAGATGGGAGCAGCTGGAAAAAGAAAAATCTAATTTAATGAATTTATATCAAAATGATCCGTTTATTCAATTACGAATGAACCAAATTCAACAACAGCAGCAAATCGAGCAACTGGAATCGAAAGTAAATCTTATTGAAGCAAAATCTGCTACTAGGCCGGATTATTTTTCTGTAATGGGATTTGCTATACTGAACAAAATTACTGTAGGATTAACCATAGCTGCCTCTATCGGAAGGAAAGCGGCGGCAATCTGTAAGAAGAATGGATTTCCTACAGATGAGGTTCCTGATCCGAGATTTGGCAAAGTCAAACTTTATCCCAGAAATGTCCTGGAGGTAGTTTTCAACGAAACAATGTTCTCATAAAATACAAAAGCCCTGGATGCCAGGGCTTTTGTATTTCTTACCAGTCATTACTTCCTTCGTACTTCTTATTCATTGCTTCTTTTAAATCCGCAACAATTGCTTCAACTTTTAATCTCGTTTTATATTTTACATCTTCCCATCCATAATTATAGGCTATACCTCTACCCTTTTCCGGAGCCTCTTCTGTAAGAGTAAGTCTACCGTAATCTATGCGGTTGCAAATATTACCACGTGATCCTTTATGGTCGAAAGAATGGAAAAGATACTTGTACCTTCCGTCTTTCAAAAATATACTAAACTTATATGTTAGGTCCTTCAACACATGATGAGCCTTTGTATTTTTTGTCTGCTCTGTAGTCATAATAACCGATACCACTAATCTCTCCTGCTTGCTTGTCTTCAGTTTTTATTAAATTGTTTTTAGAATTAAAAACTTGCGATGTCCATGTTCTGGCCCGATTGTATAACTCCTCTTTAGTGGTTGTTGAATCTACTTTGACAACTTCATCAAAGTGGAGGTCTTGTGAATAAGTGCATATTGATAACAAAATGATTGTTAAAATTATAATTTTTTTCATTACTGGAATTAATTAATTGGCTTGTATTGCTTGCTGATTTTATACATCGTTTGATTTTTGTAAACGTTCATCTGATAATAAATATCATTTTTTTTATAAACTATATAGTAAATATAATCAGAAACATCGTGTTGCTTACGTAGGATAGATACAATCTCATTAAATGTGGATTTCTTTAATTTAATATCATCCACCTCGCTACTTATGAATGAATCAACCATTTCAGCGGATGGATCTTGACTTAACGCTTTACATATGTTATACCATGATTCTTTATTCTCAATTTCTTTTTTCGACAAAAAGGAAAATTCTGTAATTGTTTTGCTTTCATCTTTTTCATCGGCTAAAACATTAAATGTTGGAAAATCATAAACTCTGCTTTCCAAACCAAAGTCTACTCCACTATCTGTATATTTTTTATTAATTTTCTTTTCAAAAGATTCAAATGAATTACCTAATTGTGAAGCTATATCAGTGAATTGCTCAGTCGTTTGACTACTATATAATACAGGAAACAAAATAAATAATAACTGTTTATTCATAATTAAAGTTTTACATATCTATCCTCATTTGGATGCTCGAATAAATATAGAAATAAATTTATTGTCAAGAAAAATGATCAGTAACTTTTTAGATGATACTTCCCCGTTATCATTATAATTGAGTTCGATGGGTTTACTTTATCCGTAGCAGGAATGACTTTATATCCTCCAGCTAATAATTCTCCGGTTACTGGATCATTGTATGAGAAAGTACCATCCGCTTTGAATTCATACACAAACAATTGCTCAGGTCCTGCGGGAATCCAATTATTTCTTTCTATAGAAAATCGGCCCGAGAATTTCCAGGTTGCTACTAGCTCATTTGCTAATTGTTTTTCGTTATGAAGGCTGTCACTGTAATTTTCTTCAGAGGTATTTACGCAACTTTGGATTGATGAGATTGCTACTATTAAGTATATAAGTAAAATTCTTTTCATTATTATTGTTTTTGCAAAGATAAATATAAAGCATTTAACCCATTACGGTTACCCGTAAAATCACCCTTTTTTGAATCATTATAAAATACATGAAGAGTAAAAAATAAATCATTGTAATTTGAAATATTTATTTATATTAGCAATTCAAGGAATTGTGATTTAGTATGAGGTAAGTGTCTGATTTAATTAATAATTTTATAAAGAATTTAAAACTTTATTATCAATGAAGACAAAACTAATTATTTTAGCAGCTGCAGCAAGTGTATTGCTATTTTCTTGTACAAGCGATAGAAACGATGAAGAGCCTATACAACCCAATACAACATCTAAAGCTATCAATGTAGAAAAACTAAAAATTAATAACAGAGAAGAAACATCAAGAGAGGGAGACACCATAGTTGCTCCTCCTAACGTCGATGTATTTTTACCTGATAACCCGGATAACGATAAAATCATTCCTCCAGGAGATGTTAGACCTCCAAAGAATTAGTAAAATAAAATACTCAACAATTTCAGCACTAGGAAGTGTTTTAGTGCTGATTTCTGCCACTTTTCCTTTTATAAATAATATTGTTGCGGTTTTCGCTCCTGGTGAGGCCACAAGTGCAAATAAACAATATATAATACCGGCAGCCCTGCTTTATTTGCTGTAATTGTATATAACCCTTAAAGCCTGGCAAGTAGTTTATTATTTTTCAGGTATTTTCATTACATTTATAAAATCCTCCCGCATTACTTTAGTCATGTGTTTTGCGATTGTAGTGTCAGGCCAGAGGAGACGGGCGCCGACAGCAGAATAATCTCCGGCACTACTGCAACTTGAGTATGCAAAACCTTCTCCCCCGCCAGCTTCATCACTTAGATGACACATTGCTTCATATTTGTGCTGATATACATTCCGGTCATAGTTATTGAAGTCAATTATTTCACCATTCCATACAGCTTTATTTGCTTTCCATAATCTGAACATAGAGATGGCGGCCTCTCTATCTTCCTTAGCGTATGCGGATACATCAGGTTCCAGATCAGGATCTACAGTAAGGATATTACAGATATCCTCGGAGCTGTTGATTTCTGACTTAAAATTCACTGCATTTAGTTTTAATGACTCATTATCCGTTTTTATTATTTTCTCAGGTATTTTCATCGTATTCATAAAATCCAGCTGCATGACCTTAGTAACGTGTTGAGCTATGGTAATGCCAGGCCAAAGGAGACGGGCACCGGCATGGCTTCTGCTGCTGACAGGACGGTAGGTAAAGTACATGAGACCCGAGTCCGGATCAACTTCATCACCCAGATCAAACAAAATCTCGAACTTCTCCTGATTATCATTATTGAAATCAATCATTTCACCATTCCATGCCGCCTTATTTGCGTTCCACAATCTGAAGAGGGAAACAGCAGCCTTTTGATCCTCTTCATCATACGCAGATACATCTGGTTTCAGGTCAGGATCTATGTTCAGTATTTTACAAATATCCTCATAGCTGTTCACTTCCGATTCGAAATTCATTTTTTAATTAGCTTAATGGTTAAGTAGTCTGTTTTTTCTCCTATTAGAATTAGATTAGTCAGCCCGAATTATTTATAATTACAACATATTAATCACCTCTGAAATATATCTCAGTTAAACAGCTGCCTGTAGCTTAAAGGAGTTTTTTCTGTTTTCTTTTTAAACAGTTTATTAAAGGACTGGGGATGCTCAAATCCTAAAGCATACGCTACTTCTGACACCGAAAAGCTTGTTGCGGTAAGATATTCCTTAGCTTTTTCGATCAGTTTTTCATGAATATGCTGCTGGGCATTCTGTCCCGTAAGATTCCGGAGCATATCACTCAGGTAATGGGGTGAAAGGTTCATTTGTGAGGCCAGGAATTCTACAGTGGGAAGTCCTTTGGTTAATGTTTCCTGCCGGTTGAAATAATTGTCCAGTATCAGCTCCATTTTAGATAAAAGATCACTGTTCGCTGCTTTTCTTGTGATAAACTGTCTTTTATAAAAACGGTTGCTGTAATTCAGCAGAACCTCGATATAGGAAACAATAACATCCTGGCTGATTTCATCAATCGTTGTATTCAGCTCATTCCGGATATTATTCAGCAATCCGGTTATGGTGGTTTTTTCCTGGTCAGACAGATGCAGCGCCTCATTGGTGTCATAGGAAAAGAAACCGAATTTTCTGATATTCCTGGCCAACGGATAAGTCCGTATAAAATCCGGATGTACCAGAAGTGTATAACCACAATATTCTGCATCCGAATCTGTAGAAAGAATCTGTCCCGGCGCCGTAAACATCATACCTCCTTCATTGAAATCGTAATATCCCTGCCCATATCCCATCTTTCCATGTTCAGAAAATTTATAGGAAATCTTATAAAAATTCAGATGAAAGCTTCTGTTCAGCAATTCTTTTTTAACAATCATTTTTGTGTTATCTACCAGGCTTACCAATGGATGAAGCGGTTTGGGAAGTTTCAGCAGGTCATGAAGCTCTGATATGGACGAAATTTTCATCGGTGTATTATCTTTCTTTTCCATGATATAAATGTATTAAATATTTAGCTTAAAGAACAAAACAGCACAAATAAGGCTATTCATGCTGTTCTGATATTTAAATTATCTTAGATGAACTGTTTCCCGAACTGCTCTCTGAAATTTTCATCTCCCAGTTCAAGACGCTGTGCATATAATGCTTTTGCATCTTCTCCGGCTACATATCTCAACTGTTTCTTACCGTCTGTAGCTGCTTCATAAACAACTTCTGCAATCTGTTCCGGTGTAGAAGCCGCTTCCATCATTCCTTCCATACTGGAAAAAAGTGAATTGGAAATTTCTTCGTAGGCCGGACTTGTTGCTGAATCTAATGAACGGCTTACAAAATCAGTTTTAATACCTCCGGGAGATACGGTTTTGATATCGATCCCGAATTTGTTCAATTCATAAGCTAAACTCTCACTCCACCCTTCCAGAGCCCATTTAGTGGCATGATAAGTTGAACCCAAAGGAAATGCAATCAAACCTCCGATTGAAGTGGTGGTAATAAACATCCCGCTCTTTTTCTCTCTGAAATAGGGAATAAAAGCCTGTGTTACGCGGATCACCCCGAGAAGATTGGTATCCAGCTGTTTTAAGATCTGTTCATCTTTTAAGGCTTCCAGAGGACCAATAAGCCCGTATCCTGCATTATTGAAGACTACATCCACATTACTTAGCTCAAGAGCCTTATTAACGGTTGATTTTATCTGCTCCAGATTGGTAACATCCAAAGGAAGCAGGGTTACATTTTCCAAAGCAGCAAGTTCTGAAGCAGCTTCAGGATTTCTCATAGTTGCAATAACGTTCCAGCCTCTGCTTTGAAATAATTGGGCAGCCGCTTTTCCTAATCCTGTAGAAGCGCCTGTTATAAAAATTGTTTTCATTTTGTTCTGTATTAAATTAACAGGACAAAGGTCAGCAT
>Ga0307414_10002281_pt1 | contig 10021 bp, 10 predicted proteins | sample DK1Ometagenome_FD_203804 | JGI IMG/M metagenome (GOLD analysis project Ga0307414, IMG submission 203804) | Maize rhizosphere microbial communities from greenhouse at UC Davis, California, United States - DK15-O-3 | ecosystem: Host-associated > Plants > Roots > Rhizosphere > Soil | place: USA...
GTATATTACTGATTGCCCTTTTTACAGCATGTAAAAAGAACCCGGTAGCCCCTGCGGTTGAAGCTCCTGAGGTTTCTGTAGTGGTTCCTGAGGACCCGAATTACCAAACGGTAGCCGCCAGTATTGAGATTTCTCCAGTATTGGAAGGTGCAAAATTTGTCTGGGTAAATGCCTCGAAAAAGGCAGTTACTTTAAAATTTAAGTACACAGTTGATGGTATTAATAAGGAAACACTGGTTGATAATAATGTAGTGGAAAATGGTACGGTTACGATTCCCATTTTTGAGATGACTAACTTTTCCATTACTATTTCAAATACCGGAGGTAAATTCTCAACAACAAGGTTGATTGGGGTGTTACCTGTTCAAAAGCCGGAAGCTAAGCTAGCTAAAACAGGATGGACCGCAACGGCATCAAGTGAAATTAACAACCCCGATGAAGAGCTCAATGGGGCGATGAATATTGTGGATGCAGTTGACTTAATGAGTATCACTAACCCTTCAGCCCCCTCTTTCTGGCAGTCAGATTATAATCTTGATCCAATTTATCCTTATCCACATTGGTTAATTGTTGACATGAAGCAGGCCATTAAGATTACTAAGGTGGGTTTAAATGCACATAATGACGGGAATCAGGGTTTTACCCAATTTAAAATTGAAGGAAGTGTGGATGGAATTGGTTTCACCAATATAGGAGGAACAGATAAAACTTTTAATCCGAAAATTACCACAGAGCAAACTTTTGCTGTTGGTCCTGCAACTGCCATCCGGTATGTTAAGATTACCTTATTACTGGGCTCTCCATATCCTTGTCTAGGTAATTTTGAAGCTTACGCAAGGCAGTAATTTACGGTGTTTTAGTTGATAAGGTAGTTTCCTTCAGCTTTTTATGATTAAAAATTGAAATATATGCAGCTTTATGAATGGGTGATCTTGGTTTTAGCCATCATTGATGGCCTCATCCTTCTCGGCATTAGTGCGATGAAAGACAACGCTTAAAACCACAAAAGGCCAGTCATTGATTGGCCTTTTGTGGTTTTATAACTGGGTTATGTAAATAGTTCCTGCAGGTCTCTGTCGGCAGTAGGAATTTTCTTTAAGAAGTCGTCAAAGCCTGCGCCTTCCTGGGAACTGTACATACCATAAGCGTCTAAAATATATCCGATCTGCCCGTCTTTATCTTCCAATAAGTAAAGAACGGAATTATCACCTGGATCTGAAGCTCCTTCAAAACGGTATGTTTTTATAATGGATAAATCTTCCGGGTTGTAAATTTTATTGACGCCAACCCCTTGCATTTTACCATGATCTGTCATCTTGATTTCGTTATCCAGGCCTTTAAGCCTTAATTTTTCTAAAATCTGGCTAAGCGTATTCATTTCTATCGGCTGTTCCATAATGATTGATGTTTTATACTTAATTAAACAACGGGATAAGAAAATGGTTTTTTGTTTATGCAATCGGGAGTTATTTGTCATCATGATTAAAACTTAGCGCAATGGCAACCTTAAACGTTCCTCAAAATGGCCAGGCCATGAAAGGAAAAAACAGAACCCGAAAAGCAGCACCTTCAGTAGACCTGACTGCAATGGTAGATTTAGCTTTTCTCTTAATCACCTTTTTTATGCTCACTACGTCCTTGTCTAAGTCTCAGGCAATGGAGATTGCCAAACCGGTAATTGACGTGCCCAGTCAGCCGTATCCGGCCTCACGTACAGTTACGTTGCTTTTGGGAAAGAGAAATCATATCGTTTGGTATAGGGGTGAAGCTGGAAAGTCGGAGCCTCATAAAGCTACCTTTGCTACGATTCATGAGGTTTTGAACAGGAACAAATCGGCGATTGCGAAGACACATGGTAATGATCCTTCGAAATTTATGGTGGTGATCATTAAGCCTACTGAAAAGTCTACCTATAAAAATTTTGTAGATGCATTGGATGAAATGAAGATCACCGATGTTAAATCTTACCTGATCGATGATGGTCATTTATTGAAAGAAGATGCTGCCTTGCTGGCAAAATTTGATTTGTAAGACCTGACACTACCCAGGCAATATCAGAACAGAACCCAAATAAAAATGGCCGAATGAACAATTAACAAATGTTCATTCAGCCATTTTTCAATGTAATTTTAATGCTTATAGTGCAAATGCAGCTTTTACTTTATCTACGAAGTCAAGTTTTTCCCAGGTAAACAATTCTACAGTTACTGTTTTTTCTTCTCCGTTTGGCGTTCTGAAAGTTTTAGTCACGGTTTCAGATTTACGTCCCATATGGCCATAAGCAGCAGTTTCGCTATAGATTGGGTTTCTTAATTTTAAGCGTTGTTCAATAAAGTAAGGACGCATATCAAATAAACCTTCCACAATCTTAGCGATCTCGCCATCTGTTTTGTTTACTTTTCCTGTACCGTAAGTGTTAATATAGATTCCCATTGGCTTAGCTACACCAATGGCATAACTCACCTGTACAAGAATTTCTTCTGCAACACCTGCAGCTACCAGGTTTTTAGCGATATGGCGTGTAGCATAGGCTGCACTTCTGTCCACTTTACTTGGATCTTTTCCTGAGAAGGCACCACCACCATGTGCACCTTTACCACCGTAAGTATCTACGATGATTTTACGGCCTGTTAATCCGGTATCACCATGTGGTCCACCGATCACAAATTTACCAGTCGGGTTGATATGGTATTCAATCGCATCATTAAATAAATGTGCATATTGAGGATATTTAGCAATGATTCTTGGGATTAGAATAGCCACAAGGTCTGTTTTGATTTTTGCCAACATGATTGATTCTTCATCAAAATCATCATGCTGTGTAGAAATTACAATGGCATCAATGCGGACAGGTTTGTTATTATCGTCATATTCTAAGGTTACTTGTGATTTGGCATCAGGGCGTAAATAAGTGATTTCGTTATTTTCGCGTCTTAACGCAGCAAGTTCCTGTAATAGTTTATGAGAGAGATCAAGGGCTAAAGGCATATAATCTTCTGTTTCGTTGGTTGCATAACCGAACATCATTCCCTGATCACCTGCGCCTTGTTCTTCTTTACTGCTTCTGTCAACGCCCTGGTTGATATCCTGAGATTGTTCATGTATCGCAGAAAGGATCCCGCAGGAGTTTGCTTCGAACATGTATTCACTTTTCGTATAACCAATTTTTCTGATTACATCACGTGCAATCTGCTGCACATCAAGATAAGTTTTGGATTTTACCTCACCAGCTAAAATCACCTGACCAGTCGTAACAAGTGTTTCACATGCAACTTTTGACTCCGCGTCAAAAGCAAGGAAATTATCAATTAATGCGTCGGAGATTTGATCTGCGATCTTATCTGGGTGACCTTCGGAAACAGATTCTGATGTAAATAAATATGACATCTTAAATAATTAATTTTGTGATAAACAATTATATAAAATGGCCTCTGATCCTGCAAAACAGGTCGTAAAATGAAGTGAATAATAGGTTAGCACTTTTTTTTACGTGGTTGCAATCCCGCTATTTTTGATGATAGCATCGCAAATCAGTCCACTTTAATGTTGCAAAATTACTATATATATTCAAATAGTCAAAAAATATCAATTATTTTGTACCGTATTTAAACCAGCATTTTGTCAAAATCGAACATTTTATTTATTATCAACCCCATTTCAGGAGGAAAGGATAAGCTGAAGATCCCGGGACTAATCGATGCAAATTTGGACCGTTCCAAATTTAATGCGAACTATAGCTTTACGGAGTATATTGGTCATGCCTCAGAAATTGCAGAGGAAGCGGCGAGTAAAAATTTCGACATTATTGTTGCTGTTGGAGGGGATGGGACCATTAATGAGATCGGAACCAAGGTGATGCAACAAAATAAGATTCTTGGGATTCTTCCATTCGGTTCGGGGAATGGTTTATCCAGATTCCTGAAAATCCCGATGAATACCACCCAGGCCATTAAAGTGATCAATGATTGTAAAGTAAGCGTAATTGATACTGCGAGATTTAATGACAAGTGCTTTTTTAACATGGCGGGAATGGGATTTGATGCGCATATCAGTTCTGTTTTTGCAGGAAATAAATCCAGGGGTCTTTCAGGATACCTGAAACTCGGGTTTAAGGAAATGCTTAATTATAAACCACAAACCTACCATATATATATAGATGGTAAGGAGTACATCCGGACCGCATTTGTGGTAAGCGTTGCCAATTCTTCTCAATATGGAAATAATGCCCATATTGCACCTAATGCTTCTATTACAGATGGTTTACTGGATGTCTGCATCATTAAGGAGTTCCCTATATATAAAATTCCGGTACTGGCTTATCATATGCTGAATGCTTCTGCTGACCAGTCGAATATGGTCGAGATCATTCAAGGAAGGGAAATCCGTATCCAAAGAAAGTCTAACGATGCAATCCATATTGATGGGGAACCTTTTTTTATGGGCAAGGAGATCAATGTTTCTATTGCACCATTGTCATTAAATATCATTACACCTGATTATGAAAGCTAAAAAGAAAATATTGAATGATTTTGGCGGGATTATGTTTTCTACAGATCCTTCCTTTATATATGAATCAGAGACGGAAGGTGTAAATGAACCGCTTCCTAACCAACAACAAGACTTGAGGGTCATGCTGGACAGAAAAAACCGTGGTGGAAAAGGGGTAACGCTGGTTACCGGGTTTATCGGGACTACAGAAGCGTTGGAGACCCTTGCTAAAATGTTAAAATCTAAATGTGGGGTAGGAGGGGCTGCAAAAGATGGCGAGATCCTGATTCAAGGCGATTTTAGGGACAAGGTCTTACTCCTTCTTCAGAAAGAAGGATATAAAGTCAAAAAATCAGGAGGCTGATAAATCGCCTTAAATATTTTGTAATTACCTGATTTTCAGTAATATTGATGTTAGTGTATACGGCACAATAAGTAAAATTTTTCCTGCAAAAGCACTGCTTTTCCCTTTTTATCTGTATAACTTTGTCTCACTAACTTATTTATTTATGAGCAAAGCACTTACGCTTAAGCCGGATTTAAGCTATTTGAATTTAAATTCAGATCAATCCTTATACCAGCTTGATGTAGCACAATTGGTTGAAGAGGCCTTAAAAAATGGAGAAGGAACCCTTGCCGATACCGGAGCATTGGCAATTGATACAGGTAAATTTACCGGTCGTTCTCCAAAAGACAGATTTATTGTTTGTGATGCACTAACAGAAGACTCGGTTTGGTGGGGAGATATAAATATTAAATTTAGCCCTGAAAACTTTGACGCGCTTCTGAAGAAGGTAACTACGCACCTTAATCAGCAGAAATATTATGTGAGGGATGCTTATGCCTGTGCAGATGAGAGCTATAAAACTACAATCAGAGTAGTTACAGAGACTGCTTATCAGAATTTGTTTGCAAATAACCTGTTTCTGAGATTTGAACAGGAAGAAGTCGTGGAAACACCAGAATGGACCATCATCGCTGCTCCGACATTTTTTGCAGATCCTGCCGTTGACGGTACTCGTCAGGGAAACTTCTCGTTATTGAATTTTTCTAAGAAGATGATCCTTATCGGAGGATCAGGTTATACCGGTGAGATAAAAAAAGGAATTTTTTCGGTGCTTAATTTTATTCTCCCTGAACAAAGAAATACCTTATCTATGCATTGTTCAGCCAATGTAGGCGAGGCGGGTGATACGGCCATCTTCTTTGGATTATCAGGAACGGGAAAAACAACGCTTTCTGCAGATCCTGAAAGAGGGCTGATCGGAGATGACGAACATGGTTGGGGTAAAGAAACCATTTTCAACTTTGAAGGTGGCTGTTATGCTAAGTGCGTAGACCTTACTGAAGAGAAAGAACCACAGATTTTTAAAGCAATTAAGTTTGGGTCATTGTTGGAAAATACCAATTATTTTCCCGGAACGCGTGCTGTAGATTTCAGTAATATTGATAAAACAGAAAATACAAGGGTTGCTTATCCGATTCACTATATTGAAAATGCGGTTGCCCCTTCTATCGGAGGGATACCTAAAAACATATTTTTCCTTACTGCAGATGCATTTGGCGTATTGCCGCCAATCTCAAAATTGACTCCCGGGCAGGCGATGTTTCACTTTATTTCAGGGTATACAGCGAAGGTTGCAGGAACTGAAGCGGGTGTCACAGAGCCACAGGTAACGTTTTCCGCTTGTTTTGGTAAGGCATTTTTACCTTTACATCCTACAAAATATGCCTCACTTCTTGGTGAAAAGATGCGTGCACACAATGTAAATGTCTGGTTGGTGAACACTGGATGGAGTGGAGGCGCTTATGGTGTTGGAAAAAGGATGAAACTGGCTTATACCCGGGCTATGATTACTGCTGCTTTAAAAGGTGAGCTGGAAAAAGAAAGGTTTAATACAGATCCAATCTTTGGTTTACAAATTCCAGAAGCATGTCCAGGCGTTCCATCAGAAATATTACATCCTAAAAATACCTGGGAAGACGAAAAAAAATACGACCAGAAAGCAAACGAACTTGCGTTGGCTTTTATCAACAATTTTAAGCAGTTTGAGACTTTTGCAAGTGAAGAAATGCTCGCTTCATTCCCTAAAGTTGTCGAAAACGCACCTTAAAGCATTTTTTTTGCTCAAAAATTTGCATTTCAATTTTTTTTTAGTTTTAATTGTGAAAGATTGTCTCCACACCGAGACAATCTTTTTTAATATACGCCGATACGGACAGGGGGGAGAGTCTCAAAGGGAAGGAACTAACGATTATTTAATTTGGAATTAAAATCAAAGTTATAAATTTGTTCTTACAACAATTGTTTGTAATGATCGTTGTGTGTATTACAGAATATTAATCTAAATTTAAAAAAAACACAAGTACTAAAAACTAAAAAACTAAAAAAAAATGGCAAACGCACCAAAACCAACAACAGTTAAAAAAGAAAGCTCATCTGCTTCAAATTTATTCGCTACATTAACAATTCCTATTTGTATCATTATCGGAATACTTGTTTTCAAGTTTATTTTAGGTGATAGAAATAACTTCATTGATGGTGCAGATCCGGATTTGCATGACACTATGCCAAAAGTAGGTAACTATGCAGGTATGGCTTACAAAGGCGGTGTAATCGTACCGGTACTTATGGGTATGTTTTTAATGGTTATTGTATTCTCTATTGAGCGTATGATTGTTATTGGAAAAGCAACAGGTAAAGGTAGCTTAGATGCTTTCGTTAAAAAAGTACAAGCACTTTTAAACTCAAATAACATCGAAGGTGCTATGGCTGAGTGTGATAGACAACAAGGTTCAGTGGCTAACGTAATCAAATCTGGTTTGAAAAAATACAGAGAAATGGAAGTTGAGCCGAACATGGATACTGATCAGAAATGTTTAGCTATCCAGAAAGATATCGAAGAAGCAACTACATTAGAAATGCCAATGTTAGAGCAAAACTTAACCGTAATTGCAACATTAGTATCAGTAGGTACATTAACAGGTCTATTAGGAACAGTAACAGGTATGATCAAGGCCTTCGGTGGTTTGGCTAACTCTGGTGCTCCGGATCAGGCTGCATTAGCAACTGGTATCTCTGAGGCTTTGATTAACACAGCAACTGGTATTGGTACTTCTACTTTCGCAATTATCATGTATAACATCCTGACTTCAAAAATTGATAAATTAACTTATGCAATTGATGAAGCAGGTTTCAGCATCATCCAAACTTACGCTTCTACGCATAAATAAAAAATAATGTATTTTTTTTACCGGCTTTTATGGAAAACCGGAAGAATTAACATCATTAGTTAAATACATCAATAATTTTTAAAATTATGCCAAGAGCAAAGGTTCAAAGAAAGAGTACTTCGATAGATATGACCGCCATGTGCGACGTGTCTTTCCTATTGCTTACTTTCTTTATTTTAACAGCAACAGCACGCCAGCCTGATCCTTTGGATGTTACTATCCCTTCATCGACTTATAAACTTAAAGTTCCTGATTTGGACATGGGTATATTATCGATAGGTAAAGGCAAAGTGTTTTATGAGATCGTAGGGAAAGACGTTAAAATGTCGACCCTTGATAAAATGGGTGAGAAATATAGCATTAAATTCACTCCTGAAGAGAGAGAGCGTTTTGGTGTTATTGGTGCTTTCGGAGTACCTGTTCAGAGTTTAAAGCAATTTATAATGATGAGCGGCGATGACAGAACTAAATCCGGTATCGCTACTGGTATCCCTGCTGATTCAACAAACAATCAATTGGCGGAATGGATTTTACAATCCCGTACTTCCGTTGCAGAATTACACGGCACTTCGATGCGGATAAGTATCAAAGGTGATGCTCAGGAAGAATATCCTGCAGTAAAAAAAATCGTAGATATTCTGCAGAAGCAAAAAATCAACAAGTTTAGTTTAATCACATCTGCCGAAGGCGATGCTAAATAGATAAATATTATGGCAGAATTAGATACCTCCGGCGGGGGGAAAAAAGGCAAAAAAGTAAGGAGTAAGAAAGCGAATACCAAAGTCGATTTGACGGCGATGGTGGATTTGGCCTTCTTGCTGATCACCTTCTTTATGTTGACCACTTCCCTGTCGAAACCAATTGCAATGGATATTGCAAAGCCTGATAAAGATGATAAGTCTACTGAAAAGAACGAATTACGTGCTTCTGAGACGATGACCATCCTATTGGGAAAAAACAACAAAGTAGCTTGGTACATGGGTGAGGCTGGGAAGTCTACTCCTAATGTGGAAAGTTTCAGCGATGTGAGAAAATCAATATTAGATAATAAAAAGAAAGTAGCAGAAACAACTGGCGGAAGACAGATCATTATGGTGATCAAACCTACCTCAGGAGCTACCTATAAGAACTTCGTTGACATTATGGACGAGTTAGCGATCACTAAGATCACTACTGCGCCTGCAATTGATGATGAGAACATTACTGATGCTGAAAAAGATTTCATGAAGGGTGCTGGAATTTTATAATAAGAGAATTAATAATATTAAATAGTAAGCTATGTTAGGTTCTAAAATAGATTTATTGAAACGGGAATGGCTTGATGTAGTATTTGCAAACAAGAACAAAAGTTATGGAGCTTATGAGCTTCGTAGTTCTAGTGCGGCAAATACCTCAAAAGCTTTACTGATTGCATCTACAATTTTTATAGTTGCGTTTGTATCCCCTAAAATTTTTAGCTTGATCAAAGGCAGTCTTCCCGAAGACAAAGAGATCAAGCAAGTAGAGGTGGTGGTTGCACCACCGCCACCGGTGAATCCGGATACCCCTCCACCGCCACCGGTAGAGCCTCCGCCACCGAAACAGGATCAGATTAAATTCCCTCCTCCGATTGTTAAACCGGATAACGAGGTAATCGATAAGGAACCTGTTCAGATCGAAGATTTGAAAAAAGCAGATCCTGGTCAGAAAACGATCGAAGGTGATCCTACAGCTGATATTGTTATTGCCGGTCCGGTTGGAGATGGTCCTAAACAAGCAGCAGTGGTAGAAGATACTAAGGTTTATGACTTTGTGAGCATTGAAACACAGCCAGGTTTCCCTGGAGGTATGGAGAAATTTTATGCTTATTTGAAAAAAGCAGTAAGATATCCGGCAATGGCTCAGGAAAACAACATTCAGGGTAAAGTGTTCTTATCTTTCGTAGTAGAGAAAAATGGAGACTTAACCGATATCAAAGTAGAAAGAAAACTTGGTGGTGGTACGGATGAGGAAGCAATCAGAGTATTGAAAGCAAGTCCACGCTGGACTCCAGGTATTCAGAACGGAAAACCGGTACGTGTGAAGTACAATATTCCAATCAGCTTTACCTTATCACAATAGAATAAAAGAATGTTTAACTTGAAAACATTTAAACAGAAATCGCCTCAACAGCGATTTCTGTTCATTTTAGGCCTAGTGATGTTTACGTTTTATCTGATTTTGGGATTATTACTGATCTTCTGGAAAGATATTCCGTTTGAAATCGAAAAAACCTATCGCATCTTATTCGGGCTTTTGCTAATCGCCTATGCCGCAATTA
>Ga0307414_10002282_pt1 | contig 10021 bp, 11 predicted proteins | sample DK1Ometagenome_FD_203804 | JGI IMG/M metagenome (GOLD analysis project Ga0307414, IMG submission 203804) | Maize rhizosphere microbial communities from greenhouse at UC Davis, California, United States - DK15-O-3 | ecosystem: Host-associated > Plants > Roots > Rhizosphere > Soil | place: USA...
CACTAAAATGTTTTTTACAAACCCAGACATTGGAGATAAAACATTTTGCCCCTTGGAACTATAGTTTTTAGAAACAGTATTGTAGGCTGTTCTTGCATTTTCAAATTGTAATTTTACCTGTTGATGCTCTTTCTCTGAAACTATTTTATCAGTTGCAAGTAATTTAGAACGCTCATAATCTGCTTTGGCTTTTAAATAATTTGCTTTGGCATCTTTTACTGAAGCGTCGATATTGTTTTCCGTCATGTCTGCTCCGGTAATGGTAAAAAGGGAATTTCCCGTAGTGACAGCAGAGCCAACGATCGTATTTCTACCAGAAAAAACAACTACGCCGCTCGCTTTGGCAGTAACTATCATTTCATCCCCCGGTGCAGAAAGAATTTGTCCGCTTGTTTTAATGATATCATTAAAAGTTTGTTTTTTAACCTGCTTGTTGGCAAATTCAACTTTCCATGCCTGTTCTTTCAGATACGATATATCACCGTTTTCACTGTGCTTGGGCTGTTTTGATAAAGCCGTTTTTTCGTCCGGATAAACCACTATATTTTCGATCGTAATTTTATCTGTAAAATCTTTGGTGACGATATCAAAAATTAATGTCCCGGTTCCTGCCATTTTTGGACTTAAAGCCAGTCGGAATATCCCGGGAGAACTCGGAGCATCAACTGTATTCTTTATGCCCTTGTCTCCAACAACGAGGCTTACTGTGATCCTGGCATCAGTTAAAGCGGTGAAGTTATCGCCAAGAACGGTAAAATGTGCAGCAAATTTGGAGGTATTGCCAACCACCAAAGGCTTGAATTCCACAAATAGTTCCGAATTATCCGTGTAAAGGGTATATGCCAGAGGTTCCAAAGGGGAATTTTCTTTAGCTTCTTGTTTGTTATTGCAGCTTGTAAATCCTATGATCAATAAACATAGAACCACTATTATTTTTGTGATTTTCATATATAGATAAATTAATATGATGCCCATAATTTTTAAAAAATTACAGGCATCAAAGTAAATTAATGGGCGTGTTTTTCCCCATTTTCGTGCTCATGATCGTGCGCTTCTTTTACAGCGGCACTGTCTTTGGCAACAGTAAATTCTTCCTGGGAAAGGGTGTCGGTTTCGTGATTTGCATGCTCTTCACCGCCTTCATGCTGGTGTGTTCCGTCGGTATGATCATGTCCGTGCTCTTCGGCTTTTTTGCCATTACAAGCAGTTAATAGCATAGTCATAAGCGCCATTGAAAACAATAATTTTTTCATTGATTTGTTAGTTGAAATTAATATATATGAAAATAACTTAAAGCCCAGGATAGGCAATAAGTGTCCTGTAATTCAAATGAATGAATAGTTAGCTAAAAAGTGTGGGCGGGCCACGGAACTGTGAGGAATGTAAATGAGGAGAAATAAAAATGAGCGGCTCCTTGTTTGGAACAGCTAATTTTTCATGATAATATAGGATTGAATCGTTAAAGACTGAAGCTGGATGCAGGATAATAACCTGACTTGGGACTTCCTTGATGATTTTTACAGCTTCTTCTAATTGGCTACCTGCAAAAGTATCTGAAGAGTGATTTAAATGAGAAAAAACTAATGAGAAAAAATTGTCATCTGAATTTTCTTCATGGTGATGGTGATGTTCTGCATCATGATGATGTTCTTTAACATGGGTATGCGGAAAAACACTGTGCCCCAAATTGAGTACACAGGCCAAAGAAAGAAATAATATGGAGATTGATTTCTTGAACATCTTTACAAAAATAGTAAAAAAAATATATCGTCAGAGGAGTTTTTCCATCAAGTTTTCTTTTACAGTTTAGATTGTAATGACACTATTTATAGAAATTCGAAATGAAGATTATTAAAACTGTAATTACTATCATAATTTCCACCATTTTTTACCCTTAGGAGTATCGGATGCAATGTCTGAACTTAATTTCTCACCTGAAACTGCTTTTGCATCTTCACCCAATTGCTGATCCTCTGGAGATTCCGCATCTGAAAGCGCATTGAGGTCCTTTTCAAATGGGTTTTTCTGGGACTTCAAATGAGATTGTAAATCCTGTGAGGAATCTGCAGCATCATTCTCTTTTGATTCAGCAATAGAGTTGTCGGTTAGTTTTTGCAGAAAGCGGAAATTGAAGTCAATTGGTTTTTCCTTGCCTATTTCAAAAAAGTCGATTGTATATTGGTTTTTATCCAGATTGACTGCCTTGATTCTCCCTTTTTTAAATACCTCATGCAATACCAGATCCCCGACAGCAAAAAGCTCCTTGCTTTCCGCATTTGAATTTCTAACCGGTACTTTAGCGGCCTGCAGGATTTCAGGGCTAAGTTTTCCTTTGCGGATGTAAAACTCCTCGCTGATTTCAAAAAGAAAACGAGATGGATATTTATTAAGCCCTGTGGTGAAATTATATCCTTCGGAGTCTGTTATATAGAATCTTTTCTCAGCACGGGTCACCGCTACATAGGTAAGCCTTCTTTCTTCCTCAATCGCTCGGCTTCTTCTTTCTTTTATAGAGAGTGCGCTTGGCAGAACACCTTCGGTAAAACCGCAAAGAAAAACATAGGGAAATTCCAATCCTTTTGAAATATGGATGGTCATTAGTTTTACCTTATCCTGATTTTCATTATGGGTATCCAGATCGGTGTACAGTGCAATTTCCTGCAGGTATTCCTCCACGTTGATGGGCTCTTTATTTTCTTTTTCAAGCAGCAACATGGAACTCACAAGCTCCTTGATGTTTTCGAGCCTATCCTCATCACCGTCTTTGCGGTACAACGCGGCCAGTCCGCTTCTCTCCAGTATTTCTTTGACCAGATCTGATATGGATTTTGTTTGGGCAAGCTCTTTAAGTTGTGCAATTAATTCCAGGAATTCAGCGGCCCCTTTTTTAGCCAATTCCTTATCGGCGATGTTTTGTTCAAGCGCTCTGAGAAGCGAAAGGTTTTGCTCGCGTCCCAGATAACTCAGGCGCTCAATAAACTTTTTGCCAAGACCGCGGGAGGGATGGTTGAACATACGAAGGAATGAAATATTATCGCCCGTCACAATTAGCCTTAAAAGCGATAAAACATCTTTTATTTCCTTTCTTTCAAAGAATTTAACGCCTCCAAAAATCGTATAGGGAATATTTTCCTTGATCAGTGACTGCTCTATGTTCCTGGAGATATGATTGGCACGATAAAGGATTGTAATATCGGAATATTTAGCCTTTTCGGTTTTAATGATCTCCTTGATTTCAGAGGCCACCCAGAGTGATTCCTCAAAATCATTTTTGCCGTGAAAATGGACCACTTCAACTCCTTCAGGCTTCTCGGTAATCATGTCCTTGTCGACTCTTATTTTGTTGTTTTTAATGATGTGGTTTCCGACTTTCAGGATGTTGGGCGTAGAGCGGTAGTTCTGGTTCATGATGATCGTCTCGCAATTCGGAAACATCTTGTCAAAATCCACCAGGTATTCGGGTTTGGCTCCGCGCCATTCATAGATGGTCTGGTCAGGATCGCCCACCACAAATAAATTCTGATGGATGCGCGAGAGCATTTCAACAAGCTCAAACTGGCTGTCGGAGCTGTCCTGGGCCTCATCGACCTGTATGTAATGCATGTTTTGCTGCCATTTTACCAGTACCTCATTATAAGTATTCAGTATATAAACGGTGAAATGTATCAGGTCATCAAAGTCCAGGGCATAGTTCCGCTTTTGTTTATCCAGGTATTTGTGAAATACCTTAAGCGATAAATTATCGGTCTTCTCGTCCTCGAAACTTTTATTGGCCAGGATGTAGCTTAAATAATCCGAGGTACCTTTTGATTTGGAAATGAACTGCAGGACCTGTTTGAAAGTCAGGTTTTTGGAGTTGATGTCCAGCTCGTTAAATACCTCGCGAAGGATAGTCTTTTGATCTTCCGCGTCAAGTATGATGAAATTTTTGGGATACTGGACCTTGTTTATTTCCTCGCGCAGGAACCGCACGCAAAAACCATGATAGGTTGTGATAAGGCTTACATCATAGGAGTCGCCTATGAGCATCTTTACCCTTTTTTTCATTTCCTGCGCTGCCTTGTTGGTAAAGGTCACGCAAAGTATGTTGGAGGAATTGATCCCGAGCCTGTCCACGATATAGGCAAACCTTGAGGTCAGTGCTTTTGTTTTCCCTGATCCGGCCCCGGCAATCACACGTACATACCCTTCGGTAGTTTGCACTGCCTGAAGCTGTTTTTGGTTAAGGTTCTCTAGAATCGGATCGGTCATTGTATTTCTTATGTTTGGGCAAATATTTTTTTTTGGAATCTATCAGATGCATTTTGCGCCTTGGGATAAAATCAAAAATACTGAAAAGAATTTACCATAAAAATACTAAATTCTTTTCAGGATCCACGAGTGTCATTATAATGTGACACTGTTAAATATCCGAGAGCTTGGAAGGATCGGTGGCCTCGGCAATGCTTTTTCCCTCAGGATTGTTTTTTTTGTCTGACCCGTCTTGGTGTTCATCCTCTTGATAGTCATTCAGGCGGCCGGCTTCTCCGGTTCCTGCTCCGGGCTGCATGCTTCCCGAACCGCTGTAGGCGCTGTTGGCATTCTGATTGGTGTTTTCCTGATCGTTTTCGGATTTGTTTTTATTCGTTTCCATGATTTTCAGTTTTATCGGTTTTCTCTTTATGGTTTTTGAGTAGCTCGCGGGCCTGTTTAAGACCGGTAGCGATGGCAACTCCTTCTTCTGCGCCGTCCTGGAGCAGGGCATTGGCTATCTCGACAGCCTTTTCCCGGAGCTCTGCGGGCTGGTTTTTATAAGATGGGGGATAGTCCCCGTTATACCACGGCATGATATTAATTATTTTCTGCCAGGTAATCCCTGACGTCATCCACTCTGGTGCCTGCGGCCCTCACGGCGCTTTTTAATACTTCCTGAGGTACGTTGAACTTTTCAGACCAGTACTGCACCTCGTATGATTCATTGATATTAATCTGCGAATCATCTGCTTTTCCTGTTTTTGATTTATCATCCATGATTTTTTGCATTTAATAGTTTAGCTAAAGTTACCATAACAGGGCAAGGATCCTGTTACAGGAAAAACGCTGATTTTTATAGGATTGCAATGATACGCTGTGGTTATATACCGAAGGTCATAGGCCCAATCCTTTTCAAATAAAAAATAAGGCTGGAAAAATAGTTATAATATTACAGTTCTCTTATTGTATAGATATTCTATTTTTTTATTTTTTTGGAGCTATTCCCGCTATTCGTTCCAATCTTTTGTGCCGAACCCCGGCACAAAAGGATTTCACTTCTATCGGGGCTAAATCCGACTTAACTTTTTGCAGCAAAATTGTACGCGGCTCATTATCTGCTGTAATATTTTTTACATTATAAAAATTGCAGATTGAAAACTTTAAGCAATAGAGGTATGCTAATGAGCATAGTGTAGTTGCAATAAAATTTTTATTGGAATGATCTTAATTATTTGTAAATTAGGGTCCAATAAAAAAACAACATGATATGGAATCGCATACACTTGTTTTGTCAACGGAAAAGGTTCTTATACCTGAAGTAACAACAGTTGATTTTGTCACCACACTTATAAATCGCGGATTGACCCAAGTTGAATATTTCGGTGTTGAAATTGATAACCACTGCGACATTGTCAGCGATGACATGGAGGCGGTAAGCAGTGAAATCTGCTATATAGATATCCACTTTGATTCCGAGCAGGGCATTGCTTATGATGCCGTGAGTGAAACCGAAGTGCACCAGATGGCACTCGATATGCTGCAGGAATGCCGCCCGGAGATCAGGACAGATTCAAAAGATATTACGATATACTTATAGAAAGGGATGCGCGAGATGATGGAAGAGCATTTTTTGCTGTCTGCAATTGAAAATTTCGCTACTTTTAGGTATGGATTTACATTTAATTTAAAATATTTTACAGCATGAATATTGATTACAAGGACACTAATTTTTTTAATACGGATTATATATTTAGAATTCAGACCTTTGAAAAGTACCTGGCCAGCGCAATGGCATCAGAAGAGCATTATGCGAATTATAAGATTGGTTTGATACCTAACATTTTTTACGGACATAACCTGCCAGCTGTTTTAGGTTTGTTCAGAAAGGAGTTCCTTGAGGTCAAGTTTGGAATAGAAAGGTATGAGAAGGATAATAATAATGACTTTCCTATGTTGAAATCGTTTATCAATACCGAGAGAAATTTACGGACGGTTTTCGACGATAGCCAGCTTCAGGATTACGCAGCACTTTTGGAGCGGTCATTTGACAATCAGAAAACAGATGCGAATGGTGCGGCAGTAAGCCGCTTCTTTTTAGCAACACCAATATTGGATACTTATATATTTCAGGTAGAAAAGGTATTTGGCAAAGGTATTCTGGATTGATTTTTAAAATTATTGACAATTCTTCTGGCAAATATTTTGCAGTTTGGCAATCTCATAATTGATCTCCAGGACACCAATTTTTCCAGCAATTAAACAATAAACAACGACTCATGAATCCAGATGACGGTATAGAAAGATTTGTTTTGGCGCAGCAGAATGTTTACCTCCAGGCTTTGAATGAAATTAAAAACGGAAGCAAGCAGAGTCATTGGATGTGGTTTGTTTTTCCCCAAATCAGGGGCCTTGGTTTTACCGACTATAACGTATATTATGGAATTAAGGACCTAAAGGAAGCCGCGCAGTATCTTAATGATCCGGTGCTTGGAAAACGCCTGATAGAAATTTCAGAAGCGGTCCTTTCCCAAGAGGGAAAAACGGCCCTGGAAATTTTCGGCATGCCCGACGATCGGAAACTTAAATCCTGCATGACCCTGTTTGGCCAGGTCCCAAATTGCAATCCTGTTTTCCACAAAGTATTGGAAAAATATTATGGCGGACTCCATGACGATAAAACTATAGCAATACTCATGTCCCAGGATAATAATTACTGAAATTTTAATCAAACCAGCATCAAAATAAGGCCACGAGGGATAGTACGGAACCGTAAAATTATAAATCAATAAAGGTAAGTTTTACTTTCTTTAGGTAATCATTTTGCAATTTGCTCAGTTCAGGCCTTAGCTCCTGCATTTTTGCACTGACAATTGTGTTGCGCTCTTCCTGTTCCATTTTATAGCATTCAGCCCTTTGTTCCGCGGTTATTTAAATTTCGATTTTCTCAGGGTCAGCCTGTTGGTCATATGCATTTGAAATTGCATCTTCTTCCTTCTTTTGCTGCTGTCCATTTTGAAATTTTGCCTCAGCATAGACGTTGTACAGGTATTCATACAGGATTCCCTCACATCTGTTAAAGTGTTCCCAGGGAATGGGATGCTCCTCTGTCATCTCATTGGGATAAGTGTAGAGTGTAGTATCCATGCGCGAGAATAAATCCAATTTATAGTAATCAATAAACTGCTGCTTGGCAACGCCCTTAAAATAATCTATTTCTTCCATCGCTGAATTTTTAGACTTGAAATGCGACAAGGTTTCCTTCATAGGGAAATGCAAAATCCTCAATTTTGACGGACTGGTCCAGCCATGCCGATTCATCATCCCTTTTAAGCATTATAGGCATTCGCATTTTGTGGTTGTGGATATACTGCATGGTTTTATTGGCTTTTGTAGTAACCATGGTATAGGTATTTTTAATTTCGTCCGAAACAGGGTCCGTCCAGGTGGAATATAATCCTGCAAAGGAGAAGATTTCATCATCCTGGGAGTTGATCTGGTATTTATCCTTGCTTTTCCCTTTTTCATCATTCCAGTGCCATTCATAATAGGCAGATGCTATAATAAGGCAGCGGTTGTGGGTTATGTTCTTGAAAGATGCCTTCTCGTCAATGGATTCGATCCTTGCATTAAGGGTGTTTTTTCTGAATTCTATATCTTTTGCCCAGGCCGGAAGCAGCCCCCATGTATAGTCCGTTGTAATTAAGTGGGGCGAGGAGTTGAGTATAATCGGTATGTTGGGATGTGCGAATCCATTTATAAAATCAGACTGAAGATAGTTTTCCTCGTTGTCCACTTCTGCGTTAAAGCGCCGTTTGACGGATTCTATCGTGGACATCTGTTGGGTGTAATAGCACATAGGCAGTGTTTTTAATAAAAAGTTCCTTTATGTCTTAATCTTGGATCCTCGCCATGCAGGGCAGGGCGGCCTCCTATCAAATTTAATGATTTATTTTTCAAATTGCCAGAACACCTCCTAAAAAAAAGCAGGAAGCTATGTTTTCATTTTATGCCTTGGCAGGTTGATTTCATGCGCCTGGGGATAAGGCTGGCGCTCTGTGGTGCTGACGTCCTCGCGTATGAGCGCCTGGGTCCGGTACTGGTCTTTTGCGTCCATATAGCGCGGGTCCTTCATGAATGGCATCTTGGCCATCTTATGGATGGTTATGGTGGGGAAGTGGTAGTCGATCTCCACTATTCCCATCAAAAGATAGCAGCCCCCTCCCTGAAAAGGGTACGTTGCCACGCTGTCGGGAAAATGCGCCGTATCGAAGTAGGCCCCCTCGTTATCGATCCATGTCCCGAAATACATATTGCCTCTTTTGGTAGGCACCTGCTTGGTCGATACCAGATAGGCGAGCATGCGCACCTGCTTCTTGTGGCAGAAGGGCAGGTCCCTGACCTTTATATCGCCGCGGTGGCTTGTCTGCAGCAGGTCAAATACGGTGCAGGAGACCGGGAAGCTCAGCAGCTCGATCTCGTCAAAGGCATCTTCGAAAACGGACCTTTCAAGTGTGGGCAGCTTATATTCTTTTGCAGGTTCCCGAATCAAAAGCGGCGCACGGTTCTCGGGCTTGAAATTATTTAATAGCACGCTGGCGGTAACCAGAAGCTCATTTTTATTTTTGCCCGTAAAACGGAATGCCCCTGTAAAAATCAGGCTCTTTACGCTTTCGATACCCATCGGGACGCGGTTGATAAAATCCTCCAATGAAATATAGTCGCCGGCCCTTTTTCTGTCCGCTACGATAAACTGCGCCATCTCGATCTTCATTGCCTTGATATGCATAAAGCCAAGGTAAAGGTCGTTGCCGTACAATGCCGCCGAAGGAAGGCTGTTGTTCACGCACGGGTTGTGGATGACAGCGCCCGCCATCCTTGCCTCGTGTATGTAGACCTCGATCCTGTAGAAGCCGCCCTCGTTGTTTATGGCCGCGACCATGAATTCGATCGGAAAGTGCACCTTGAGGTACAGGCTCTGGTAGCTTTCCACGGCATAGGAGGCCGAGTGCGCCTTGCAGAAGGAGTATCCGGCAAAAGATTCGATCTGGCGGTAGATTTCTTCGCTCAGGGCGACCGGGTGCCCTTTCTGGGCGGCGCAGGCGAAAAAGTTGTCCCTTACCTTCTGAAGCGCGGACTTCGAGCGTCCTTTTCCCGACATGGCACGGCGAAGCACATCACCGTCGGCAGCCGGAAGCCCGCCGTAATGCAGCGCAATTTTGATCACGTCCTCCTGGTATACCATGATACCGTAGGTTTCCCCAAGCTGCTCCTGGAACACGGGATGAAAATATTCAAACTTCGAGGGATGGTTATGGCGAAAAATGTATTCCTTCATCATACCGGATTGGGCGACGCCAGGTCGTATTATCGAAGACGCTGCAACCAGCGTTTTATAATTATCACATTTTAAACGTCGAAGAAGCCCGCGCATCGCCGGGCTCTCAATGTAGAAACAGCCGATCGTCTTTCCCTGTGCAAGGTATCGGTTTGCCGCCTGCTCATTTTTTGAAATAGAGGTGTCCCGGATGTTGATGCGGATCCCTCGGTTCCGCTCAATGAGCCGCACGCTCTCATCGATGGTCGCGATCCCGCGCTGGCTCAGGATGTCGAACTTCTCAAACCCGATGGATTCGGCAACGTGCATATCAAAAAGCGCGATGGGAAAACCTTTCGGGGGCATTTCCAGCGGGGTGTAGTTGGTGATGGGCTCCTCGGAGATCAGCACCCCGCAGGAATGCATGCTTCTCTGGTTGGGGTATTTCTCGAGCATCATTCCGTAATGCTGCAC
>Ga0307414_10002283_pt1 | contig 10019 bp, 9 predicted proteins | sample DK1Ometagenome_FD_203804 | JGI IMG/M metagenome (GOLD analysis project Ga0307414, IMG submission 203804) | Maize rhizosphere microbial communities from greenhouse at UC Davis, California, United States - DK15-O-3 | ecosystem: Host-associated > Plants > Roots > Rhizosphere > Soil | place: USA...
CATCTGCAATAACTATCATCTTAATTTGAATTTTTGGGGATAAAAGTAAATAATCCTAACACTTTGGTAGATTTTTTTTTCATAAATTTAATTTATATCTTTTGGTTTCAGTTTTAGTTTTGTGCCCTGAATTGTCTTTAAATGGACTTTATTTGTATTTTGCTCGCTATTTTAAAGTTACCATATTGTTAAAAAAACACTAAGCCTAAAATACACTTAGTATTTTAAAATCCAAATTTTAAAATTATCTCTCCTTTGATAACATTTTAACATTAATCTTAAATCCCCCTTTAATTGAAATTAACGTACATTTTCGTAAACTTACTTTGTGAAAAAAGATAAAATTATGGCCATAAAAATTGACTTTAGAAGTGATACGGTAACCAAACCTACCGCAGAGATGCTTGAGGCAATGATGGGCGCTAAAGTAGGAGACGATGTATTTGGCGAAGATGAGACGGTAAACAGGCTCGAGCATAAGCTGGCTGCGATGTTCAATATGGAAGCTGGTCTGTTTTGCCCGTCCGGGACCATGAGCAACCAGATTGCCATAAAGTGCTTTACTCAGCCTATGGATGAAGTAATCTGCGACCAGACCGCACATGTTTACCGTTATGAAGGCGGCGGCATTGCCTACCATTCTATGGCATCTATGCGTCTGCTGAATGGCTCCCGGGGAATACTGACCCCCGAACTTATTGAACCCGAAATCAACGAGGCCAACATTCACTATCCCAATTCCAGTCTTGTTGTGCTGGAAAACACGGTGAACAAAGGGGGCGGAGCTTGCTATGGTCTTGCCCAGATCGAACCGATCCATACACTGTGCAATATAAAAGGACTTAAATTGCATCTGGACGGCGCGCGGATCTTTAACGCCCTAATCAGGACCGGAGATGCTGCAAGAGATTACGGCAAATATTTTGACGGCATCTCTGTCTGTCTGTCAAAGGGTCTGGGTGCACCTGTAGGGTCTGTATTACTTGGATCTGCAGAAACTATAAAGAAAGCAGTTAAGATCAGGAAAGCTTTTGGCGGCGGCATGCGCCAGGCAGGGTTTTTAGCCGCCGCAGGAATTTACGCTTTAGACCATCATGTCGACCGTCTGTCTGTGGACCATACCCATGCACAAGCCCTGGCCGGCGCGTTGAGCAAAGTGAGTTATGTTTCTTCCGTAGTACCTGTTGAGACCAATATCGTGCTTTTTGAAGTGGCAGAAGGATTTAAGACGGGTAGCGTTGTTCATCAGCTGGCAGAAAAAGGAATAGCCTGCAATGCCACAGGTCCTAAAACGATAAGAATGGTCACACATTTAGATATTTCTTCTGAAATGATAGATATGGCAATTGAAAACATAATACATTTGCATCCGTAGTCCATAAATAAAAAAAGCCCGGTGATGAAGAAAATTCTTGTAGCAAACAGAGGTGAAATCGCATTACGCATCATGCGGTCTGCCCGGGAAATGGGGATAGAAACCGTTGCTGTTTATTCCGAGGCAGACAGAACAGCCTTGCATGTCAGGTATGCCGATGAGGCCATTTGTATCGGACCCGCGGCCTCAAATCAATCTTACCTGCTTGGCGAAAAAATAATAGAAGCCTGCAGAACAACCGGAGCAACAGCAATTCATCCCGGGTACGGGTTTTTGTCAGAAAATGCCGCCTTTGCCAGAATGGTTAAGGACGCAGGGCTTATTCTGATCGGGCCGACACCCGAAGCCATGGAAGTTATGGGAAATAAACTTTCAGCGAAAGCGGCAGCCTTAAAATACAACATCCCGATGGTCCCCGGTACGGACACAGCGATAACTGATGTCAGCGAAGCAAGAAACAGGGCGATAGCAGTCGGATTTCCAGTTCTGATCAAAGCAGCCGCGGGGGGTGGCGGTAAAGGTATGAGGGTAGTAGAGCAAGTGTCCGATTTTGAAGAACAGATGCAGCTGGCCGTAAGTGAGGCCATTTCTGCATTTGGCGACGGATCTGTTTTTATAGAACGTTATGTTTCTTCACCACGCCATATCGAAATACAGATCCTGGGCGATACCCATGGAAACATCGTTCACCTGTTTGAACGTGAGTGTTCCATACAACGGCGTCACCAGAAAGTAGTTGAAGAAGCCCCTTCCAGTATCTTAACAGAAGACATCCGTCAAAAGATGGGTAAATGCGCAGTTGATGTGGCCCGATCGGTCAGTTATACAGGAGCAGGTACAGTAGAATTTATCCTCGATGAAAATCTCGACTTTTTCTTTCTTGAAATGAATACCCGTTTACAGGTCGAGCACCCGGTTACGGAAATGATCTCCGGCCTGGACCTCGTCAAGGAACAGATCAGGATTGCCAGGGGAGAAAAACTGGCTTACACACAAGACGACCTGAAAATAAACGGTCATGCGCTGGAGCTGAGGGTATATGCTGAAGATCCCGAAAATAACTTCCTGCCGGATATAGGCATACTTCAAACTTATCGTACCCCCAAAGGTAATGGGGTTCGTGTTGACGACGGTTTTGAGCAAGGCATGGAGATCCCGGTATATTACGATCCGATGATCGCCAAACTGATCACCTTCGGCAAGGACAGGCATGAAGCCATAGAAAGAATGATCAGGGCCATCGACGAATATGACATTACCGGTATAAAAACTACCCTTAACTTTGGGAAATTTGTCATGCAGCATGAAGCTTTCAGAACGGGGAAGTTTGACACACACTTTGTGAGTAAATACTTCAATCCCGGTCAGGCGGCAACTGAAACTGAAGAAGAAGCATTGCTGGCGGCGATCGCATCAGTGATCTCACTAAAAAAACAACCAGAAGTTATTGCGGAAAATCAGCAGACCGCTGGCACAGCCAGCAACTGGAGAAGGAACAGGGTAAAGTTTAATTCATAAAAATGTTTACAGGAATCATAGAAACACTTGGCACGATCACGGAAGCCCGGACAGAAGGAACCAATGTTCACTACACCATTCATTCCGAGATCAGCGCGGAATTAAAGATAGATCAGAGCGTGGCCCATAACGGCGTCTGCCTCACTGTAGTTGAGCTGAATGGAGATACCCATACCGTTACAGCGATCGAAGAAACCCTTAGAAAAACAAACCTCTCAGATTTAAAACAAGGCAGCAAAGTTAACCTTGAACGCTGCATGCAAATGAACGGCAGGCTGGATGGCCACATTGTACAGGGCCATGTAGACCAGACAGCAGTTTGTATAAAACGGGCCGAATTCGACGGGAGCTGGGAATACCGCTTTAAGTATGACCGGAGCATTGGAAATGTAACCGTAGAAAAGGGCTCCGTATGCGTAAACGGGATCAGTTTAACGGTTGTCGGCTCTGCTGACGATGAATTCTCGGTATTCATCATACCTTATACATTTGAGCATACAAATCTTCAGGAAGTATATGAGGGCGATACAGTAAATATCGAATTTGACATTATCGGCAAATATGTCGCCCGCTTGATCAATAGATAACTATCGTTTTAAATCCTCTATTTTAGTATTGATGAACTTAACAAGCTTCGGCTGTTTGGCCTTATCAATCGTTTTGAGATATTGTTCATAATAGCTGATCGCATTTTTTTTGTCATTTAACTTCGTTTCGTACACCAGGGCAATATTATAGAGCAAGCTGCCGTCATTCTCAAAGTCCAGACCTTTCTTGTAAGCCTTATTGGCGTCTTCATTTTTGCTGAGGTTTTCAAATGAATCACCCAGCAAACCATAATAACTGGCAGCCAGGGGAGATACACCCTCATTAATTGCTTTTTGCAAATAAACTACTGCATTGCTGTAATCCCTTACACCTCTGTAGCTTCTGGCGATATTATAATACAAGGCCTCCCGGTCGTTCATGTTTTCCTTGATCAGCAGAAAATATTTAAGCGCGTTTTTGTAATCCAGCGTAAGGTAATAGGCCTTTCCCAGATTATTCAGGACGAAAGTCGAGCTGTCGCCAAAACTCAGGAGTTTTTGCCCTGTTTCAATGGCCTCACTGTACTTCTTTTCAGCGGTATTTATTGGCATACTCATTTTCAGCAACTGCAAATTGGAGGTATCTGCTTTTAAAGCAGGAGCGATCACCGCAGCGGCCCTGTCCATATAATTCATCTTAAAATAGAGCTCTGCCAGATCAAATGCCACTTCAGCATCTTCGGGGTTCAGATCACTTGCTTTGCGCAGGTACTCTATCCTGTTGATATCCAGATCCGCCTTAGTCAGTTTCGACAATTGCTTGTAAGTAATATAGTTCGTACTGTCTGCCTTAAGCGCCTGCAGGTAATATTTTTTCGCTTGTGAATTATTTCCCCTCCTGATATTAATATCTGCCAGACTGTATAATACAGGTATGCTCGCGGAATCCTTTGCATACAGCTGCAGATAGTTTTTTTCAGCTTCCGGAAGTTTTCCGGCCATTAAAAATGCGTAGCCCAGTTCGGAAAGCTCTTTTGGGTTTTCAGTATCTTCCTTGTATATCCCTTTCAGGTAATCTGATGCTTCTGCATACTGCTGAGCCTGGTAATAATCGAGCAATTTTCCTTTGTCAAATTTCAACGAGTCCTGGCTCCAAACGGTTTCAGTCACAGTAATCAACATCAAAAATAGGAGTGCCTTTTTCATAAATTCTTCGGTATAGAACAACTAAGTTATTAGTTATTCGTCAGATATACAAATTTGAACGTTTCAATACAAGCAATTTCATAGCCAAAACAACCTGTCCGGGTTAATTTTTTAAAACATATCCATAGGTTGGTTCGTTGAATAGGTATAAAACTGAATGTTAATCTTAATTAAAATATAATATGGATACCTTAAAGAAGTTTGAATTGATGCAGAAGATAGTTAGGGAACTTGAAGATTTACAGCACTCCCAACAGGCCATTATTCAAAAGATTGGAAAAATTGAAGTAGACAACATTGAACTCGGTGATCAAAGACTGGAAAAAGATCTGCCTGATATGCACCAGCGGGTCTCAGATAACCTTGATGCCATAGGCAGCATACTTGAATATTTTGCCGGCAAGACTGAAAATTTCGGAAATAAAAATAATGTTGATGCGCTAAAAGAACAGCAAGCCATTAATCAGGCCACCGGAAACAGCTAATTTAAAAAACAATCAAAGGCTCAGGCTTCTATCGTCTACCGGAAGATAGGCCGAAAAGCTTGAGCCTTTTCCGATTTCGCTTTCCGCGACTAATTTCCCGTCGTTCTTCTCCGCAAACTCTTTACAGACCATCAGGCCAAGCCCCGTACCCTTTTCATTCATGGTGCCGCGGGTAGACTTGTTTTCTCCCATGAATAATTTATCCAGTGTTTCTTTAGACATACCCACGCCATTGTCTTTTATGCAAAGCTGGATCATGTGTTCGCCGGAATAAACAGCAGTAATGTGAATGGTACAATTTACATGGCAGAACTTGATGGCATTGTTCAAAAGATTCCTGATAATAATCTGAACCATCAGCACGTCAGCATAAACCATTTCCCCTGGAAAGACATCCTGTATAATCTCGATATTCTTTGCTCTGGCAGCCGGCAGATGATGGTCTACCTCATTTACGATCAGCCCCTTGAGGTCAAAGAATTCCTTGTTGACTCCATAACCTTTTAACTGGCTTCTGGACCAGTGCAGAATGTTTTCAAGCAGATCAGTGGTGTATACAATGTCTTTGTTCAGATTCGGGGAAAGGGCTTTAAATTCTTCGCTGCTGATCTGATCCTCAGCGATCATTTTAAGAACCTCAGATAAATTTACCAGAGGTGCCCTTAAGTCATGGGCAATCACGGAAAATATCCGGTCTTTAAGCTGGTTGAGCTTCTGCAGTTCTTCAGCCTGTATTTTTGATTTTAACGACTCAGCACGGACTATAGTTAAGTCCTGCAGTTTGATGATAATGGCCTCATTGTTCAGCTGATTGTCATCCAGGTACCCAATGTCAGCTTCCAGATCAAACAAGCCCTTGTCCGTTTCCATTTTCAGTTCTAGCTTTCCTGCGCGGTGCGCCTTTAGGAATTCAAGCAATTCTGTTTGTCCGGGAATGAGCACTTCCAGCGGAGTACCTATAATTTTATTCTTGCTATTTGCCGGCAAATATTTGCTGAAGGTTTTATTGTAATCAATAATGCGGTGCTTGTTGTCCAGTACCAGGAAACCATCCTGCATCAGGTCGAGGACCTTTTCCCGGGCCACCGGCAAAATGTCGAAAAGTTTAAAGCGATAGATCGCCAGCGAGATCAGGAATATGGTGGCAATAAAAGAAAATGGAGTAAGGTCAAGGTTCTTCACCGGCCTGAAGCCGGCGATATAACTGAGATTGGTGAGCCATGGGATCATTGCCGCTATGATGACACTATAATTCTGACGCTTATATATCGGATCGGCCTTTCGGAACTTAACGATCAGCAGGTAGCTGCCGGCGGCCAGGAGTATATAGAAATAAACCGTGAACAGGATGTAAGAAATACCGGGCTCTACAGTTACTGTTGGAAAATCACCAGTCAGGTCCAGATAGTAATTTTTATAGTGAAGGTGGTGAAAATGATTGGTCCATACCAGCAAAACAGTAACAACAGGAACAGCGATCAGCAGAAAAAGCACGGACCTGTTCTTATACCAGCCTTCCTTACCTGATAATTTCAGACAGAACAGGAACCAGGTAAGGGGCAATGCAGTGATGCCCAGATACTCAATATTTATGAAAGCCTTAGCCTGTCTGAGCGTGATGCTGGCCAGTTCAAATCCATATGCAAGTGACCAGATGGCATTGGCAAGCATCATGATACCAAAGAACTGAACGGCTTTCCCCTCCTTTCTATAGACGTAATGAGATAGAAATAATGTAACTGACCCGCAAAATATTAGAATGAGGGAATAAAAATTAAAAGTAAAGTCCATTAAAAAGGTATCCTAAATATAATTTGAAGGAGTACTATTTTAACAATAAGGCTGATTATCGCACTTTTACGATAAAACTACGTATTTTAGTTCCAAATTAAAAATATTCTTATTTTTACCCTTAACTATTAAATAACACACCAAGTATGATGTACTGAAACTATCCCATTTATTGATTGTTTGAGTATTATAAAAAACAAAACCATAAAAACATGAAAAAAATATTCTTAGCAGTGCTGTTCGCGGGTTTCAACCTTGCAGCCTTCAGCCAGGTACTCCCAAGCTTTCAGTTAGGTGTTAAAGCAGGAACAAACCTATCCAAACTGAGCACTGAAAACACTTTTAGCAGTGACAACCGCGCAGGTTATTACGCCGGTTTATGGGCCCGCATAGGCGCAGCAGGCATTCATCTGCAGCCGGAGCTCTATCTGAGCGGCAAGAACACGACTTTAAAAGCAGAAAACGGTGAAGAAAACAAAGTAAAATTTACCAGTCTGGACGTTCCAATATTAGTGGGCACCAAAATAGGCGCGGCCGGGATCGGTCTTCGTTTAAACACAGGCCCCGTGGTTTCTTTTATCCTGGATGATGAGCAATCCTTTGGAGACGCAGCAAGTGAAGCGTTTAAGGGGAACTTCAAAGGCCAGAACATTGCATGGCAGTTTGGCGCAGGACTGGACATCAAAAATCTCGGTGTAGACCTCCGGTACGAAGCAGGCCTTTCTAAGATAGGTAAAGACGGCTATGACGACACTAAACTCGGTCTGTTTACACTTGGACTTGCTTATAGATTGTTCTAAAAAACATCAGTTAAACATAATTTTGTAAAAGAGGTAAACTTTAAGGGTTTACCTTTTTTTTTGGCTTTAAAATTGATATTGCTTTCATTCCTAACCTAATGAATACTACTATGAATATCAAAGAATTATTGCTAAACGGGCAGAGCTTTTCTGATCTGCTAAAACAGTTCTCAATTGATGCCAGCGACGTGAAAATACAAGACGAAGATGTGATCCTGAATGATCAGAATTTAGAACACCGGGAGATTGTAAAAGAAAGTATTTGTATCGAGGGCAGGAACAAAGAAGGCGGGATTATCAATTTCTTTGGTACCTTACATTACAACTTGTTCAATAAGCTTGCTGTGTTTGAAATGCAGGGTTTTGAGCGGGTGTCTAAGCCGGTAGCTTGTTAGGAACCCTTTAAAATCTCTTTTATTTCATAATTGAACGCCCCTTTAATTGGTCGTATAGGTGTTTCCCTGTCGTCGCTCAATACTTTTACGTAACATGCTCCGAAATAGAATATGAAAGAGGAGTAGAATACAAAAAGCATGATCAGGACGATAGAACCGGAAGTGCCATAGATATTTCCTATGCCGCTTAGAGGGAGCAGGATCCTCAATATATACTTTCCAAAAGTAAACAGGACGGCAGTGAGCAAGCCACCCCTAAGCGCGGCTTTCCATGTTGGCCGGCCATTGGTCAGGAAACGGAACAATACCGTAAACCAGATCATGACAATGGCAATAAAGACCATTTGATTGAGTACATATAAGAACAGCCGGCCAAATGTAGGAGAAGCCGTATTGATGTATTCGCCAATGTAAGCCTGGATACTGTCTGTTAAAAAGCCCAGCAGGAACAAGACACCCGCGAGCAGGATGATCACCATAGACCTGCCCCTAAGTTTCAGTTTAAACAAAAATCCCGACTGCGCTTTATTTGCTATAGACCAGATCTGGTCCATAGAATTTTTGATTACATTAAATAAAGTGGTCGCTACAAATAAAAAAAATATGAAGCTCAGTAAGGTTGCATACCATTTATGATCTATCCCTCTTATATTTCTCAGGGTCTGTCTGATCTGCAGCGTACTGCTGTCGTCCAGGATACTTGCCAGACGTTCAAATAAACGCGAAGCAAGTATCTTCCGGTCCATAAAAAAACCAAATAATCTGATGAGGATCAGTAAAATAGGAGGCAATGCAAAATTTGTAAAAAAAGCAGTGGCACCTGCCAGCCTTAAAGGATCGTTCTTGCTAAAGAGCTTGAATGCCATCCTGAGCCGCATAAAAAATAATGATGTCCTCTTGATCAGGTTAAATTCCATGCCCCTCATTAATGCCTTGAAGCCCGAAAATAATAAAAAAAGCGGACATCCATATTATGAATGCCCGCTCCGTTTTTAAATGAATAAGAGGTTTATAAATTTCCCCTTAGCTCTTGCTCGCGCTCCAGCGCCTCAAACAATGCCTTAAAGTTGCCCGCACCAAATGACTGGGCACCTTTTCGCTGTATAATTTCAAAAAATAAAGTAGGGCGGTCCTCCACAGGTTTCGTAAATATCTGGAGCAGGTAACCTTCCTCATCACAATCTACCAGGATGCCCAGTTCTTTCAACTGTGCGATCTCCTCGTCAATATCCCCGACACGCTCCGGCATCATATTGTAATAGGCTTCAGGGGGTGCGCTTAAAAACTCAACCCCCCGAGCTTTTAATTGCCTCACGGTAGCCAAAATATCCTTAGTTGCTACCGCAATGTGCTGCACCCCCTCACCTTCATAATATTCCAGATACTCTTCGATCTGTGATTTCTTTTGTCCCTCGGCAGGCTCGTTGATCGGAAACTTGGAATAACCGTTTCCATTGCTCATCACCTTGCTCATCAGGGCACTGTATTCCGTATTGATCTGTTTGTCGTCAAATGAAAGGATGTTCACAAAGCCCATCACCTCTTCATACCATTTTACCGTCTCGTTCATCCTGTTCCAGCCCACATTACCCACGCAATGATCGATGTAAAGCAGGCCGGCATCCGCGGGGTTATAATCACTGTTCCATTCCCTGTAACCCGGCAGAAAAGCCCCTTTATAGTTCTTCCGCTCCACAAAAAGGTGTACCGTTTCACCATAAGTATAAATCCCTGATAAGCGTACCTCGCCATGTTCGTCCGACTGGGTCACAGGCTCCAGGTAAGGTTTTGCACCACGTTTGACCGTTTCCTCAAAAGCGCTGTAAGCATCATCGACCCACAGTGACAAGATCTTTACCCCGTCACCATGTTTGCGGACATGCCCGGCAATGGCACTATCCGATTTCAGTGCTGTTGTAAAC
>Ga0307414_10002286_pt1 | contig 10013 bp, 4 predicted proteins | sample DK1Ometagenome_FD_203804 | JGI IMG/M metagenome (GOLD analysis project Ga0307414, IMG submission 203804) | Maize rhizosphere microbial communities from greenhouse at UC Davis, California, United States - DK15-O-3 | ecosystem: Host-associated > Plants > Roots > Rhizosphere > Soil | place: USA...
CTCAGTATCCAGGAAGCCCTGTTGTCTGATGCAGAGGTTAACTATAAGCATGTTTTATCTTTCCTTTTTAATCCGTTGATTCCTATTGACCCGGATCTACGCAATGAGTTGCATAATAAAGTTGTTGATGAGAAAAAGGCATCTTTTGATAGAGCAGAACTCTTGCGGATGGGCAAGATCGCAACCATCACCTTCAACACTTTTGTCGATTCCTTTACAACGATAAGGCATCTTGCAAGTGTATTATTATACGTTTCAGAAGAAAGCAAGCTGCAAAGAATGGACAGCTTATTGTGTACCGAAGCAGTAAAAGCACTTAATGCACTTACAGATAGTTTTGAAGAGCTAAAAGCAGAGGGAGTAAAGGATTTGAATCCGAGGTTTGTTTTTAAGCTTATCAGAAGAGCACTTCAAGGATTAACCGTACCCTTTGAAGGAGAACCTTTGGCCGGTTTGCAGGTAATGGGACTTTTGGAAAGCAGGAACCTGGACTTTGATGAACTTATCGTTTTAGGTGTAAATGAAGGTATCCTTCCTAAAATCAATAATAACCCCTCATTTATTCCTGATAATATTAGACGTGCTTTTGGTTTGCCTATACTTGAACATCAGAATGCAATTTCGGCTTACCTGTTTTATAGGTTACTGCATGTTGCCAAAAAAATTACACTGGTTTATAATGGTGTTACAGACGAGAAAAGTACAGGAGAGGAAAGCCGATTTGTAAAACAGCTGGAGTTCGAAACCAATTGTACGTTTTCGCATAGGGTGCAGCAGAACCAATCAATTGAGAATCCCAGAAACCTGAAAATTGTTGTAGAAAAAAAGGGAGATGTATTAAAAGGACTGGAGAAATATTTCAAAAGAAATTCTACCCCCAAATACGACAAGAAAATATCTGCTACTGCGTTTACAGATTATAATACCTGCTCTCTAAGGTTTTTCTATAAAAATATTGCCGGGTTAAAGGAGCCTAAAGATTTACCGGATAGAATAGAAGCCAATTTAATTGGAAGTGCACTACATACGGTAATGGAAGTTTTTTATGAGCCTAGTGTAGGAGCTGAGATAACCGCCGATTTTATTAAGGAAAGGGAAAAGAAGCTGTCAGATATTTGTGAATTTGCCCTGGCTAAAGAACTTAAGCTTAATGCGGCCAAAGCGGGAACGCAAACTCCGGCTTTGCAACAAATTGTGTTACAGGTATTAGAGCAGTATGCGCTTAAAATTTTAAGAAATGATGAAAAGCTTACGCCTTTTAAAATAGAGGAACTTGAAAATAAAAGCGATTATGTGATGCTTTATCCAATTGATACAGAAGGAAAGAATCGTAATATCTGGCTGTACGGTATCATTGACCGCGTTGATGTAAAAGACGGAAAGATCAGGATCGTTGATTATAAAACAGGCAAAGATCAGCTTAAGTACAAAGATTTTCCTTCTCTTTTCGAGGATCAGGCAAAAGATCATAACAAAGCTCTTATACAAACATTATTCTACACGTATGTGTATGAGCAGGTTAAAGGTAGGCAATATGTAGAGCCTCATCTTTATACCGTTAGAGATTTTAAAGAGGGTACTTTATTTAAAGAAAAGCAAAAAGGGGGATTGGTATTGCAGGATCAGAGCCTTGAAGCGTTTAAATCTATGTTTGCTGATAAATTAAATGAAAAGCTGAATGAACTGTTTGATGAAAACATTCCGTTTCTGCAAACTGAGAATAAAGAAAACTGCTCGTATTGCCCTTATAAAGACATTTGTCAGAGATAGTTAAGGAATTAAACCATTATGGATATATTTCAAGTGTAAAACTTTCTTTTCAAAGGCGGGCAGTGGTGCGAATAAATTGCATATAAAAACAATTTTATCTAAGTTTGCCGCAATTAACATTTGAATATACAATGAGAGAGATTCAATTTAGAGAAGCTTTACGTGAGGCCTTAAGCGAAGAAATGCGCAAAAATGAGAACATTTTTTTGATGGGCGAAGAAGTTGCACAATATAATGGTGCATATAAAGTTAGTCAGGGAATGTTGGATGAATTTGGAGACAAACGCATTATAGACACGCCTATAGCTGAGTTGGGCTTTACCGGTATAGGTATTGGCGCAGCAATGAACGGATTGGTTCCAATCATAGAATTCATGACTTTTAACTTCTCTCTGGTTGCTATAGATCAGATCATTAATGGTGCAGCAAAAATGCTATCTATGAGTGGCGGACAGTTTTCTGTGCCTATTGTATTTCGCGGACCAACTGGAAATGCAGGTCAGTTAGGTGCTCAGCACTCTCAAAACTTTGAGAACTGGTATGCAAACTGTCCGGGTTTAAAAGTTGTAGTTCCATCTACTCCTTACGAAGCTAAAGGCTTGCTTAAACAATCTATTATTGATCCTGATCCGGTTATCTTCATGGAATCTGAGGTTATGTACGGCGATAAAGGCGAAGTTCCTGAAGGCGAATTTTATATTCCTCTAGGTAAGGCTAACGTTGTAAAAGAAGGTACTGATGTAACCATCGTAACTTTTGGCAAGATGCTTACCCGTGTTGTAAACCCAGCTGTAGAAGAATTAACTAAAGAAGGCGTTAGTGTTGAAGTAATTGATTTACGTACTGTACGTCCTATTGATTATGCAACTATCATTGAATCTGTTAAGAAAACCAATCGTTTGGTAATTGTTGAAGAGGCTTGGCCATTGGCTTCTATCTCTTCTGAAATTGCATTTAATATCCAAAAAAATGCTTTCGATTATCTTGATGCTCCGGTATTGCGTATCACTTGTGCAGATGTACCGTTGCCTTATGCACCAACTCTTATTGCGGCTAGCTTACCTAATGCAGAAAAGGTAGTTAAAGCTGTAAAAGAAGTTATGTACGTAGCAAAATAAGACTAATTATTTAAAAGAAATATAATCCCGCTGGTTAAACCCTCTGCGGGATTTTTTTTATTTTTGACCCCACTGTACTTTACAACATCAAATAGAGATCAAAATGAGTAATCACTCTACAATAATCGCTGCTGAACTCGCAGTGGCGGAAAAGCAGGTTATCGCTACTATTGAATTATTGGATGAAGGAGCAACTGTTCCCTTTATTTCCCGTTACCGCAAGGAGATGACAGGGAGTTTGGATGAGGTACAGGTTGCCGCCATCCGCGACAGGTTTCAGCAGCTTCGTGAGCTCGATAAGCGTAGAGAAGCAATTTTAAAAGCACTTGCTGCACTTGAAAAACTTACACCAGAGCTTGAAGCAAAAATAAACGCGGCAACAAATATTGCCACCATTGAAGATATCTACCTTCCGTATAAACCAAAGCGTAAAACCAGAGCATCAGAAGCCCGTAAAAAAGGTTTGGAGCCTCTTGCTATTGCCATACTTGAGCAAAGCAAACAAGATCCGGAACTTGAAGCCGGTAAGTTTCTTAATGATGAGCTTGGCGTATCATCAACAGATGAAGCGCTTGCCGGGGCTAGAGATATCATTGCAGAAATTATAAATGAGAACATTGATGCAAGAACATCAATGAGAAAATATTTTCAAAACAATGCGATTTTTAAATCGACCCTGGTAAAGGGAAAAGAAGAAGAGGGGATTAAATACAAAGACTATTTTGACTGGAACGAGCCACTTAAAACAGCCCCTTCTCATAGAATCCTTGCAATGCGCAGAGGAGAAAATGAGGATATTCTAAAGCTTGAAACCATGCCTGAGGAAGAGGGAGCAATTCAAATTCTGGAGAAGCAGTTTGTGAAAAGCAACAATGGCAGTTCAGCACAGGTTAAATTAGCCATACAAGATAGCTATAAGCGTTTGCTGGGCCCAGCAATGGAAACAGAGGTTCGCGGTATTTCAAAAGAAAAGGCCGATGAAGAAGCGATCCGTGTATTTGCAGAGAATGCAAGGCAATTGCTGCTGGCTGCTCCAATGGGACAAAAGAATGTTTTGGCAATAGATCCTGGATTCCGTACCGGATGCAAGGTTGTTTGTTTGGATATGCAAGGTAAATTACTTGAAAATACTGCTATCTATCCGCATAACGGTCAAAGAGGTCTTCTTGAAGCTGCCGAAACCATCAAAAAATTATGTGCTAAGCACAATGTTGAGGCTATCGCTATTGGAAATGGAACTGCAGGCAGAGAAACCGAGGTGTTTATCCGTGGGTTGGCTATAGCCGACGTAATTGTGGTGATGGTTAATGAAAATGGTGCATCTATCTATTCAGCCTCTGAGGTTGCCAGAGAAGAATTTCCAACTCAGGACATCACCGTTCGTGGGGCAGTCTCAATTGGACGTCGTTTAATGGATCCGTTGGCAGAGCTTGTTAAAATAGATCCTAAGTCTATAGGTGTAGGGCAGTACCAGCATGACGTAGATCAGAATAAGCTGCAGGCTTCTTTAGATGACACTGTAATGAGTTGTGTGAACGCTGTAGGCGTAGAGTTAAACACGGCATCCAAACAGGTTCTGGCGTACGTATCAGGGCTTGGTCCGCAGCTTGCACAAAACATAGTAAGTTATCGTAATGAGCATGGTGCTTTTAAAAATAGAGAAAGCCTTAAAAAGGTACCTCGTTTAGGAGACAAGGCTTTTGAGCAGGCCGCTGGATTTTTGAGAATTAGAAATGCTGAGCATGTGCTTGATACTAGCGCTGTTCACCCAGAGCGCTATGCCCTGGTTAATAAAATGGCAAGAGACCTGAACTGCAGCGTAGCTCAGTTAATGAAGGATGCTGAATTAAGAAAACAGATCAAACTTCAGCAATATGTAAGTGAAGAAATTGGTTTGCCAACCTTAAATGATATTATGAGTGAGCTTGCAAAACCAGGAAGAGATCCTCGTGAGCAGTTCGAAATATTTAGCTTTACTGATGGCATAAATGCAATAGCTGATTTAAAGATCGGTATGAAATTGCCTGGCATTGTTACCAATATTACCAATTTCGGAGCCTTTGTAGATATAGGAGTTCATCAGGATGGATTAGTGCATACGAGTCAGCTTTCCAATAAATTTGTAACCAATGCCAATGATGTTGTTAAAGTTCATCAAAAAGTAGAAGTTACGGTAGTTGAAGTGGATGTGGCAAGAAAGCGTATTTCGCTTTCTATGAAAACAGCCACCGCTGCTCCAAAGCCTCAGGTTAAAAAGGCAGATCAAAAACCAAATAGCTTTAAAAAACCGGTAAGTGCAGGTAAACCGGATCAACATAGAAAGCCGTCAAAACCTCAAACTAATGGTGTTGGAGGGAAGAAAGATAAACCGCTACCAGATGGGGATTTACAATTGAAGCTTGAAGCATTGAAAAACATGTTTAAATAGTAAAAAGAGCATTGCAGTCCGTCATCTCTCCTATCGTGGAGATGACGGACGATTTAAAAAAACGTCATTGGTAATCTCATTTTGTTAACTACAGCTCAATCTGTCTTTTGATACTTTCTTCAAGAGAGATTAATGTTTCTGTACGTTGTATGCCAGATACAGCCTGGATTTCTTCGTTTAATACATGTCTAAGGTGGCTCGTATCGCGACAAATGATCTTGGCAAACATACTATAGGCACCGGTAGTGTAATGGAGTTCTACAACTTCTTTAATTTTGCTTAGTTGCTCTACAGCATCTTTATATTGAATTCCCTTTTCAAGATAGATACCAAGGAAGGCACAGATGTCGTAACCAGCCTTTTGCGGATCAATAATGAGATGTGACCCTTTGATGATACCCATTTCCTGAAGTTTTTTCATGCGGACATGTATTGTTCCACCAGAAACAATCAGATCTTTAGCAATTTCAGTGTAAGGCTTAGTTGCATCATGCATCAGCTGCTTCAAGATATCAATATCCAGGTTATCAATTTCTAAATTTTGGGTTTCTTTTTTAAGCATCGTTTTGATATTTGGTAACAATATTCTAAGTTAATTAGAAATATCGTAAAAATAAAATAAAATGTTTAAAATATTTGCAACGTATATAGGTTGTTGTTACATTTGTATCAAGCAAGTAACAAAAAATAGTTCTTTAAAACTTGTTTATACTCTGTAGGGTGGTGAAATTGGCAGACGCACCTCCTTGTCTCGGTGGTGGAGAATTTGGAAAACCCGTAAGGGCTAACCACTCCTTGAAGGTTCGACTCCTTCCCCTACAGCTATTAAGTAGTTAAATCAACCTAAACCTACTACTTAAGAATTAGTACTTTATATAATGTTGGGTGGTGAAATTGGCAGACACGCCTTCTTGTCTCGGTGGTGGGGATAAATGGATAAACGCAGTTTATGGGTTGACCACAAATTAATTTTTGAACTGTAGCTAACTACCCCTTGAAGGTTCGACTCCTTCCCCAACAGCCAGTTTTTTTATGAATAATAAGTTAGTTAAAAAACGAGTGACCCCGGATAGGGCCACTCTTTTTTTTGTTATGACCTATTTAATGCAAAACAAGAAGGGTGTGTTTCAGATTGTGAAACACACCCTTCTTGTTTTTGAGATCGAAAGCTTAGAAACCGTAGCGGATACCGATCTGCCCCTGATAAGGATTGCCTGATGGATTGGCAATACCAGAATTGTTTACGTTATAAACAAACTGGTTGGTTGTGTTGTTGAACGAATTAACTGAATATAGTGCCTGGTTTCCCATTGATTCGTTCACACCCCATTTCTTATTCAAGAGATTGGCTACGTTGAAAAGATCTCCTGAAATTTCAATGCTGTGGGTTTTATAAACTTTAAATTTCTTGCTGATCCTAAGATCAAAAATGCCATAGAACCCGTTGATACCGCCGTTCCGCTCAGCGATCTGACCACTGTACCTGTTGATGTAGTCTTTAAGGCTCTGACTTGCATTAGGATTATCCATGATGGCCTTTAAACCAGTTTGAATGTTGGCTGGTACAGCAGTGTTGTTCCTGTCGAAAATAAAAGCAAGATCATTTGTTCCCGAAACAAAGTCGCCATTAGTATTACCGCCCGACAATAGAGAATAGCGTGTGCCACCGATACCTGAATAACGAATACCTACACTTACCCCATAGAAGGTAGGTAGTGTGCCATAGAATACAATTTTATGTCTGAAGTGGTTGTCTGAATAACTCATCTTACTCAGGTCTCTTGGATTATCTTTTACAGGTAAGGCTAGTGTCGCGGTATTCGCTACGTTTCCATTATAAGAAGTATTGTCTTTGGTATCGTTTAATGTATAGCTAAAGGTGATTGTTCCGTCTTTAAAGTATTGATAAGTAGCATCCAGAACTGCTGCGAACTGGTTTACACGCCCCTTGCTGTTCATTTCCAATACCCTACCGATCTTCTGACTAATACGCCCCTGTTGCCAGTCTGGTGCAGCGTTGGTAATACTTGCTGCCGGAACGTACACACCTCGGCCGCCTTCATTTTCCAATCTAAAGAATGGATTTACTGCCATATTGCGATCTACGTATACGTAATTGTTGCGTCCTAATGTGGCAAAACCTGTTATAGTGACTTTAAATTTCTCATTAATAAAATGTGAGTAAGAAGCATTTGCTTTATAAACTACTGGCACGCGGGCATCACTTGCGTTAGTGTTGATCGTGAGAAGTTTGTTAACACCCGGGATGTCAAACAATTCCAGTCCGGGCGCATTCTGAGGGTTATTGCGGTAATCTATGAAATTTGGTATTGGCACATTCGGTGCTCTCACATCAACTGAGGCAATGCGCGTTCCGTCAAATACCCTGTTGTTGATCGTCATGTAATTATTGATGTCCGATCCAAAGATACCAGCACCAAGCCTGATGAAATCCCTGTGCTCCTCATTCACATCCCATGTGAACTGCAGTCTTGGCTGAATCTGGAAAGTCGACAGCGAGTTGTCTGTGCGTAAACCAAGCTCATCCAGAACCAACTGATTCAGAGGCGCAGCAGGGTAGAAACTGTAATCGGCACGAATACCTGCCGTCATCTCCAGGCCCGTTGCAAGCTTCGTTTGCATTTGTCCATAAAGAGCGGTATTGAAGATTCCCTGAGTTACACTTGGGTCGGCCACTAAAGGCACTTCCCTTGTGTATCTGTATGGTTTAAGGTCATTGAAATTCTGCAAGGCAGTTCTATTGTTTGCCGGATTGGCCAGATCTGCGGTATTTCTAAACCAAAACCTGCCGTTCAGCTCACTTCCGTAAACAGAATGTGCACGGGTATACATTAGGTCTGCGCCAAAAGTATATTTAATCTTGTCTGTGTTGTAATACAGGTTATTTACAATCTGTAATACATTATTAGTAAAACCTTCCTGTGCAAAACGGTGACCACCTATCTGAATATTTGTTGCTGCATTGGCTCCATTAATACTTGAAATTACGTTTTCTACAACGGCTCTTGGAATGTTTGCGGCAGGCAACTGATCACCTGGACTGCTTAATTGGTAGGTGTACAAATGCTGTACCTTTAGCTCATTGGTTAGTTTGGAATTGATGGATGAACGTAAAGTAGCCAGTAAGCTGTTATCTACGTTTTTGTCATTTCCATAAGATTCGTACAAATTGATCGGGCTATTGTCTTCCAGGCCCTGCTTGTTGCGGTCATTGGTGTAGTTGTCTCTGATTGTCAACAGGTTTTTCTCATTGATTTGCCAGTCGATTCTTGCAAAACCTGCATCTGAACCGCGTAGCTTATCAAATTCTCCAGTCTGGCGTCCCTTTACCCCATATTTATCCTGGGCGATATCCACAAACTCTTTTAGTGTGGCAGGAGTAATCCTCAGTCGAGTAATATCGGCGTCGGTTTCCAGATTGGCAATCATCAAAGGCCTTGCATCACGCTGATGGTCCCATGCAGCAAAGAAATGCAGTTTATCTTTAATGATCGGACCGCCTAATGAAAATCCATATTGATAGGTAGAGAAATCAGATTGGCGTTTGTTGCCATTGATTGCATAAGGACTTGCCAGCCAGTCTGCCCGGCCATAAGTAAATGCTCCTCCACTAAAAGTATTCGTACCCGATTTGGTTACTGCACTAATGGTCCCACCGCCACTTCTGCCAAAGGTTACGTCATATTGGTTGGTAACTACCTGAAATTCCCGGACAGCTTCCATAGATAAAGAATAAGGTGCACCGCTTCGGCTGGTGGTAGAACCTGCTGAAGTTGGATTCTTAGCCGTCATACCATCAATAGTGTAATTAGTAGAAGAGCCCAGCTGGCCAGATATTGTGCCACCGCGGCTTAAAGGAGACAAGTCCATAAGATTGGTGAAATTCCTGCCGTTAACAGGAAGTTTCTCAATGTCTCTGGCCGTAATGGTGGTTGCAGCACCGAGGTTTTCAGTTTTGTTTTTAAGTCCTGATCCTACAATCTCTACTACTGCCAGGTTTTCTACTGCATCCTGCATGGTGATATTGATTTTCAGGGCATCACCCTGATTTAATGAGTAGCCGGTTATTTTTTGGTCGCCAAAACCTACATAAGTTGCAGTAATAGTGTAGGGTTTCCCAAGGGGAAGTTCTTTAAAGGTATACACACCATTGCTGTTGGTAGTGGTGGAGGTGTTAAATCCTGTAGATTCATTACGAACCCTGACAGATACGCCCGGAACAGGTTTTTTTTGAGTATCAGTAACGGTTCCTGATATTGAAGTTTGTGTTGTTTGTGCCAGGAGTTTATTTTGGGCAAAGCAACAGAATAGAAGCAGGAGAGCTGTACATAGTAAATTTTTCATCATCTGAGTTAGTAGGTTGATTTTTGATGACGAAATTAGGGTTGGAATATTAGCTCAGAAATAGATTTATATTAAGAAATTCTGCAACGATTTGGATATTAATGATGCTACGAAATAGATTACCAATCACAGGAGTTTAAAGCTTTCGTCATCTCGACGTAGGAGAGATCTCTTGATTATGCCAGAGTTCAAGAGATCTCTCCTACGTCCTTTAGATTTGTTTTGATTATTTTTAGAATGAGAAGGAAGCAGAAGTAAACTATCCTTTCGTCAGAGTTTGGACTCATGTCTCGATTTAGACTTCTGCCTCCCTTTCATCAGGAACTCAAATA
>Ga0307414_10002290_pt1 | contig 10004 bp, 10 predicted proteins | sample DK1Ometagenome_FD_203804 | JGI IMG/M metagenome (GOLD analysis project Ga0307414, IMG submission 203804) | Maize rhizosphere microbial communities from greenhouse at UC Davis, California, United States - DK15-O-3 | ecosystem: Host-associated > Plants > Roots > Rhizosphere > Soil | place: USA...
AAAATATATAAATGTTTATCAAGGTTTAAATTCAAGATTAGATGAGATACAAGCTGCTGTTTTAAATGTTAAACTGAAATATATTGATGAAGAGAATGCTAGGAGGAGAGAAATAGCAAAAAAATATATTTCATCTATTAAAAATTTAAATATTTTACTACCTCAATTACCTGAACAGGATGAAGAACATGTTTGGCATCTATTTGTTATAAGAACTAATGATAGAGAAACAATACAAAATTATCTTAATGATAATAATATTCAAACTCTAATTCATTATCCTATTCCTCCTCACAAGCAAAAAGCTTACAACGAATTTAATCATTTGAGTTTTCCAATTACGGAGCAAATTCATAATGAAGTCTTGAGTTTGCCTATAAGTCCTGTAATGAGTGATGAAGAGGTTCAGCATATTATACAAGTACTTAATAATTTTAGTAAACCTATGTAAATGAAAAAATATATAAAGAATACAATTTTAAATTTTTTAGATAAAAATGGGTTTCAAAGAAAACCTATAGGCGAAGATCCAAAAGTGAATCTTTATGATCAAATGAAAGATGTTTTTGCTCCACAAAATGATAAAATTATTTCAATTATTTTTTCAAAAGACAGAGCTATGCAACTTGATGGTTTCTTGGCTAGTTATTTTGAGAATGTTGAAAATTACTCTGAAATAAAAATATTGTTTCATGTTAGTAATGAGGCGCATAAAAAATCTTATATAGATCTTCAAAAAATTTATGAAAATTTTCCAGTACAATTTATTCAGGAAACAAATTTCAGAGCTAATCTAATTGATGCCTTAGAAAAATCTTCTGAGGATCGTCTTATTTTTTATGTTGATGACATGCTTTTTTCTCAGAAGATAGACTACGGCTGGTTAAAAAACATAGATCCCTTAAATAATATTGTTTGTCTGTCTAGAGGCAAAGATCTAAATTATAGTACAGTTCTAGCTAAAAAACTTGAAGTTCCTTCTTTTAATAAAATTTCAGAAAATTTATATCAATTTAAATGGAATGAGATTAGTGAGTTTTCTGACTGGACATATCCAATAGGTGTGTCAGGATATATGTATTCTCGACCAGAAATGTTGGCGATGATAAAAGCTACGCATTTTAAAGCTCCAAATTCTCTGGAACATAATTTGCAAAAATTTTTACCATATTTTACTATGCGAGGCGGTATTTGTCTTGAAAATGTTGCTACTCCTTGTGTACATACTAATTTGACGCAAACAGAAGGGTATAACAATATTTTGGGGCATTACTCGCTAGAAGAGTTATTGGATCTATGGAACATGAATAAAAGAATTGACTATAACGAGTTTGTGGGACTTCAGGTCTCTGAGGCTGAAATAAAAAAGTACAGTTTTATTGATAGATGATAGATAGAATTTAAAATGCTAATAAAAAAAATATTAAATAGAATAATTTCTAAATATAGATTCGTCAAATATTATTACTTACCAAATTTTAATTATTCCAGCATCATTGACGGTAAACCTAATGGTGTGGAGCAAAAGATTAAATTTAGAGGAGTAGGTACAATAAAAATGGGTCAAAATTGTTTTTTGGGTACAGAAATAGGAGGGAGATCTTATGGCGAAACTGAATTTCAAGTTAAGTTCAAAGATTCTGAGATAATTTTAGGGGATAATATTTGTACCAATAATAATCTGTTTATTTGTTGTGCAAAAAAAATTGTTATTGGAGCAGATACTGTAATAGGAGAAAGAGTAACTATTTTTGACTTTGAGGGCCATGGGCTACGAGCTGATCAAAGAAAGCAAATAGGTGTATTTGGTACAGTTGAAATAGGTGAAAATGTTTGGATTGGTAATAATGTTACTATTTTAAAAAACACGACAGTGGGTAATAATACCATAATTGCTGCGGGAGCAATTGTTAGCGGTCATTTTCCTGCGAATGTTATAATTGGAGGAGTACCAGCCAAAATAATTAAAGACTTGCCTAATTAATGGAATCAAATAAAAATTCTTATTCTAAAGCATTAAAAGCGACAACATTATTTGGTGGAGTTCAAGTTATTGTTATAATATTTCAAATACTCAAATCTAAAGCTGTAGCTGTTTTAATTGGAGCAACAGGCATGGGGATCTTAGGGTTATTGACTCAGACTGTAGCTTTTCTATCTGCCATTACAAATTTTGGTTTAGAGTCTTCTGCAATAAAAAATATTTCATCAGCAGAGGCTTCTGCTGATAAAAATTATTTGTATAAAACAATTTCCGTTTTTCAAAAATTAGTGATTTATACAGGTCTTTTAGGCTTTTTAACATGTTTATCATTATCTCCTTTTTTAAGTTCGATTGTTTTCGAAAATGAGACTCATACTGTGTCATTTATTATCACTGCAGTTTCACTGTTATTTATGCAATTAGCTGTAGGGCAAAATGCTATTTTACAAGGTATGAGAAAAATGAAACTTTTAGCTAAAGCAAGTATTTTAAGCGCATTTGCTGGACTTTTTGTTTCAGTACCTATTTATTATTTTCTTGGTATAGACGGTATAGCAATTTCTATTACTATTTCAGCATTTGTAAACTTTTTAATTCCTTTTTTATTAGCAAAAAAAATACAAATTAAAAAGGTTTCATTTAGTAAAGATGTTTTTAAAGTAGAGGGGAAAAATATGCTTAAAATGGGTTTTCTTTTAAGTATGAGTGGATTAATATCAATTGGGTGCTCTTTTTTATTAAGAATATTTATTACAAGAAATGGAAGTCTTGCAGATGTAGGACTTTATAATGCTGGTTTTGCAATTATTGAAGGATATGTAGGGATAATATTTACGGCGATGGCAAAAGACTATTATCCAAGATTAACTATGGTTTCTAATAATATAAGCAATAGAAATCTTGAAGTTAATCAGCAAACAGAAATCGCAATTTTACTTCTTATTCCAATTTTGACTGTGTTTTTGTTATTATTGAACATTATCATCGTTATTTTATATACAAAAGAATTCCTGCCCGCAATTGAGATGATTCAATATGCTGTACTTGGAATGTTTTTCAGAGCAATTTCCTGGTCAATGGGATATCTTTTACTTGCAAAAGGAGATTCAAAAATATTTTTTATTAGTGAATTAATATCCACAGTCTATATTTTTTCTTTGAATATTTTAGGCTATAAGTTTTTTGGTTTAAAAGGTATTGGAATTGCTTTTGTAGCAATATATTTTCTTCACGCTGTCCAAATTTTCATTACCACAAAATTAGTCTATAAATTCAGTTTTGATAAAAATTTAATAAGGGTTTTTTTTATAGGTACTCTTTTAATAGTTCTACAGTTTTTTATAGTAACAGAAATTGAAGATTTATATAAATACTTACTCGGTTCGACAATATGCTTAATAGGATTTTTTATCTCGTATAGAGAACTAAATAGTAAGATTGGTATTTCAGCATTTATAAAAAGTAAAATAGGAAAACAATAAGATTTATAGTAATTTGAAAAGAGTTACTAGGTGTTAACTTTTGATATTGTATATGAAAGATATTAAAGAAAATAAATTACTAGTTTCAATAGTTGTTATTACATATAATTCTGCAGATTTTATTTTAGATACACTGGAAAGTGTTAAAAATCAAACTTATAAAAATATAGAGTTGATTATAACTGATGATAAATCCAAAGACAATACAATTGAGATTTGTAAAAAATGGTTAGATGAGAATAGTAAGGAATTTATCAATTCAAGAATAATTATTACTGAAAATAATTCCGGAATTCCTGCTAATTGTAATAGAGGAATTCATGCAGCAAATGGTGAGTGGATCAAGATAATTGCAGGAGATGATATATTGTTGCCTGATGCTATTGAAAATTATGTTCTATTTGCAGAACAAAATCAAGAATGTGAGATTATTCACGCTAAGGTAATTCGAATGGTTCATCAGGGCGATAAAATAGAGAAAATTAATGCTGAGAAGTATCCAAAAACACTTCATCATAAAATGTCTCCAAAAACACAATTTAAATTGCTTAAATTTTCAACTATAGTATTGGCTCCTACTGTATTTATGAAAAAAAAACTTTTGGAAAATCTTGACTATTTTGATGAATCTATAAAATTGTGTGAGGATTGGCCTTTTTGGTTAAAGCTTACTCTGAATGGGAAAAAATTTTTTTTTTTTAATAAGGAGACTGTGATTTATCGAATACATGATAAATCAGTTTATAGCGGTAGTGAAAATAAATTTTTCATCAATCCTTTTCATGCGGTTCAAAAGAGTATTTATGAAAAATACATCCGTAAGAATATAAATTTTATTGAAAAAATAATTTTCGATTCTCATTATAAATTAATGGAAAAATTTTTTAAGTTTAATGAAAAACCATCTAATTACGGTAAATTAATATATAATCTATTAAGAATGCCATACCGTGTTTATTCAAAACTAGTTTTTATTATATATAATAAAAGAGTTTGTTAATGAGTTGTGTTAAAATTCTAATAGTAAAAAAGGTTTATTAATGAAGGTGCTCCATATAGCAAATTTAATGGGTTCTAATACAAATGGAATCGACTATGTAGTTGAAAAGATTTTATTACATCAGAATGAGCTTGATAGGATTAATGCAGACTTAATTAACTTAAATGATTTTTCACTTGAAAAAGCGTTCAAAGTAATTAACTTAAATGATGTCATAGTTTTTCATAGTATTTTTGCTATTAAGTCTTGGCCTTTAATTTTTTATTGTTTGTTCAAGAACAAACCATATATAATATTTCCTCATTCGGGGCTAACTGTTTCTTCTTTTGAAAAATCTAAAATAAAGAAGAAATTAGTAATGAAATTATTTTTAAAGAAATTGATTTTTAAAGCTGCCGCAGTTCATTTTCTTAATGAAAATGAAAAAGATAATAGCTATGAATTTTATTCGCGAAGTTTTATAGTGCCAAATGGTATCGATATCGACTATGAAGTAGATAAAAAAAATAAAAAGAAATATATTGCTTATTTGGGGCGTTATGATATTAACCATAAAGGCATAGACTTACTATTGGATGCTATAAAGTTGATACAGGAAGAACTTAGAAATCGAGAGTATATAATTATTATGCATGGTTATGACCCATCCAATGTAGCATTAAGTTTTATTAACGATTTTGTTACTAAACATAATTTGACTGACTTAGTATGTGTTCGCGGAGCAATAACTAATTCTCATGAGAAAATTAATTTTTTATCAAATGCATCTGCTTATATTTTAACCTCTAGATACGAAGGTTTACCTATCACTGTTTTAGAAGCATTAAGTGTAGATACTCCTTGTCTTGTGTCAAAAGGAACAAATATGGCTGAATTAATAGAGAAAAATAGTTTTGGAATGAGTTGTCTGTCAAATTCAGATAGTGTAAAAAATATGTTGATTGATTTTCTTATTCAATCTGAGAATAGGGGTTTCAGGCCATCAAGATCTTTTTTAATTGATAATTTTAGTTGGAAAATAATAGCCGGTCGTTTAATAGAAGAGTATAAAAGAGCAATAAATTATGATAAATGATTTAACAGTTATTATACCGATGTATAATGCAGGTGAATTTATTGAAGAAACTGTAAATTCAATTATAGACCAAACATATAAGAATTTTAATGTGATAATACTTGATGATAATTCTACTGATCATTGTTACGAAACTATTAGAAATCTAACTAAGTTTGATAGCAGGTTTAAAGTTATCAAAAATGAACAGAACCAAGGTTATCTGAAATCAACAAATATTTTACTTTCTTTAGTAAGAACAGAATATTGTGCATTTTGGGATGCTGACGATACTTGTCATAAAGATAGGTTTTCAATACAAATGGATTTTATCAAAAATAATTTGGAATTCGATTTAGTTGGAAGCTATTGTAAACTTATTGATAAGCAGTCTAAACCCATTAGGACAGTGAAGTACCCGCCAGAAATATCGATTGATAATTTTAATTTTTGTGGTAGTTCAATTTTATTTAAAACAAAAGTTTTAGAAGTGTCAGGACTTTATAATCCTTTATTTGATAGAATTGGTTCCGAGGATTTTGAATGGCTTTTAAGAACAACTAAAACCTTTAAATATTTTTGTTTGCCAAAAGTGCTTTACAATTATCGTCGTATTCCAAGCTCACTAACATTAAGTAAAGATGGTAATCCTTCTTTTATTTTTTCACATAAAATTGTTAAAGAGATTTTTGTAAAATATCCATCTAGAATCAAAAACTTTTATTGGGAAGATCCTGAAATTATTTCTTTTTTTTCAAACGAAAATTTAAGATTATCAAATGAGGAACTTTTAAATCCTAAAGGAAAACTTCGTCAAGTATTGGAAAGCAAAATAATTTCAAAAGATTTTAAAGGTTTTTATAAAGAATTGTTTTTATATCTAAAGTCTTTTTTCTTTAAAGCTGATTTCTTTGAAATTTTTAAATTGAATGTAAAATTAATATTGTTTAAAATAAAGGATATTTAGGAATGATTAAAAGTTTTCATTTTTGGTCATTGAAATTACCATATTTATTTCGAATATTTATTTTTTCACCAGTTTTATATTTTATAAATTTTCCTTTTGAATATAATGCTGATTATGGAAATTATTTTCCTGATTATGCTTATGGTTATTTTGCTTACGAACCATTATATGAGTGGTATTCTTATTTTTGTAGAGAAATTCTAGACTTAAATTTTTTCTTATTTTGGTTTTCTATTTCAATTTTTGAATTGATATTATTTGCATTAATTTATAAAACAATAATGCAGATGCTATTGGCAATACCTTCAATTTTAGGAATGAGTCAATTTTTTTATGGTACACAAGTGAGATATGCATTAGTTTCTTTAGTAATTGTGTATAGTGCTATTTCTATTTCTAGACCGGTGTTTAAATTTTTAGCTACTGTAGTAGCTTCTTCATTTCATTATGGAGGAGTTCTAATAGGTTTTATTAGTTTAATATCAGGAAAAATAGGGAACTCATTTTTTATTATAAATAGGGTTAAACCTTTTTTAGGATTAGTTTTTTTACTTGTTCTTTCTTATTTAGCATTTCAACAATTTGAGTATTTGGTATCACTTACCAGATTTCATTATTATTTAGATTCAGGCGAATATGTAGAACCAATTTCTTTAGTATCTCTGCTATATGTATTATTTAGTTTAATATTATTGATACTTATTTTCACCTATAGCAATCAGAGTCGTTCTAAAATAATTAAAATTGGTATTGTTACACTTTTAGTTTCTTTATTTACATCACCTATTGCTGCATTATCGGGACGTGTATCATTATTTTATTTTGTTTTTGAACCTATTTTGTTAGGGAGTTTAATGGTAACAGCAGGAGGGAGAATTTTAAAACTTACCCTCCTGATACTTTATTTTATAAGAGTCTTTTTTTATTTTTATGTAAATGATTATTATTTTTATTGGTAAGGTAATTCTTGATTTAGTTGAATGTTAAAATAAAATAATAGAAGTAAAAAATATGATGTTTGAAAAAATAAGTGTGATTATGTCAGTTTATAAAAAAGACAATCCTGATCACTTTTCCTCAGCCGTATTGAGTTTGCTAAATCAGACTTATATGCCAGAAGAGATAATCATAGTTGTAGATGGTGATGTAAACCAAGAAATAAACTCTCAGCTAAATAATTATTCTCAAAACTCTATAGTGAAAATTATAAGATTGGATAAAAATAAAGGACTCGCTAATGCTCTTAATGTTGGTATTAAAAATGCAAATTTTCCTTTAATTGCCAGAATGGATTCAGATGATATATGTTTTAATAATAGATTTGAGAAACAAATAAAAGCGATTAATGAATTTGATTTAGATATAGTAGGTGGGCAAATAATAGAATTTGGTAAAGATATTAATGATGTGATTTCAAAAAGAATTGTGCCTTGCGAACATTCGGAAATAATAAAAATGCTAAAATTTCGATCTCCTTTTTCACATCCAACTATATTGTTTAAGAAGGAGGTCTTTGATATTTTACAAGGATATGATACCTCAATCTTTCCTGAGGATTATGATTTTTTTGTTAGAGCATACTTGAAAAGATTTAAGTTCGGAAATATTCCAGATGAAGTTTTATGGTTTAGGCTGGGGGAAAACAGGTCAGACGCAATAAAAAGAAGATGGGGTGTTAATTATGCTATAAATGAATTTAATTTATACAAGAAGTTTTTAAATATTAACTTTTATAATTATTTTGAGTTTTTTAAAATAGTCTTCTTAAAAATACCCATCAGATTACTACCTTTTTTTATGTTTAAATTTGTTTATTATAAAATGGCAAGATAATGGAAGTGATTTTACAACATCGAAATATAACCTTAACTGGGGCATCTGGCTTTGTAAGCTCACATCTAAAAAAATATTTAAGTTCATATCAAATAGAATCATTAAGTGTTCGCTATGTACCAGATCAGAAAATTAAAATAAATGCTGATGCTATTATCCATTTAGCAGGTAAGGCTCACGATTTAAAAAATGTTTCACAGCCTCAAGAGTATTATGAGGCTAATTTCGAATTGACCAAACAATTATTTGACAGTTTTTTAAATTCTGAGGCTTCAGTTTTTATTTTTATGAGTTCTGTTAAGGCAGTGGCTGATAAAATCGATGGAGTTTTAACAGAGGAAGATATTCCAAATCCTAAAACACATTATGGGATTTCAAAACTACAGGCAGAAAAATACATTTTAAGTAAAATATCTGATAGAAAAAGAGTATATATATTAAGACCATGCATGATTCATGGACCAGGAAATAAAGGGAATTTAAATCTCTTATACAAATTGGTTACTAAAGGATTACCTTGGCCATTGGGAGCTTTTGAAAATCAGCGTTCTTTCTTAAGTATTGAGAATCTCTGTTTTGCTATCAAGCAGTTATTAGAAAATGAATCGATACCTTCAGGAATCTATAATATTGCAGATGATGAATCTCTATCTACGAATGAACTTATAGCTTTATTAGGGCAGAGTTTAGGAAAAAGAAATAAAACTTTGAGTATTTCAACTTCTTTGATTCAAAAAATAGCTCTTCTTGGAGATAAATTAAAATTACCATTAAATTCAGAACGATTGCAAAAGTTAACTGAAAATTTTGTGGTTTCAAATCAGAAGATAAAGAAAGCTATTGGAAAAGAATTACCAATTAAAGCTAGAAAAGGATTGTTAATGACTTTTGATTCTTTTAAAAAATGATATATAAATGACAATTGAAAAAACTGCCATACAAGATTTAGTTATCATTAACCCAACCGTGTTTCCTGACGAACGCGGTTATTTTTTTGAAGCCTACAATCAGGCGAAATTTACAGAAAACGGAATTCATTACAATTTCCTTCAGGACAATCAGTCTTTTTCTAAAAGAGGTGTAATCCGTGGTTTGCATTTACAAATTAACCCTTTTCCACAGGCAAAATTAGTACGTGTTTTAGAAGGCGAAATTCTGGATGTAGCTGTTGATTTACGAAAAAATTCTCCAACTTACGGGCAGCATGTAAGCGTGGTGCTAAGTGCCGAAAATAAAAAACAATTGATGGTGCCTCATGGTTTTGCCCATGGTTTTTCGGTGTTGAGTGAAACGGCTTCGGTATTGTACAAAGTTGATCAGGGTTATCACAAAGACAGCGAAAGAGGAATTCGATACGATGACCTTGTTTTGAATATTGATTGGAAAGTAAGTCCAGATGAAGTTATTGTATCTGAAAAAGATTTAGTATTGTCAGCTTTTAACGATATTGACTGGGAGTTTTAAATTGTTTTTCAGTTGTAGGGTCTGAGTAAGACCTTAGATAGGTTAAAAATAACAAAAATGAAAAAAATACTTATAACAGGAGGAAATGGTCAGTTAGGCTCTGAATTGCGGGTTTTGTCAAAAGTATATACGCAGTTTGAGTGGGTTTTTACGGATTATCAGGAACTGGATTTGTGTGATCTTGAAAATTTAGAAATTGCATTAAATACCATTAATCCAAA
>Ga0307414_10002291_pt1 | contig 10003 bp, 9 predicted proteins | sample DK1Ometagenome_FD_203804 | JGI IMG/M metagenome (GOLD analysis project Ga0307414, IMG submission 203804) | Maize rhizosphere microbial communities from greenhouse at UC Davis, California, United States - DK15-O-3 | ecosystem: Host-associated > Plants > Roots > Rhizosphere > Soil | place: USA...
CAGCGAGAATAGTTTCGGCGGCGGGCAAAGCCTGTGGCGCGCCAATTGGTCGGCGCAGGGCGATCCCTTCGCACATGTCGCGGAACGCCAGCCGGCGCGCACGATGACGCGCGGCCCAGCGTGGCAGCGCGCGATGGCGACCTCGAACACCGTCACCCGCGCCCCCGCCCCTTCCGAACGCGGTCCCGCCGCCTCGGTGGGCGCCAAGGCGCGATCGGACCTCGCCATCGGCATGCGCGTATTCCACGAGAAGTTCGGCTATGGCGAAATCATCGATATCGACGGCAACAAGCTTGAGGTCGAGTTCGATCAGGCCGGCAGCAAGCGAGTGCTCGACAGTTTCGTCAAGCTTGGCTGATATATATTGTCTACTCTTTCAATTATGATATTTCATCACATGCGGCATTGAGTCGCATGTTGGGAGAGACTTCATGAAAACCAGGCTCTTAACGGGCGCGATGGCGCTCGCCCTAATCGGCTGCTCGGAAAAAAGCTCCGAAACCCTTCGCGAAGCGCCGGCCTATGACATGGCCCCGGTAGAAACCGCCGAAGTCGCACCTCAGACTCCTTCCGCCGCGCGCAGCCCCAATATCGGCGTCACATCGGCCCCCGGCGTCGCGTTCAACTACGCCTATGCCTTCCGCCTCGACGACAGCCGCATCGCCGCTGTGCAGGAAGAACATGCCGCGGCATGCGAAGCACTCGGCACGACGCGCTGCCGCATCACCGGCATGACCTATCGCCTCATTCGCGAAAATGAGGTCGAGGCGCAGCTCTTGTTCAAGCTCGACCCCGCCATCGCCCGCAGATTCGGGCGCGACGCGCTTTCCAGCGTCGAGAAGGCCGAAGGCGTGCTCGCCGAGGCGCGGATCAGCGGCGAGGATGTCGGAACGCAGATCGACGACTCGCAGCGTCGCAGCGCCAACATCGGCTCCGAAATCGCGCGGCTGGAGGCGCGGCTGAAGCAGGGCGGGCTCGGCGACCGCGAGCGCACCGAGCTCCAGCAACAAATTTCAGCGATGCGGCGGCAGCTCGACGGCGAGCGTGACACCCGCCGCGCCGGCGAAGCGATGCTCGCGACGACGCCGATGCAATTCGACTATGTCGGCACCGGCGGCTTGCCCGGCATCGGTTACGGCAATCCCTTCAGCGATGCGCTGAACATGCTGATCCGTAGCGGCAGCGTGATGCTGTCGTTCATTCTGGTGGTCGGCGCAGCCATCATTCCATGGGCCGCGCTCTTCCTTCTGTTGCTCATGCTTTGGCGGACCGCACCGATGCGCGCGATCCGCAAATGGCTTCGCGGCGCCTCAAAATCTTCCGCAGTTCCGGCGGCGCCGACGGACTGAGCCGCCGGGCGCACGCTTGCAAAGGCCCGGCGCCCCGTTATGGCAAAGGCCATGACGGGGCAGACGACATGGCTGGAGCAGGCGCGCGACGCCCATCGGCGCGGCGATGTGGCCGCCGAAACGGCGGCGCTCGACGCCGCGATCCGCGCCGATCGCGGTAATATCTCCGCATTGCTGGCGATGGCGGAACTCAAGCGCCGCCTGGCCGACGACCGCGCGGCGGGCAGCTTCTATCGCCTCGCGCTTGGCACAGCGGCGCAGGCCCGCAGCGTTCCGGCAGCGCTTCATTCCAGCCTTCAGCGCGCCGAGCAATTCCTCGCCGAGACCGACCGCGCCTTTGCCGATCATCTGCTCGGCCAGTTGCGCGGCGCCGGGATCGACGCCGGAAACGCCACACCACGCGTTGCCGAGGCGCTGCGGATGCTCGCGGGCGAGCAGCCGCTCTATCTGCAGCAGCCGAGCATGTTCTACTTCCCCGGCCTCGCCCAGCGCCCCTTTTTCGAGCGGTCCGATTTCGCCTGGGCGGGCGCGGTCGAGGCCGCGACCGACGCGATCCGCGCCGAGCTGCTGGCGATGGTCGGCGGGGCGGCAGACGCTTTCGGCCCCTATGTCACCGCCAACCCCGACCGCCCGCCGCCGAACAACCCGCTGCTCGACAAACCCGATTGGGGGGCGGCCTGGCTTTGGAAGGGTGGCGCGATCGCCGACGGCATGGCGGCGCTATGTCCCGCGACGCTCGCCGCGCTGGAGCTGGCGCCGCAGCCCGTCATCCCCGGACGCGCGCCGATCGCGCTTTTCTCGCGGCTCACCCCCGGCACCCATATCCAGCCGCACCACGGCATGCTCAACACGCGGCTCATCTGTCACCTGCCGCTGATCGTGCCCGACGGTTGCGGGCTGCGCGTCGGCGCCGAAACGCGAAACTGGCGCGAGGGCGAGCTGCTGATTTTCGACGACAGTTTCGAGCATGAGGCGTGGAACCGCGGGACCAGCGACCGCACCATCCTGCTGTTCGAAATCTGGCGCCCCGACATCGATGCCGACGAACGCCAGCAATTGACGCGTATCTTCTCGGCAATCGACACTTATGGCGAGCAATAGACCAGGGACAGGAAGACGATGACCAATCCGGGAATGGACGCCGATATATACGATGCCTTCATCGAGCAGCTGCAACGCTATGTCCGCGAGCGGCTGATCCCCGCCGAAGACCAGCTCGAGGAACTCGGGCGCGTTCCCGACGATATTCTCGCCGAAATGCGCGACATGGGGCTGTTCGGGGTGACGATGCCCGAGGAATATGGCGGCGCGGGCATGAACGTCAGCCAATATGTCGGCTTCATCCGCGAACTGGCCTATGCCTCGCCCGCCTATCGTTCGATCGTGTCGATCAACATCGGCATGGTGTGCAAATCGCTTATCGGCTTCGGCACCGAGCAGCAGAAGGCGCATTGGCTGCCGAAGCTGGCCGCCGGATCGATCGCCGCCTTCGGGCTCACCGAGCCCGACAGCGGCTCCGACAGCGCGGCAATGAAGACGCGCGCGGTGCAGAGCGGCAACGGCTATGTCCTGAACGGCACCAAGCGTTACATCACCAACGCCCCCTTCGCCGACGTCATCCTCGTCATGGCGCGCACCAATGCCGAGGCGCTTCCCAAAAATGCGCATGTCAGCGCCTTCCTCGTTCCCCGCGACGCGCCCGGCGTGTCGATCGGCAAGCCCGACGGCAAGATGGGCCAGGCGGGGTCGCAGATCGCCGACGTGATCCTGGAAGATGTGCGTGTCGATGGCGACGCGCTGCTCGGCGGCGAGGAAGGGATCGGTTTCCGCGCCGCGATGCAGAGCCTCGACAACGGCCGCCTGTCGGTGGCGGCGGCGAGCGTCGGCTATGCCAAGCGTATGCTCGACGCGGGCCTCAAATATGCGATGGAGCGCAAGGCGTTCGGCGAACCGATCGCCAATTTCCAGCTGATCCAGGCGATGCTCGCCGACAGCAAAGCCGAAATCTATGCCGCCGACTGCATGTTGAACGACGCCTGCGCGCGGGCCGACCGCGGCGAGAAGATATTGGTCGAGGCGGCGGCGACCAAGATGTTCGCCAGCGAAATGTGCGGGCGCGTCGCCGACCGCGTCGTCCAGATTCATGGCGGCGCCGGCTATCTCAAGGAATATCTGGCCGAACGCTTCTATCGCGACTGCCGCATCTACCGCATTTATGAAGGAACGACGCAGATCCAGCAGCTAGTGATCGCGAAGAACATGATTCGGGATTATGCGGGATGATCTGCCGGGTAGGTCGCTGGTGGAGCCGAGGGGAATCGAACCCCTGACCTCTGCAGTGCGATTGCAGCGCTCTCCCATCTGAGCTACGGCCCCGCGACGGGCGGGGTCTTAACGGCACTGGCTGGCAGTGGCAACGGCTTTTCTGACCATGATCGTTGTCGCGGTTAAAATTTGAGGAATGAGGGGATTCCGATGGCCAAGGCATGGCATTTGACCAGTCGTCCGCAGGGGCTGCCGACGCACGATAATTTTGCGTTCCGCGACCTGCCCGACGCGCCGCTCGAAAAAGACCAGCTTCGCGTCCGCAATCTGTGGCTCTCGGTCGATCCCTATATGCGCGGGCGCATGAACGACGCGAAAAGCTATGCCGCGAGCTTTCAGATCGACCAGCCGATGACCGGCGGCGCGATCGGCGAGGTCGTCGAAAGCCGGATGGAGGGCTTTGTGCCCGGCGACCTTATCCTCCATATGGCCGGCTGGCGCGATGGCGGCGTGATCGGGCTCGACATGATGCCGAACAAGCTGCCCGCCGAGGCGCTGGCGGCGGGCATGACGCCGCAGACCTTCCTGCACAATATGGGCCTGACCGGCGGCACCGCGTGGATCGGCCTGCTGCGCGTAGCGAGCGCGAAACCCGGCGATACGGTGTTCGTGTCCGCCGCCGGGGGCGCGGTGGGTTCGGCGGTGGTCCAGATCGCCAAGGCGCGCGAAATGACGGTGATCGGGTCGGCGGGCGGCGCGGAAAAATGCGAATGGGTCCTCGACCTCGGCGCCGACGCGGCGATCGATTACAAGGCGGGACCGGTGCTGCCGCAACTCGCCGCCGCGCTCGAACGCCTCGGCAAGGCGGGGATAGACGTCTATTTCGACAATGTCGGCGGCGAGCATCTCGACGCCGCCTTCGCGGCCGCGAACGATTTCGCGCGCTTCGCGATCTGCGGCATGATCGACGTCTATAACGACGGGCGTGCCCAGGAGATGAAATATCTCATCCGCACCATCCCGGCCCGGATCCGCATGGAAGGCTTCATCTACACCGACCAGTTCATCGAGTGCATGGAGGAATTCTATGCCGACATGGGCGGGCTGATCGCCAGCGGCGCGGTCACGATGCGCGAAACCGTGCACGAGGGTATAGAGACGGCGCCCGATGCCTTTCTGGGGCTATTTTCGGGCGCCAATATGGGAAAAATGCTCATTCGCGTGTAAAGGGCAACGCAAAAGATCGTTTGCGCCGCTTCATTTTCTCGACAAGATTCACGGCATGTCTCGCGGAACCTTTCTCGTCCGATCTGTGCACGGCGGTGACATCACCGTTGTCGACGCGCATTCCGACCGTTCGTTCGCGCGGCACGCACACGACACGTTCGGCATAGGCCTGATTACCGAAGGCGCCCAACGTTCCTGGAGCGGACGCGGAGCGGTCGAGGCCGCGTGCGGCCAATTGATCACCGTGAACCCGGGTGAGGTGCATGACGGCAAGCCCGTCGGGCCAGCGCGGTCCTGGTCCATGCTGTACCTATCGCCCCGGCTGGTCGGCGACATCATTGCCGACGCGACGGAAGGGCGGATCGCGGTACGCGAGCTTCACCAGCCGGTGGTGACCAACCAAGCGCTAGCCAACCGGTTCGTTCAAGCCCGGGAAGCGGCGCTCCATGCGGCCCCGGCGCGAGACATGGATGAAGACCTGCTCGCACTTGTCGCCGAACTGATCGGTATCCGCCCCTTGGCGATCAGCAGGACCGACCGCCGGATATCAAGCCTGCGCGAGGCGATTGACGATGATCCGACGGCTCCCCACGGGTTGGCCGCGATGGCCGCACAGGCCGGGTTTAGTCGCTTCCAGACGCTGCGAGCCTTTGCCGATCTGACCGGCCTGACCCCGCATGCCTATACCGTGCAGAAGCGGCTCGACTTGGCGCGGCTATGGATTCGACGGGAAACACCCCTTGCCGAAGCCGCGATCGAAGCCGGCTTCGGCGATCAAAGCCACATGCACCGCGCCTTCGTGGCGCGTTACGGCTATACGCCGGGTCAATATGCGCGTGCCCATCGCGCCCACGCTGCAAATTCGTCCAAGATCAATTCGATTGCGGGGCACTAGATACGCCGGTCCCTTATTGGAGGCCGGATAGATGACAGAGCGACGTATCGAGACAGGCAAGATCGAACTACGGGACGTAGTCCCAGAGGATTTTGATCATATTCTTCACATCATCAATTGCGCAGCGGAAGCCTATCGCGGTGTGATCCCGCCCGACCGGTGGCATGAACCCTACATGCCCGCCGAAGCACTCGCATCGGAAATGGCTGACGGTGTCGTGTTCAGCGGTTGTGTCGCCGACGGCCGCCTGATCGGTGTGATGGGTGTGCAGGACCGAGGCGCTGTGGATTTGATCCGCCACGCCTATGTCATACCCGAATATCAGGGTGCCGGCATCGGCTCGCGGCTGCTCCAACACCTCTGCCCAGCAGGACAAAAGCCGATCTTGATCGGTACATGGCAGGCCGCCGACTGGGCGATCCGATTTTACGAGCGCCATGGCTTTACGCGCGTTGCGCCTGACGATGCAGCGGCATTATTGCGGACGTTTTGGGATGTGCCCGAGCGTCAGATCGAGACTTCGGTCGTTCTGGCCTCGAAAACGCTCTCGCATCGCGCCGTCGAGAGCCTGTCAGCGGCGCACGACGGCGAGCCTGAAGCGCCGACCCGCAGTTTTTAGTTGCCGAAGCCGACCGACAGAAAATCAGGGGTCGGGCCGTTCCAGCCGTCGTCGGGACCATCGTGATCGTCGCGGCGTGGGGCGGGCGCCGGCTTGCGGTCGTCGCGCGATCGGGCCGCTTTTGCCGGGGCTGCTTTCTGTTCGTCGGTCGGACGCCTCGCCGCCTTCTCCGCTTTCGCGCCGCTCCGACCGCGCCCGCCGCGCTCCGAACGCGCGCGACGCGGCGCGGCTTCTTCGCCAGGCGCCGCCGGCGCAGCGTCGGCCACCGCGGCTCCGCCGCCGTGGATGGGGATTTTATAACCCGTCAGCTTCTGGATATTGTCGATCGCCTCGTCGTCCGAGGGGGTCACCAGCGTGAACGCGCGCCCCTGGGCGCCCGCGCGGCCGGTACGGCCGATGCGATGGACATAATCGTCTGGATGCCAGGGCGCGTCGAAGTTGAAGACGTGGCTGACGCCCTTGACGTCGAGGCCGCGCGCCGCGACGTCCGACGCGACGAGAATATTGATCGTCCCCGCCTTGAATCGGTCGAGCTCGGCGATGCGGCTCGACTGGTCCATGTCGCCATGGATCTCGCCGGCCTTGTACCGATAACGCTGCAGCGATTTCGCCAGTTCGCGCACCGTCGTCTTGCGATTGCAGAAGATGATCGCGGTGTGGATATCCTCGGCCTCGATCAGGTCGCGCAACGTATCGCGCTTGCCGCGCTCCGACGTCTTGACGAGGAACTGCTCGATATTCTCGTTCCGGCTCGCCGGACGCGCCACTTCGATCATCTTCGGGTTCGACAGGAATTTGTCGGCGAGTTTCTTGATCGGCGGCGGCATCGTCGCCGAAAACAGCAGGGTCTGCCGAGTCGCCGGCAGTTTGGTGCAGATATTCTCGATGTCCGGGATGAAGCCCATGTCGAGCATCCGGTCGGCTTCGTCGATCACGAGCAGGTTGCAACCGGTGAGCAGTATCTTGCCGCGCTCGAACAGATCCATCAGGCGGCCCGGCGTCGCGATCAGCACGTCGACGCCCTTCTCGAGCGCCTTGACCTGGTCGCCCATCTGCACGCCCCCGATGAGCAGCGCCATCGACAGCTTGTGATATTTGCCGTATTTTTCAAAATTTTCTGCGACTTGAGCCGCTAACTCGCGCGTGGGTGCAAGGATCAACGAGCGCGGCATGCGGGCGCGGGCACGGCCGTGGGCGAGGATGTCGATCATTGGCAGCACGAACGACGCGGTCTTGCCGGTGCCCGTCTGGGCGATCCCGATGATGTCGCGCATCATCAATACCGACGGGATGACTCCCGCCTGGATCGGCGTCGCTTCGTCATAGCCCGACTCGTCGATAGCGCGCAAAAGTTCGTCGGAAAGGCCGATATCGGCAAATTTCATGTGATGTCATGTCCGGAAAAGAGGGTGCGCCCGGCCTCCCACGCAGGCGGGCGCTGCCGGGGCCATTGGGGAAATAGCGATAAAAAGTCAAGAAAAGGCGACGAAAACGCGATTAGTCGTCGTCGTGTACCGGAACCATCAGCCGAAACTTGTCGATCTCGCACTTTGCGCCGGTGCGCGCGTGAATCTGGTCGCGGTCCTCGCAGAGTTTGCCGTCCTTGCTGCCCTCCATGTAAAAACCGGCGTAGAAGTCGAGCGCGCGGCAACCGCGGTTGAGCTGCGCGCGCAATCGCTGTCGTTGCCGGGTGATCAGATCGATACTGTCGCGCTGGACCGCCTGCATCCCCATGATGTTGCGCATCGCCACGCATTTGGGCGCCTTTTTCTCTTTCCAGACGATCGGCAGTTCGATTTCCCGCCGGGGTGTCGAGCGTTCGGCGGCGAAATTGTTGATCGGCGAACGCCGGGCGGGAACGCGGATGATCAGCTGCTGCTCGATCACCATCTGCCAAAAGGACGATGCCTGATCCATGCTCGGCGTCGAAATCGCGACCAGCGGATCGGGCGCTGCCACAGGCGGCGTCGCGTCGGCGGCTGGCGCGGCCGCGGCGAACCAAAGGAAAGCCGCCGTCAGCACAGCCGCGATGCCGCTCCCTTGGCGCCCTGACAGAAGATGCTGATCACCCTTGGCTCCCGCGTCCATGCCCCGCTGGACGAATGCACATGATTCGTCCATCGCCCTCTTTAACAAGGATGATTGAACATCAAATGAACTGTCGTCGCCGCACGGGCCGCCGTGGCGCGGCAAGTTTCCGAAGGAATAGGCATGACCTGCGCGCCATCGACATCGCTATTGGGCGACCTCGCGGCCTTGCTCGGGCCGAAAGGCTATAGCGCCGACCCCGACACGATCGCGCCCTGGCTGACCGACTGGCGGGGCAAATATCACGGCCGCGCCGCCGCGATGCTGTCGCCCGCATCGACCGAAGAGGTGGCCGCCGTCGTCCGGCTGTGCGCCGACGCGAAGGTCGCGCTGGTCCCGCAGGGCGGCAACAGCGGCATGGTCGGCGGCGCCACCCCCGACGACAGCGGCGATCAGTTGCTCCTGAGCCTGCGGCGCATGAACCGGATACGCCATATCGACGAGGCGGCGCGGCTGGCCGTCGCCGAGGCGGGGGTGATCCTGGAGACCTTCCACAACGACGTCCTCGCCCACGGCCTGCGCTTTCCGCTCACGCTCGGGGGCAAGGGGTCGGCGACGATCGGGGGGCTCGTGTCGACCAACGCCGGCGGGACGCAGGTGCTGCGCCACGGGACGATGCGCGTGCTGGTCGCGGGGATCGAGGCGGTGCTGCCCGACGGCAGCATCTTCGACGGGCTCGCGCCGCTCAAAAAGGACAATCGCGGATATGACCTGCGGCATCTGCTGTGCGGCGCCGAAGGAACATTGGGCATCGTGACCGCCGCCTGCCTGCACCTCGTCCCCGCGGCGGCGGCGCGGCGGACCGCGTGGATCGGCGTCGATTCGCCCGAAAGCGCGCTCCTGCTGCTGCGCCGTCTCGACGACGCGATCGGCAATGCGCTCGAGGGTTTCGAGCTGATCCCGCAAAGCTGTATCGACGCGGTGCTGCGCCATATTCCCCAGACACGCGCGCCGCTTTCCGCCGCCCATCCCTGGCATGTCCTGCTCGAACTGGCGGGCGACAGCGATCAGGCCTTGGGCGAGGCGCTCGATCCGCAGCTCGCGGCGGCGATCGACGCCGGCCTGATCCGCGACGTCGTGATCGCCAAAAACGAGCGTGAAAGCGACGACTTCTGGCGGCTGCGCGATTCCATTTCCGAAGCCGAACGCGCCGAAGGCCCCGCACTGCAACATGACATCAGCGTGCCCATCGACCTGATGCCCGCCTTTATCGCCGAAAACCCGCACCGGCTGGAACGCGCCTTTCCGGGGATACGCGCCCTGTCCTTCGGGCATCTGGGCGACGGCAACGTCCACCATCATGTCCAGCCGCCCGCCGGTGTCGATGGCGCGGCATGGCTCGCCGAACATGGCGCGGCGGTCAGCCGGCTCGTCTATGCGCACGTTGTCGACCTCGGCGGATCGATTTCGGCGGAACATGGCATCGGACAGATGAAGCGCGACATATTGGCCGAACTCGACAGCCCGGCGCGGCTGTCGGCGCTGCGCGGCGTCAAGGCTGGCCTCGATCCCGCGGGCATTCTCAATCCCGGCAAGCTGATCGCCTAACGCCTCCCTGCC
>Ga0307414_10002292_pt1 | contig 10002 bp, 9 predicted proteins | sample DK1Ometagenome_FD_203804 | JGI IMG/M metagenome (GOLD analysis project Ga0307414, IMG submission 203804) | Maize rhizosphere microbial communities from greenhouse at UC Davis, California, United States - DK15-O-3 | ecosystem: Host-associated > Plants > Roots > Rhizosphere > Soil | place: USA...
ATGCACATGCATGTCAGCCTGACCGATGCGCAGGGCAACAACCTGTTCGCCTCCGAGGACCCAGCCGGTACGCCGCTGCTGCGCCAGGCCGTGGGCGGGATGCTTGAATCGCTGCTCGATTCGCTGCTGCTGTTCTGCCCCAACGCCAACTCCTACCGGCGCTTCCAGGCCAACAGCTATGCGCCGCTGGCGCCCACCTGGGGAGTGGACAACCGCACCGTGTCCCTGCGTGTGCCGGGCGGCCCGGCCCCGACCCGGCATATCGAGCACCGTATCTGCGGTGCCGACGCCAATCCCTACCTGGCGGCGGCGGCGATCCTGGCCGGCATCCACCGGGGTATTGGCGAGAACATCGACCCGGGTGATCCGGTCGAGGGCAATGGCTATGCCCAGGCCAAGACGTTGTTGCCAACCGACTGGCTGACCTCGTTGCAGGCACTGGAGCACTCCAGCTGGGCGCGCGATGCCCTGGGCAGTGCGTTCCTGAAGGTCTACCTGGCGGTCAAGCGCGCCGAGTACCGGCAGTTCATGGCCGAGGTGGGCGAGCAGGACTGGCGCTGGTACCTGACCCAGGCCTGACGCGGATTTCGCGGCGCAGGGTGGACAACGCGTCGTTGACCCACCGTTCGCCCGGTGGATAACGCTTCGCGGCTATCCACCCTGCGCCCCACCCGAATACCCAAGGTGCGCACGGCGCGCCGAGAAGGAAGCCAACATGAACGCCATCACTCAAGCGGTGGTTCCGGCCGCCGAGCGCTGCCCGTCCTATTACAGCGCCACCCTCAACCAGGAAACCGATTACCCGACACTCGACGGCGAGGTCAGCGTCGATGTGGTGATCATCGGCGGCGGTTTTACCGGTGTCGCCAGCGCGGTCGAACTGGCCGAGCGCGGCCTCAAGGTCGCCATCGTCGAGGCGCACAAGATCGGCTGGGGCGCCACGGGGCGCAACGGTGGCCAGGTCACCGGCAGCCTGTCCGGCGACGAGGCCATGCGCAAGCAGATGCGCAACAGCCTGGGCGAGGAGGTCGACGACTTCATCTGGCACCTGCGCTGGCGCGGTCACGACATCATCAAGAGTCGGGTGGCCAAGTACGGTATCGCCTGCGACCTCAAGCACGGCCACCTGCATGCCGCGATGAAGCCGGCGCACATGGATGAGCTGGCCAGCAGCTACGCCGAGGCGCTGCGCCGTGGCATGGGCGACAGCGTGACCCTGCTCGACCGCGAGGGCGTGCGCAACCACCTGGCCAGCGACCTCTACAGCGGCGCCCTGAAAAACACCCGCAACCTGCACCTGCACCCGCTCAACCTGTGCATCGGTGAAGCCCGCGCCGCCGAGAGCCTGGGGGCGCTGCTGTTCGAACATTCACCGGTGGTGGAGATCGTGCATGGCGCACGCCCGGCGGTGGTCACCGCCAAGGGACGCATCACTGCCAGCCAGGTCCTGCTGGCCGGCGATGTGTACCACAAGCTGGAAGGCAAAACGCTCAAGGGCATGATCTTCCCGGCCATGGGCGGCATCGTCACCACCGCGCCACTGGGCGAGCTGGCCGATCAGATCAACCCCCATGACCTGGCCGTGTACGACTGCCGTTTCGTGCTCGATTACTACCGCCTGACGGCCGACAAGCGTCTGCTGTTCGGCGGCGGCTGCAACTACTCGGGACGCGACTCGCGGGATATCGCCGCAGAGCTGCGCCCGGGCATCGAGCGGACCTTCCCCCAACTGAAGGGCGTGCCGATCGCCTTCCAGTGGAGCTGTGCCATGGGCATCGTGATCAACCGCATCCCGCAACTCGGCAAGCTCTCGGACAACGTCTGGTACTGCCAGGGCTACTCCGGCCACGGCATCGCCACCAGCCATATCATGGGTGAAATCATGGCCAATGCCCTCACTGGCACCCTGGAACAGTTCGACACCTTTGCCGCGTGCAAGCATATCAAGGTGCCGCTGGGCGATGTATTCGGCAACCCGATGCTGGCCGCAGGCATGTGGTACTACCAGATGCTGGAAAAGCTGCGTTGATGGCCGGTGGGTGCGGTGGAAAACGCTGCGCGGTTTTCCACCCTACGCATCGAGCGCGGCTAGGGCGGGTCACGCGGTATCGATCTGCCAGGTGGTGGATGTAAAGAGCGACATCCACCCTACGGGTTGCGCGTTTTCGGTGGAAAACGCTGCGCGGTTTTCCACCCTACGCATTGGGCGCGGCTAGGGCGGGTCACGCGGTATCGATCCGCCAGGTGGTGGATGTAAAGAGCGACATCCACCCTACGGGTTGCGCGTTTTCGGTGGAAAACGCTGCGCGGTTTTCCACCCTACGCATTGAGCGCGGCCTAGGGCGGGTCACGCGGTATCGATCCGCCAGGTGGTGGATGTAAAGAGCGGCATCCACCCTACGGGTTGCGCGTTTTGTAGGAGAGGCCTTGGCCTCGAGCCCGGCGGTTCGAGGTTGGCATCGGAGCGCGGTCCGGACGAAGGGCCCGCAGTACGCTATGTGCGCTGCCGTTGCGAGTGCGGTTCCGGCACCGCGTCGCGGTCGTCAACGAAGGCCACCGGCGCCGAGCCGTCGGCGTTGTGCTGGATGATGTGGCTGGGCTGGCCCTGGTCATCGAAGAAGACCTGGCCGACACCGGCGCCGTTCCACAGGCGTTCGCCGGCTTTGCTGCGTGTTGGGATGCGCGGCACCACTTGCATGCTCCGGCGTTTGGTCAGCCAGTTGAGCGGCGACCAGGGCGCGTACAGCCAGCGGTTGAGGCGGTCGAACCAGTCGAGCAGGCGCGGTGGGAATTCATTCTTCAGGCCGCTGCTGGTGACTTGCCAGATATGTGGGCCGCTCGCACGCTGGCGAATCAGCACTTCATAGACGAACGAGTAGTGCACATCGCCCGAGAGGATCACGTAGCTTCCCGGCGTGCGTGAATGGCGGAAGATGTTCAGCATCACCTGGGCGGCGCCACGGTGAGCCATCCAGTTTTCGGCGTCGACCACCAGGGGCTGGCCGATCCAGCTGAAGATTTTCTGGATCGCCTCGATCAGCTTGACGCCAAACATGGGCGCGGGTGAAACGATGATGGCCGAGGGGTGGTCGAGCAGTTCCTGCTGGAACTCGCACAGCCCTTCCCAATCGAGCAGCCCGGAGGGGCGTTTCGGGTCGCGCTCGCTGCGCCAGCGTCGTGTGCGGGTGTCGAGCACCACCAGCGCCGGGGTGGTGGGCAGCACGTACTGCCATTGGTGAAAGCTGAGCAACGCGTCGATCACGGCATCCTGCGTCTGGCTGTCCAGGTGGTTGCGTGCGTCGCGTCCGGCCACCATGGCCTGGATCGCCTGCAACTGCTCGGCGAACACCGTGGGGTTGTTGCCCCAGCCCTGGCAGAGCAGGTAGGCGATCAGCGCATTGCCGATGATGCGTTTGGAAAACGGATGGCCGTAGGCGGTCAGCTCCCACGATGCGGACAGGTTCCAGTCGTCCGTGACATCGTGGTCATCGAAGATCATCAGCGTGGGCAGGTGGGCCAGTGCCCTGGCGACCTGGCCGAGGCCTTGGCGAAAGGTCTCGATGCACCCGCGCTCGTTCTGGTAGCGCTCGGTTTCCTCGGCGGTGAGGGTGGGCATCTCGACGCCAAGCAGGGTCCAGGGCGTCGGCGACCAGACCAGCAGGTACATGGCCATGACCTCGGCGAAGGTCACCAGGTGGTTGTCGGCGCTGCTGCTGGTGAAGATGGGTTTTGCCACGCCCCCGAAAAACTTGTCGCGCAGGGTCTGGTTGATCTCCAGGGCCGGGAGCAGGTCGGCGCGCTGGTAATAGCTGGCGGGGTGCTGATAAAGCGCATCGCTGTCGTCGACCACTGCACCCTCCAGGCGCTCGCCGAACAGGCCGAGGGCCTCGATGACCTGGTGGATCGCCCGCAACATGGGACCGCTGACATCGTCGGCGTAGATCTGGTCGCCGTTCATCATCAGGAAAGCCGGGCGCTGCTGCGGATCATGGGCTTCGGCGAGCAGGCGGTCGACGCAGAGCAGCCCGTCGGGCGCGGCATGGTGCGGCTTGCGGCAGGAACCGTGGAGAAGCTGGTCGATGCGTGCGCGCAGGACGAAGTTCGGTTGCTGCGCGCCTTCATAGAGCAGGTGCGGCGCCCACTCGGCGATGCCCTGGGCGGGCAGGGTATCGGTGGCCACCAGTAGGTCGTAGTCGATCTGTACATCGCAGGGTAATGGCGCCTCGAGGCCCAGGTCGATCAGGTGGAGAAACGCCCGTTCGCCGACCTGCACCACCTGGCAATGGGCGTCACCTAAGCGGTGTTCCGTGCGTTGCCCATCTGCCGGTGCCAGGTGCAGGGTCAGGTCCAGCGCCTGCGTGCCCACCAGCCACAGGACCAGGCGCTCTGGCTGCAAGCGGCGCAGGAGCGGGCCGGCCAGCACCAGGGGCAGGTCGGTACGAGAGGGTGCTGAGGAGGTGGGGCTGGGCATCAGTGATTCGGGCTCATGTCAGGAGGGCTGCAATAGACCTGGTGGGTGGCCAGTAGTTCGCCATGATGGTCATTGTGCACGCGCACGCAAGCGCGGCAGGTCGAGGATCTCGATTTCGCCATAGGTCAGGCGCACGATACCCTGGGCTTCCAGATCCTTGAGGATCTGGTTGGTGGTCTGTCGGGAGATCGCCAGCATCAAGGCAAGCTGTTCCTGGGCCAGGTGAATGGTGCGCCGTGGCTCGCCTTCGCCGTAGTTTTCGGCGATCAGGAGCAGGCGACGGGCCAGGCGCGGGGCCGCTGGCAACAGGCTCATTTCCTCCAGGGCGGTGAAGGCCAGGCGCAGTTTCTGGCTCATCAGCAGGGCGAAGTCGCGCCAGTGGCGTGGCTCGCGTTCCAGCAAGGCGAGTACGCGGACCTGGGGCACCCACAGCAGGGTGCTGGCGGTTTCGGCAAAGGCGTCGTGGGTACGCGGCTGGCCATCGAAGAGCGAGATCTCACCGAACCAGTAGGGCGGTTCGACCAGGGTCAGCAGGGCTTCCTTGCCGTTCCGGTTCACCGCGCCGATACGCATGGCGCCTTCGACGACCGCATACAACCCGCTGGCCGGATCGCCCCGGTTGAACAGGCGTTGGCCGGCTTCCAGGTGCTGCACCTGGGCGGCGTCCAGCAGCGCGTCCTGCAACGAGGCAGGCACGATGCTGAACCAGTGACCTTCGCGCAGGCGGGCACGGATGTGGGCGTTTTCGGGCATCGGGGCTCCGGGGTTTGTCGGCTAGCTGACAGAGCATGCGGCCGGTTCACGTCATTATCGTCTGGCCCGCCCTGTTTGAGGACACTCACAATGAAAACACTGACCGACCACCTGGCCCAGTACGCGGCCTACCACCGTGATCGCCGCAATATCGTCAGCCACTTCATCGGCATCCCGATGATCGTGCTGGCGGTGGCGGTGCTGCTCTCGCGGCCGGGCCTGGAAGTCGCTGGCCTGTGGCTGTCGCCGGCGACATTGACCGCCCTGGCCGCTGGCGTGTTCTACCTGCGCCTGGACCTGCGTTTTGGTCTGCTGATGGCGGCGCTGCTGTGGGTGTGCCTGTGGGCGGGCGCGGCGCTGGCGGTGCAGTCGACCCTGCTGTGGTCGAGCGCCGGGCTGGCGCTGTTCGTGATCGGCTGGATCATTCAGTTCATCGGCCACCACTACGAAGGCCGCAAGCCCGCGTTCGTCGATGACATCATGGGGCTGGTGGTCGGGCCGCTGTTCGTCGTGGCAGAGGCTGCCTTCCTCCTGGGCCTGCGCCGCGAGGTGGAACAGGAGGTCGTCGAACGTGCCGGCCCGACCTGCATCCGCGAGAAAAAGGCCACCGCCTGAGGCCGAGGCGCGCTCCGCCTGGCCGGGGCGCCAAGCGTCAGTGTGCCGCCATCCATTGCGTGGTCAGTGCACGGCTGTGACGGTCCACGGTGATGGGAGCGAACGGTCGGCCGGATACGCTTTCCAGGGTGTTGCTCTTGCTGTTCATGTCGCTCAGCGCGGCCTTGAGGTATTCCCAGCGTACTTTCAGCTTGCCCACATCGGGCGTGGCCGCCTGGTCCAGGGCTGCCAGCTCCTGATCGACCGCCGGCACCAGCAGGCGTTCGTCCTGCCCCAGGTAGGTGTCCGGCTGTTCGCGGGCGATCTCGAAGCTGCCCACATAGGAGCGACTGAGGTACTGCACGGCCAGGTACTCCACCTTGGCGGACAATTCGCTGTCGCCTTCTTGCGGCTGATGGCGAGCGGCATGCAGAAAGTCGCGCAGCGATTTGCTCAGGTCCTGCGGGTAACCCCAGGGCACGTCCTCCTCGTTGGGGCCGAAGGAAACACCCAGGCGCAGTTGGGTAACAAGTTGCAGGTGGCTGGCGCGCAGCTCGGCGCTGGGTTGTGGCAGGCTCTGCATCGCGGCTGCCAGTGCCTGTATGTCGGCGTCCAGGCGAGCCTGATGGCTTTTCTGAAAGCCTTCGCCCCGTAACAACAACAGGCTGCTGGTGGCACGGCTGGCATGCACCTGTACCCGCTCCTGTGGGGTGACCGCCTCGGCGAGGACTACCGGCGAAAGCCCCGCCAACAGCCCGAACGTCCAGATTAAAAGCTTGCGAAACAAGGGATTGAAGCGCATTCCGAGGTGCTCCTTATTATTCTTGTGAGCAGTGCGGCGGAAGAGTCAGCGTTCGTGAACGCCCTGCATAGGGTACTGCCCCGGCCGCCGGGCGGAATTACCCCAAAGAGTGATTTCATTGAGAATCCGGCGCCAATCGTTAGGCGGGATCAGTCCTGGGGTTGGCTTGCCGCGAGCCTGCGCAGGTAGTCGGCGCTCGCGGCATCGGCAGGAAAGAAGGTTTCCAGGGCCAGTTCGGCCAGCGTCACGTCGTTGGGGGTGCCAAACACGGTGATGGTGCCGATCAGGCTGAGCACGCCGTGCTCGGTGCGCAGTTGCAGCGGGGTCAGCACGGCACTGTGGTCGTGCTCGCCGGTGTCTTCGGGCGCCGGGTAGCTGAGCAACTCATCCAGCAGGTTCTGTAGCGACTCGTCGCCACTGACCGCGATATCGTGACGCAAGCGCGCCAGCAGATGGGCACGCCACTGCCCCAGGTTGACGATGCGCGGCGCCAGGCCGTCGGGGTGCAGCGACACGCGCAACACGTTCAGCGGGGGACCAAGCAGGTGCGGTGCGACGCCGACCAGGAACGGGGCGACCGAGGCGTTGGCGGCCAGCAGGTTCCATTGCCGGTCGATGGTCATCGCCGGGTAGGGTTCGTGGGCCTTGAGCAATTGGTCAATGGCGCTGCGGGCGGCCTCGAGGGCCGGGTCATGCAGTGCGTGCTGGCTGAACAACGGGGCAAAACCCGCGGCGGTGAGCAGGCGGTTGCGTTCGCGCAGGGGGATCTGCAGTTGCTCGGCCAGGTGCAGGAGCATGTCGCGGCTTGGCTGGGCCCGTCCGGTTTCGACGAAGCTCAGGTGACGGGTGGAGATGTCTGCCTCGCAGGCGAGATCGAGCTGGCTCAGGCGGCGGCGCTGGCGCCATTCGCGTAGCAGGGTGCCGACCGGATGTGGCAGGGCGTTGTTCATGGTGTTCCCGGGCAGTGGCGTATCTGTCGGTGGCGGGCGGCAGGCGCGGCGCCGTTCATGGCAATCGAAGATAGACCAGTGGCGTCATCGCGACCATTACCTGCCAGGTAATCGACGGGCCGCCGGTTCAGGCGAATCCTGTGCACCAGGCGCCACCCTCGGCGCCACACCTGGAGGATCGACCATGAACACTGTGCACCCCTCTTTGCTGCTTCGCCGTGCCCTGCTCGCCGACGGTCTGGTTGGCGCTGTCACCAGCCTCGAGCTGCTGTTGCTCGCTGACTGGCTGAGTGCATTGCTGCACCTGCCGCGTGAGTTGCTGTTCGGCGGCGGCCTCGTGCTGGCGCCGTTGGCGGCCTTTCTGGTGTGGTTGTCCCGCCGCGAGACAATCCCGCGCCTGGCGGTGTGGGCGGTGATCGCGATCAATGCGGTGTGGGTCATCGACAGCCTGTTGCTGCTGGTCAGCGGCTGGGTGGCACCGAACCCGCTCGGCTATGCCTTCCTGATCGGCCAGGCGCTGGTGGTGCTGCTGTTCATCGAGCTGGAACTGCTGGGGCTGAAGCGCTCGGGGCCGGCGCTGGCGTGAACGGCACCGCCGGCGGGACGGGGTTGGCCGCATGCCAGGCCCGTCCCGTGGCAGCCATGACCCAGCTTAGAACACCTCGCTTAGAACACCCCGCGCAGGGCCAGGTCGGCCCCGAGCAGCAGCAGGCCGACGAAGAACCAGCGCTTGAAGCGTTCGGCGCTGATCCGCCGACGCAGCCACTGGCCCCCGGCCATGCCCAGCAATGCCGGTAGCAGCGCCAGCACCGACACGCCCAGTACCGCGGGCTGCAGCAACTCCCCGCTCTGGCCGAGACTGGCAGCCAACGCCAGGGTGGACACGCTGAACGAGAGGCCGAGTGCCTGTACCAGTTCGTCCTTTTCCAGGCCGATGGCTTGCAGGTAGGGCACGGCAGGGATCACGAAGATGCCGGTCACGGCGGTGATCGCCCCGGTAACCGCTCCGATCAATGGCGACAACCACGGCTCGTGGGCCGGCGCGACATGAAAGCGCACCGAGGCCAGGCCCAATACCGCATAAACCAGCAGCGCGACACCGAGCAACTGGGTGGCATGGGGCAGTGCGCTGCCGCGGACCAGGGCGCTCATGGCCAGGGTGCCGAATACGATGCCCAGCAGCATCGGCCACAGGCGACGCAGCATGGGCAGTGGGCTGCGGCCATCGGCCAGTTGCCAGATATTGGTCACCATCGAGGGCACCACCAGCAGTGCGGCGGCCTGCATCGGCGGCATCACCAAACCGAGCAACCCCACCGAGATCGTCGGCAGGCCCAGGCCGACCACACCCTTGACCAGCCCGGCGAGGAGAAAGGTGAACAGGATCAGCGGCAGGTAACTGGCAAAACCTTCAAGCATGATCATGCGGGGGCTCCGGTAGTGAGTATGGCGGGCTGTCGGCAGGGGCCTGCGTGCGCTGATGCATGCCGGTGCGCACCGTGCGTTCGCCAGGCTGCGAGCGAGGGCCCGTCGCGGCAGAACGACAGGGACAGCACCTTGCCCGGATTTTTCAGGCTCTGGAAGCGTTCGATGCCGATAAAGCCATCCTGCCCGTCGGGCAGTGCATGCCGTTCACGGGCGATGTCGAGACAGCCCGGCTGGTGGCGGGGCCTGGCCTCGGCTTTGAAGATCACGACGAGCATTGGGGGCTCCTGGGTGGCGCTCAGTGGATTTCGCTGCCAGTATCGCCAGGGCATGGCCACCCTGTTTCGCTGTGGAGTGAACTATGGAATACACCCCTGCTATCAGTTCCATCGCCGCGCTGCTCGCCGATCCGGGGCGCGCGGCAATGGTCTGGGCGCTGATGGATGGCAGCGCCCGTCCGGCGGGCGAGCTGGCCTTGCTGGCTGGCCTGTCGCCGTCCTCCACCAGTGCGCACCTGGCCAAACTCACCGAGGGCGGCCTGTTGGTACAGCAACGCCATGGGCGCAACCGTTACTACGCCCTTGCCGGGCCGGAAGTCGGCCAGGCGGTCGAGGCCCTGGCCAGTGCCGCCCTGGCTGCCCAGCCGCGCAAGAGCCGGGTCATTCCGGCGTCACGGGGTACGCCAATGGCGTTGCGCGAGGCGCGCACCTGCTACGACCACCTGGCTGGCGAGCTGGCCGTGGGGGTGTTCGAACGCATGAGCGCGGCGGGCTGGTTGACGCAGGATGGCAAGTACGTGGCGATCACCGATAGCGGGACCCAGGGTTTGCTGGCCCTGGGTATCGATGTGCACAGCGCTGGCCAGCGGCGCCGGCAACTGGCCTGTGCCTGCCCCGACTGGAGCGAGCGCAAGCCGCACCTGGGCGGGGCGATTGGCGCGGAGCTGCTGGCACGCTGCAAGGAGGCCGGTTGGGTCCGGCCCTCGAACAGCTCCCGCGCCTTGCACG
>Ga0307414_10002293_pt1 | contig 9998 bp, 11 predicted proteins | sample DK1Ometagenome_FD_203804 | JGI IMG/M metagenome (GOLD analysis project Ga0307414, IMG submission 203804) | Maize rhizosphere microbial communities from greenhouse at UC Davis, California, United States - DK15-O-3 | ecosystem: Host-associated > Plants > Roots > Rhizosphere > Soil | place: USA...
ATGTTCGAGATGAACAAGCATCTCTCGAACCACCTGAAATAGGCTTCGTCGCCTTCAGGCGATAAGGGGACTCGCAGGGCTCTGCGGGTCCCCTTTTTCATGTGACAAAGCCGCGACTCGGGTCGTCAACGGCAGGCGCGCCAGCCCGCATTTCCCCGTTGCGCCTGATCGAAGTGCAAATGATCGGCGTGGGCCACATTATAGTCGGGCGACAAAACGGTCGAAAATAAGCGGCAGGCGCCGTCGCGCACCTCGCGCAGGAACTCCGATTTCGGACCGCCGCGACTCCAGTCATTCAGCACGCTGACGCGCGTTCCGTCGGCCAGCCGAAAGCCGAGTATGTCGATCGCGTCGGCGGTGGCATGTTCGCTGTAAGCGCCCGCCGCTCGACCATAGAGCCGGCGGCAGCTGTAGCTGCCCGCATGATCGATTGCGGCGACGCGGCTGCCTAAATGACGCAGCGCGGCCTGCTGGGCGATACGCGTTTCGAAGAGGTGCATTCCGGCAGCGACCGAGCAGCTGGTGACCACGCCCGATGGGCGGAAAGCGATCGGCTTCGAGCCGAGGCGCATGCCATCCTCGTAGCCGCATTCCGGTCCGCCGCGGCGGGGCGGCACGGCCACGTTGTCGACACCTGCGCTTTTCAGTAGCGCGCGACATTGGGCGGCATCGTCGCCAAGCTCTGCGAGTTTCGGCGCGGTGAAGCGGCCGATGGGATCGCGCAGGCTGAGCTCGGTCCACGGCACGTCCTGGGGATGACGGCGGACATAATCGCGGGCGTAGAAATAGGCACCGCCGATCAGTGCGAGCACGATCAGCCAGCCGATCAACCGTCGCATTACCCGCGCCGGAGTCCTTCCAGCCGCTCGCGGGTAACGGGATAACCGATCCCTTCGGGGATGGTGATGAAGCGTTCTCCGTCGACCTCGTCGAGCCACGGGCTGATTGGCTCGATCGGATGCTCGCGGGCGTCGGCAACGATGGCGTCGAAGCTATCGTGTTGCGCCAGCCGCTCCAGCGTACGGCGGGTCGGGAAGATCAGTTGCAGCTCGCCGGCTTCGTCCCGCCTCAAGGCTTCGGCGGCGCTGATCCAGTGCGCGCCGGCGCATTCGCGCTCGACGGTGTTCGGTATCCAGTCCCCTGTTGGCGCGCGCGCGACGAAGAAGAGCGTGTCGAACCTCCGCGTGGCGTGAAAGCGAGGCACCCAGCGCGCCAATGGCGTCAAGGCGTCAGGATCGAGAGTTAGCCCATATTCTTCGAGCAGCGCAACGAAGTCGCTCTCTTCCAGAAGGCGTCGCTGTATCTCGCCGGTGACGATAGCGTCGGGCGTGGGAGAAACGGCGACAGGGATTGCGGTTTCCTCGATGCCCTCACGAATTGCGGCAACTCGGGCAGCGTCGGAGCCTGAGGACGCGGCGAACCTTTCGTCCGCCTTGTCGATGCGACCGCCGGGAAAGACCCAGGCGCCACCGGCGAAGGCCATGCCCTGTGCTCGCTCGACCATCAGCAGTTCGGGCGGGCCGCTCGCACGCTCGCGCACGACGATCAGTGTTGCGGCTGGAATGGCGTCGTCGCTCATCGCCGCCAGACCTAGGCGCAGGGCGGGCAAAGAAAAAGGCCGCCGCCCGGCGAGGCGACGGCCTTTTCGATCTTTGCGCGGGCCGCTTACATGCCCTGGACGTCGTCCTCGACTTCCGACGGGCTGGTAACCGAATTGTCGACGACTTCGGCTGCGTTGGTGTCGGCGGCGTTCTCGGCCTCGAGCTGCTGCGCCTGGTTGCCGAGAGCTTCCAGTTCTGCATTTGCCGCCTCGGCCGCGAGGTTGTTCAGCGCCTCGGATTCCATGTTCTGAGCGTCTTCGGCGTTGAGCGTGTCCGCTTCATTGCTTCCACCGCATGCGGAAAGCGCCAAAGCGGCTGCACCCAAGCCAAGAAAAGCAAGCTTCTTCATCGACTTACCCCATTAAGCATCGTTTCTGGCGCATCGCATAGCAACCGGCCTGCGCCCATGCAAACTTGTCGCGGGCCGCGCAAATCCCTATCTTGGTCCCTGCCGGGGCAACCCGGCTATGTCGGTAGACTGTCGCGTGGAATAAACACTTCGGACCCGGGGGGCAGTACCCCGGCGCCTCCACCACCAGCAGCGGGCGGTATGTCCGCAAGCGAGGTTTCGCTGTTGCTGATGGGGGCGAAATAGGATCGACGAGTGCAATAAAGACGCGGTTGCCGATCGGTATGGATGCCACCGTAACGGCTCATTCACACAAGTGCCAACGATAACGAGGCGCTCGCAATTGCTGCGTAACTAACGGCCTAACGGTCTAAGTTACAAAGACAAAAGCGCGGTTGGACCCCACCGGGCAACAGAAGGGGATTCCAGCGGTACGGGGAGCACCGGGCAACAGAAGCTCCCCACTTTTCCTTTCATCGCCGGCTGCGTTAGGCTCCCTCGCAAGGGGGATCGTCATGCACCAATTCGCCAAGCGCATATTCCTGGCCGCGGCGCCGCTGCTGCTGACCGGCTGCCTGTGGGGCCCGGGCAAGTTCGCGTCCGACCTGACGCTGAAAAAGGACGGCAGCTTCATCCTCGATTACAAGGGCGAGATCGTGCTGCAGAGTCCGCCGAACGATGCAGGGTTGGATCCTTGGAAAGACGAAAACGCGAGCTGCCATGATGAGGCCGTGGGTTCGGCTTCGGTAAAGGCACGTCCATGCACCAAGGCCGAAATCGCCGAGCAGAAGGCCGAATTCACGAAGCAAGCTGCACAGAATGCGGAACGGAAAAGCAAGGAAGCCGAGCAGATGGCGAAAATGTTCGGGCTCCCAGGGTTCGATGACGATTCAAATCGCGCTTTTGCTGCAAAGCTGAGCAGATATGCCGGCTATCGCTCGGTCACTTATCGCGGGAAGGGCGTGTTCGACGTCGACTATCATTTGGAAGGTCGCGCGACGCAGGACTTCATCTTCCCCGCAATGCCCGACAACGATTTCTTGATTCCATTCATCGCGATGCGTCGGCGGATCGATGGCTCGGTGCTCGTAACCGCGCCCGCGTTCACCGGTGGTACCGGACCGCTTGGGGCGCGGGCTGGCGCTGCAGCTGCAGGCGCGATGAAGGAAGGCCCGGTGTCGAAGGCGCAGGGCCGCTTCACCGTCATCACCGATGGCGAGGTGCTGACCAACAACAGCGAGGATGGCGCCGCGCCGCATTCCGTGGGCCGGCAGATCCGCTGGGATGTTGGGCCGGGCAGCAACAAAATTCCCGAGGCCCTGATCCGTCTCCAGTAAAGGGCGTTCGTCGAACGGGCGGTTGCGCGCAGCCGCTCAGCTTGGCACGGTCGCCCCTTCTCCAGGGGGAGTCTCCATCCGTGCGCCACATCATTCTCGCCGCCCTTCTCGCCGCCACCGCTCCGGCCGCATTCGCCGCGCCGGTTCCGAAAGAGCAATTGCTCGTTCCGCCCAAAGATGCGGTGCATTACGTCGTCGTTTCGGAAGCCGGAAAGCATGGCGACATGTGGCGCTGGACGCTTCCGGACGGACGCACGGCCTATCGCCATTCACAGGCGCTGCGCGGTTGGATCAGCGAAACCGACCAGGTCGCTCGCTATCGTTCGGACAGTTTTCCCGAATCCATCGAGGTGCGCGGAATTACGCCGAATGGCGACGCGGCCGAAACCCTGTCGATCGCCGACGGCAAGGCGACGTGGACGAGCACGGCCGACTCCGGTTCGGTTGACGGAGGCAAGGCCTTCTACATTCCCGCAGGCGGCGTTCCTTTGTCGAACGAAGCGATCATCAATGCGCTGACGGCCGGGAACGATGCGGGCATGGACCTGCTTCCAAGCGGTCGCGCCTCGCTGAAGCGTGCAACCACGCTGACCATTCAGGGGCCGTCGGGACCGAAGCAGGTCCAGCTGGCCTTCGTCCGCGGGATCCTCGCGTCGCCCGTGCCGGTCTGGCTCGACGACAAGGGCAAGTATTTCGCGGAGGTCAATTCTCTCTCCTACTTTCCGGCAGGTTATGAATCGCCCGCCAACATGGAGGCGATGCGGGAGGCGCAAGAGGCCGCCACCGCCGCCGAGGTCAAAGCGATCGCCAGGCAGTTCCTGACAGCCGAGGCCAAGGCGCCGGTCCTGTTCGACAACGTGCGGTTGTTCGATGCCGACAAGGGTGCGTTCGTCGAGAACCAGGCCGTGCTGCTGCGCGACGGCAAGATCGCTTCGATCGGCGCGGCCGGATCGATTGCGGCGGGCGGCGCCCGGGTCATCGACGGCAAGGGCAAGACGCTCGTTCCGGGCATCTGGGACAGCCACATGCATATCGGCGACGACTGGGACGTGCTGGCCAACATGGCCAACGGCATGACCAGCTTCCGCAGCCCTGGGACGACGATCGAGCGCGCCAAGTCGGCCGTGTCCCGTCGCAACTCGGGTGACTTGCTGATGGGTGAGCCGTTTATTCAGGCCATCGTCGACCAGAAGCATCCGCTGGCGGCGCAAGGGTCCATGACGGTCAGCAGCGAAGCGGAGACGATCGCCGCGGTCCGCGAGATCAAGAACGCCGGTCTGTGGGGCGTGAAGTTTTACACGTCGATGAATCCCGCCTGGATCGCTCCAGGCGCGGCGGAGGCACACAAGCTTGGACTTCACGTCTCGGGACACGTTCCCGCGACGATGCGGCCCCTAGAGGCTGTTCGCGCGGGCTATGACGAGCTCACCCACCTGAACTTCGTCGTCATGCAGGCAATGCCGAAGGAGATCGTCGACAAGGCCAATACGGCGGAGCGGATCGCCGGCCCGGCCAGGCTGACGAAGGATGTCGACTGGTCGGCGCCAGAGATGCGAGCCTTCATCGCCGAACTGAAGCAGCGAGGGACGGTCGTCGACCCCACACTCGTGATCTTCGAAGGCGCGCTGACCACGGACGGCGGGACTCCGGCCCCCGCTTATGCGTCTTACATGGGGATCATCTCCCCGGTCCTCGACCGTACGTTCAAGGCCGGCGGATTTCCGCTCGCGGATGGTTTCACGCGCGACGATTACCGCAAGAGCTACGCGAAGATGGTCGAGCTCGTGCGGATACTGCACGAGGCGGGCGTTCCGATCGTCGCCGGTACCGACGGCTGGGGAATCGAGCTGGTGAGGGAACTGGAGCTCTATCAGCAGGCCGGCTTCACGCCCGCGCAGGCGCTGCAGTCCGCGACCATAGTCCCCGCCAAAATGGTGGGCGCTGACAAGCGCACGGGCTCCATCGCTATCGGCAAGGAAGCGGACGTCATGCTGGTCGATGGCGACGTTTCAAAGGAGCTCGGCGCTCTGCGGCGCGTGATGACCGTGGTCAGCGACGGCTACGTCATGGACGCCGACGCGCTGCGCAAAGCTGCGGGCTACACCGGCAAGCCGAAGTGACCCGTCGACCGCCGGTTACGGGCGCCGCTTCAGCTCGTCGCGGATTTCCGTAAGGAGATCGACCTCGGTTGCCCCAGGGGCTTCGTCCTGCTTGCGTATCATCTTGTTCGCCGACCGGATGATCAGGAAGATGATGAAGGCCAGGATGACGAAGTTGATCACGACCGTGATGAACTGGCCCCAGCCCAGCACCGGCACGCCTGCCTTCTTCAGCGCGGCATAGTCGGCAGTGGAGCCCGTGTAGCTGTCCGGAATGGGGCCCAGCAACGTGAAGTAGCTGGAGAAGTCGAGGCCGCCGAACAATGCGCCGACCACAGGCATGATCACGTCGTCCGTCAGGCTGGCGGTGATCGTCGCGAAGGCCGCGCCGATGATGACGGCGACTGCCAAGTCGAGCACGTTGCCGCGGGCGATGAAGTCCCGAAATTCCTTGAGCATCTACTTCTCCTCTTCCCGCATTGCGCGATCCAATGTCTCGATTCGCGCTTTAAGTTTGTCCCGCTGCGAATATTGCCTGATCAGTCCCGCGCGGAATTCCGCCAAGAGGCCGTCCGCCGCATTCTCCGCGGCTCCCCGGGACAGTCCCTTGCGACCTATGTTGAACTGCACCGCAAGCTCCCGAAGTTGCGCCAACTGTCCGGCGCAACGAGACTCCAGTGTTTGCTCGAATTGCGAAAGCGGCTGGTCCCGCCCGTCTGCTTCTCGATAGGCCGAATAGCCGCATGTCGTAAGCGCGAGGTTCGCGTCGTCTATAGCGTCGAGCGACGGCGTGGCTGCCAGAATTAAAAGAACCGTGATGTACACTCGCGCGCCCTCACGCCTGTTCCCGGCACCTTAGCCGCTCAAGTGCGGATTGAAAGCAGGGGGCCGTATGTGTGTTGCACTTGTAAAACAGCTTGCCGGTCTCTATTTCCGCGACGGTTGTTCTTCAGGGGATACGACATGACTGCACTGCGTCGATTTGGCCTCCTTGCACCGCTGGCGGCATTCAGCCTTGCCGGTTGCGGGCTCAACAGTGTGCCGACCGCCGAGGAGCAGGTGAATGCGTCATGGGGCAACCTTCAGGCCGACTATCAGCGCCGCGCCGACCTCATTCCCAACCTCGTCCGCACGGTCGAGCGTTATGCTCAGCAGGAGCGGACGGTTCTGACGGAAGTGACGAACGCCCGTGCCAACGCGTCGCGTGTTCAGCTCAATGCCGGCGATCTCAGCGATCCGGCCAAGGTCCAGGCCTTCAACCAGGCGCAAACGCAGCTCGGCTCATCTCTTGGGCGCTTGCTGGTGACGATGGAAGCCTATCCCGACCTCAAGTCGAACACGAACTTCCTTGCGCTGCAGGATCAGCTCGAAGGTACGGAGAACCGCATCAACGCGTCCCGCCGCGACTATAACGAGTCCGTGCAGGCGTATAACACGCGCATTCGGACCTTCCCGGACGCGATCGGCGCCAAGATCTTCTACGGCGCCAAGCCGAAGGTGCCGTTCCAGGCTGCAGCCGGTTCGGAAGCGGCGCCATCGGTTGATTTCAACGCGAGCTGAGGTGACGCGCGCCTTCGCCGTCTTGCTGCTGGCGCTTCTTGCGCTGGCCGCGCCTGCTTCGGCTCAGACGTTCCCAGAGAACAAGGGATCGCCGGTGGTCGATCAGGCGGACATCCTGCGGCCTGAGCAGGAGTTCGACCTCAAGTCGAAGGCTGAGGCACTATACGCCCGGACCGGCCGCGCCTTCGCCGTCGCGACCGTGAAAAGCCTCGAAGGCCGGGAGGTCGACGATTACGCCTACCGGCTCGGGCGGCACTGGAAGCTCGGCAGTGAAAAGGGTGACGACGGCGTCCTGCTGCTGGTCGCTCCCAACGAGCGCAAGGTCGCCATCGCAACGGGCTATGGCGCCGGCGAATATATGACCGATGCCGTTTCGGGTGTGATCATCCGCGAAGCCATCATCCCGCAATTCAAGAAGAACCCGCCGGACTACGGCGCCGGAATAACCGCGGGCGCCGACGCGATCATCAAGCAGATGGAGCTGCCCGCCGATCAGGCGAAGGCCAATGCGGCGGCTGCCGAGCGCCAGCGTTCCTCCAGGGGTTCGCCCGCGCCTTTTGCATTCATCCCGGTGATCATCATCGTGATCGTCTTCTTCTCGATCATCGCGTCGCTCTCCCGGCGTGCGCATGGGCAGCGATATCGTCGGAGGCGTGGGGGCGGCATCGATCCGCTCGTGGTGCTGTGGGGTTTGAATGAGATCAGCCGTGGCTCGCGCGGCGGCGGCTGGGGCGGTGGCGGCGGCTTCGGCGGCTTTGGCGGCGGCGGTGGTGGCGGAGGCGGCGGCTTCGGCGGTTTCGGTGGCGGGTCGTTCGGCGGCGGCGGGGCGAGCGGGGGATGGTGATGCTGCAGCTGAGCGAAGAGGACCATAAGAAGGTCAGCGCCGCGATCGCCGCGGCCGAGCTTCACAGCGACGGCGAGATCATCGCGGTTTCGACGCCGCTGAGCGATTCCTATCATGATGTCGCTTTGCATTGGGCCGTGCTCGCGCTGATAGCCGTTCTGGCATTCGCCGCGGCGTGGCCGGCTTCGCTCGACTGGTGGCTGAACCTGATTTTCGGTGGCTGGCGTCCGGAACCGACGATCCGTGAGATTCTGACGTTCCTGCTGATCCTCGCGGTGTTCAAGTTCACCGCCGTATTGCTGCTCCTGAAGTACATGCCGCTGCGGTTGCTGCTAACTCCGCGCGCGACCAAGACTCGGCGGGTGCGGCGGCGGGCCATCTCCATCTTCAAGGCGGGCGCTGAGCGTCGGACCGTCGGCCGCACGGGCGTGCTGATCTATCTCTCGATGGGCGAGCATCGCGCGGAGATCGTCGCGGACGAGGCTATCACTAAGGTGACGACCCCCGAGACCTGGGGCGAGGCAATGGCTGCGCTTCTGGTCGAAGTGAAGGCGGGTCGTCCGGGCGACGGCATCGTCGCTGCCGTTGCCCTGGTCGGTGAGGTACTCGCCAAGCATTTCCCGCGTTCATCGGCGGACACGAACGAAATCCCGGACAAGCTCATCGAATTATGACCGACGGCGACGACGCGCCTCTCCAGACGATGTGGGAGGGCAAATATATCCGCGCGATGAAGCGGGGACGCTGGGAATATGTTTCCCGCACCAACAGCGTCGGCGCCGCCGTCATCCTCGCGGAGCATGACGGCAAGGTGATCCTCGTCGAGCAATATCGTGTGCCCGTTGGGGCACGCTGCCTCGAACTTCCCGCCGGCCTTGTGGGTGACGAGGAAGCTCACGCGACCGTCGAGAGCACGGCGATCAAGGAGTTGGAGGAGGAAACCGGCTTCACTTGCGACCGCGTCGAGCGGCTCGGCGATTTCCACAGTTCGCCCGGAATGGTGGCTGAGAGCTTCTCACTCGTCCGCGCCCACGGCGTCCGCAAAGTCGGCGACGGCGGAGGGACCGAGCATGAAGAGATCGAGGTGCACCTCATCGCTCGCGAAGATATTCCGGCCTTCGTTGCAGAACGGCGGGTAGCTGGAGTCGCGATCGATGTGAAACTACTGATATTCATGAACTTTTAGGTTCAGCAACAGTCAGTGACGGTTCACTTCCTTGCTGCTAGTTGGCGTTCGTCGAAGCCTCGCTTGCCATGCCGTTGCCTCCGCGCAATGCGCTGCGCCTGCCAAAATCCTGATCGAGGGGAATTATGAAGATGTTGCTGGCCACCACGGCCATTCTTTCCATGGCCGCACTTGGCTCGGTCGCAAACGCACAGAATGCGGCCCCGGCTGCTGCGTCGGTCGCAGTCCCGAACAACGTCCTGCTCGCAGATTGGAGCGGGCCTTACGACGGCGTTCCGCCGTGGGATAAGGTGGACCCGAAATTATTCTCGCCCGCGTTCGAGTTCGGCATCGCCGAGCAGCGTCGCGAGATCGACGCGATCGCCAACAATCTGGCGCCCGCGACGTTCGAGAATACCATCGAGGCAATGGAGAAGACCGGCCAGCGTTTCTCGCGCGTCGAGAACGTCTTCGCGGTGATGACCGACAATATGTCGACGCCCGAATATCAGGCGCTCGATAAGGAATGGCAGCCGAAGATTTCCGCTGCGTTCGACGAGATTACGTTCAACGAGAAGCTCTTTCAGCGCGTCAAGTCGCTCCACGACCGCAAGGCGTCGCTCGGCCTCAATGCCGTTCAGGATCGCCTGCTCACGCGGACGTACGACAGCTTCGTACGCAGCGGCGCCAACCTCAACGCGGCGCAGAAGGCGCAGCTCGCGAAGATGAACCAGGAGCTGGCAACGCTCTTCTCCACCTTCAACGAGCGGCTGCTCGCCGACGAGGGGACCTACATCACCGCCACCGAGGCCGAGATGAAGGGCGTCCCCGCCGACGTGAAGGCGGCGCTTGCCGCCGCCGCCAAGGAGCGCAAGCAGCCGGCCGGCACCTATGCGCTCAAGAACACGCGTTCGGTGGCCGATCCGGTCCTCACCTTCGCCGACGATCGCGCGCTTCGCGAGAAGGTGTGGCGCGCGTTCGTCAATCGCGGCGACAACGGCAATGCGAACGACACCAACCAGATCATCGCGCAGATCCTGAAG
>Ga0307414_10002295_pt1 | contig 9997 bp, 6 predicted proteins | sample DK1Ometagenome_FD_203804 | JGI IMG/M metagenome (GOLD analysis project Ga0307414, IMG submission 203804) | Maize rhizosphere microbial communities from greenhouse at UC Davis, California, United States - DK15-O-3 | ecosystem: Host-associated > Plants > Roots > Rhizosphere > Soil | place: USA...
CCCAGGTCAGGCCGAACTCCTCGCACATCTGCGCCAGGCGCACGGAGCCCTGCATGGTCCAGAAGTGTGGGTCGGCCAAGGGGATATCGACCGCTTCGAGGCGCAGCGAGTGGCCCATCTGGCGCCAGTCGGTGGCGACCATGTTGGTGGCGGTGGGGATGCCCGTGGCGCGCTTGAACTCGGCCATGATTTCGCGACCCGAATAACCGTTCTCCGGCCCGCAGGGGTCTTCGGCATAGGCGAGGATATGGCCCTTGCCCTTGCACAGCTCGATGGCCTCGGCCAGCGACCAGGCGCCGTTGGGGTCGAGGGTGACGCGGGCGTCGGGAAAGCGTGCCTTGATCCCGGCGATGGCCTGCATTTCTTCGGCGCCGCTCATCACGCCGCCCTTGAGTTTGAAATCCTTGAAGCCGTAGCGGGCATTGGCGGCTTCGGCCAGGCGCACGATGGCCTCGGGGGTTACCGCTTCCTGGTGGCGCAGGTGGTACCAGGCATGGCCGGCATCGTCGCCTGCCAGGTAGGGCAGGTCGGTGCGGGCTCGGTCGCCGATATAGAAGAGGTACGCCAGCATCGGCACGCTGTCGCGCTGCTGGCCGCTGCCGAGCAGGTCGGCAACCGGTACGTCCAGGTGCTGGCCGAGCAGGTCGAGCAGGGCGGCCTCCACGGCGGTAATCACGTTGTCCAGGCGCAGGTTGATCTCGTGGGGCTGCTTGAGCACCGCGGCTTCCGACTCGGAGGTGACCTGGTGCACCGTGGCCTGCGGGCCACTGCCATCACGCCCGGCAATCGCCTGGCGCAGCGTGTTCAGCGTGCGGTTGTACAGGCCGATGGGTTGGCCGACGACCAGGCTGCGCACGCGCTCCAGCGCTTGCCGAATGCCTTCGCCGCCCGGCACTTCGCCAATGCCGCTGCGCCCGGCGCTGTCCTGCAGCAACACCAGGTTGCGGGTGAAATAGGGGGCGTGGGCGCCACACAGGTTAAGCAGCATGCTGTCATGACCCGCCACCGGGATGACCTGCATATCCACCACCCGCGGTGTCGTCGTGCGCGATTGTTCAGCCATTGTTGTGTCGCTCCGGTAGTGCAGCGGCGCCGCGCCGCGTGTGTTGAGAGCCGTATGCCCGCTGCGCCGCTGGCACCGCCAACGGGCGCCGTGACGAACGGGATGGGTAGAGGGAATTCGAGGGGGCGCCAGGGCGGCCTGTCGGCGTTCTGGCATCGAGCGGATGCGAAGGGCCGGGCGCGTGGGGGGAGCGCCCGGGGCTTGCGGTATCGACGAAGCCCGGGTGTGTCAGCGGCATGTTGGCGTGTGGCGTCGGGTACATGACAGGGCCAGCCTACTTTGTTTTAGTTGTTGTATGTTGTCGTATGACATGAGTGATTCTCGACAGCTGATCATGCGTTTGTCAATGCATTCTGCCGGTCACACAGGGCTGTTTTTTTCACTGAAAGCGCTGTGGTGAGGCATATGGCGTGCTCCGGGCTGTCCTTGCAGACGGTCTACCTCAGTGTGATAGCTGGGCAGAAACGGCCCTGTTGTATGATGACCAGGATTTTGATGAAGAATTCCGGCTCGGCCAGGCAGAGGCAGCGGCAATCTGCCGGGCGCGGCCAGTCGCACACCCCGGCTTCATGAGTGGCGTGCTTTCAGGCGGTAGGCGTTGTCCGGGTTTACGGCCCCCTCCGGTATGTTTCCGCAGAGAATCGCCCGGGCCTGCTGCACGGTCTGGCAGGCCTGGTAGGCAATTGCTTCGGGAACCATCCCGCCAATATGCGGGGTGGCGAGTACATCCGGGCGCGTCGCGAGCGCGTGGGTGGGGTGGTCGTCAAAGCCTCTTCCCACGTCGATGGCCGCGCCAGCGATCTTCCCCTGGGTGAGCGCCTGTGCCAATGCGTCCTCTTGGACCAGCCCGCCCCTGGAAGCATTGATGAAAAACGAACCCGCTTTCATCCTGTCGAAGAAGTGGGCGTCGACCATGCTGTCCGTTTCCGGGTTGTAGTTGGCCAGGCAAATGATGTAATCGGCATGCTTCAGCAGCGTGTCGAGGTCCACCTTGTCGGCTTCGTGGGGCAGGACGGCGCTGTAGGGATCGTGGGCCAGTACCCTGACGCCCAGCGACTTCAGGGTCGGTGCGATCGTCCGAGCGATGTTGCCGAAGCCGATGATGCCCGCCGTCGATCCCGCCAGTTGGCGGCCCATTCGCTGCGGCGGGATATGGCCCTGCTGGTAGCTGGCGTAATAGCTCGGCAGGTCCCTGGCCAGGTTGATCATCTGGCCGATGATCCATTCCGAGACCGCCTGCACGAAGCCGGGGCCGGCGCGGGTCACCAGCACGCCATGCTTCGAGGCGGCTTCGACATCGATGCTCTTGATGTCCATGGCGCAACGCAGGAAGGCGACCAGGCTCTGGTTTTCCCGGAACAGCGTTTCGCTGCCAGCCGTCGGTTTGTCGGAAATGATCAGGTCGCAGCCCCGCGACAGCTCGAGCACGTCCTGCGGGGTCAGTTCGTCTTCTGTGTCTCTGAGTACCAGCTCGCCCAGCGTGGACAGCTCGCTCAGGGCATTCTCGCCGTACCAGGTCGCCCTGGCCGATGGTGCATAGGTCAGGAAAATACGTGCCATGTGCTTTTCTCGATAGCCATTAGAAACCGTAGAGCTTCTTGGGGTTTTCCGTGCCGATCTGCGTCCGCAGGCGTTCGCAGGGGACCCAGCGCTCAAGCATGCCCTTGAGCTGGCGGGTGCCGATGGCCTTGTTCTTCAAGGCCGGGTGGGGCCAGTCGCTGGCCCAGAGCAGCCGGTCCGGCATGACGTGCAGGGCCTTGTCGACGAAGCGGGCGTAGTACGCCAGGTCCTGGTCGGTACATGCGCTGAACAGGTAGGGGGCGGACAGTTTGATCCACAGGTTCTTTTTCGCGGCGAGGTGAAACAGGGCGTCGAATGCCTCCTCGCCGGTGCCGGGGGAAAACGAGGCGAAGTGATCGAGAACGATGGGGACTGTGGCGTGTGCGAGTTGCTCGAAAGAGGCGAGCAGGTCGTCCGGCCTGAGCAGTATCTGTATATGCCAGTTCAGCGGGCCGACGAGTTGCTCCAGCGCGGGCAGCTGGTCCAGGCTCGGCCCGTCGGTTGGGAGCGTATTGAGCCTGACGCCGCGCACGCCCCGCCGGTGCATCGCTTGCAACTGGGCGCGGGGCGTATCCGGCGCAATGACCGCGATACCCCTGGCGCGCGCGCCCAGCACATCAAGCGCGTCGAGCATGCAGCGGTTGTCCGTGCCGTAGATGCTCGGTTGGACCAGGAGGCAGCGTTCGATGGCCAGGTCCGCCAGTACGGCCGTGTAGGCCTCCACCGTCGCATCGGTCGGCGCATACTCGGCGCCGGGGGCGAGAGGGTAATGTTCGCGGTTTCCGAAAATATGCGCGTGACAGTCGCAAAGGACGTTCGCTTCGTCAGTCATGTCGTGCCTGTTTTCAGCCGGGATGGCCGGGTGGTCGATGACGCCGTGGCCAGTGCGTTCACCCCCGGTGCGGCGACGGTAAGCCCGCCGCCGCCGTGTGGTTCAGCGGGAGCGCTTACTGGACCGCTTCGATGCGCTTGATCAGGTCGGCGTACGGCGCGCCATACTTTTCACGAATCGGCGCGGTGGCGTCATAGAAAGGCTTCTTGTCCACCTGGATGAATTCGACACCAGCGGCCTTGAGCGTGTTGACGCTCTCGGCCACCTGCTTGTCCCAAAGCTCGCGCTGTTCCATCTGCGCTTCGCGGGCGGTTTTCTTCACCAGTGCCTGCTGCTCGGGGGTGAGCTGTTCCCAGGCCCCCTTGGCCATGACCAGCGGCTCGGGAATGATCAGGTGCGTGCTCTCGGTGTAGTACTTGGCAACCTGGTGGTGGTTCTGCGCGAGCATGACCGGCGGATTGTTCTCGGCACCGTCGATCACCCCGGTCTGCAAGGCACTGAAGGTTTCCCCGGTGCCCATGGCGATACCGTTGCCGCCCAGGGCGTTCATGGTGTCGAGGAACAGCGGGTTTTCCATCATGCGCATCTTCATGCCGTTGAGGTCGTCGATCGAACGAATGGGCTTCTTGCTGTAGAAGTTGCGAGAACCGGCGTCCATCCAGGCCAGGCCGACCAGGTTGAATTGCGAGTCGGTGATCTTGTCGAGAATCTCCTGGCCGATTTCACCGTCGATGACCTTGCGCATGTGCTCGATGTCACGGAACACGAACGGCATGTTGAACACATTGACGTCCGCCACCACCGGGCCCAGCACGCCGAGCGACACCCGGGTCAGCTGGACGGCATTCAGCTGGGCCTGCTCGATGACTTCCTTTTCACCCCCGAGCACGCCTCCCGCGAACATCTGCACGGTAATCTCGCCATGGGTCCCGGCCTCGAGCTTTTTCCCCATGTGTTCGATCGCGGTAACGCCCGGATACCCGGCTGGCTGGGTATCCGCTGCCTTCAGTGTCAGTGCATGGGCGTGCCCGGCAAGGGAGAAGACGAAGGGAAGCGAGGCGATGAGTAACGTGCTCTTGATACGCATGGTGGATCTCCAGACTTATTGTTATGAACGCCGCCCTCGTAGGCGAGCGTGGGAGTGGCGACAGCGCCGTTGCGTCATTGGCCGGCGAGGGCATGGCGAAGGGGCTACGGTCGATGCGATGAGCCGCGTGTGCGTGCAATCGTTGTCTTGGTGCAGGGGCGTGGCAGGATCGCTTGGGCGGGTATCCGAGCGGTGTCCGGCGGGCGGTAGAAGGGGGGCTGAATCGTAGCCATGCTGGATCGACGCCTCTGTGTTTGTTTTTATTTTTGTCATACGTTGTCGTATGACTTGAGTATCCGGACTGCTGCCGGAATTTGTCAATGGCTGGCCATGGGATACCATCGTCAGGCGCTGGAGTGAGGTAAATAAGGAAGAGTGCGGAGGCAACGCGTTGTGCGAAATCGCGATGAAATATGATGACTTGGTTTGTGTTGTACGATAACGTATCTCTACAGCTTCGGCTGACGTTATCCATCACAACTCGCTCTACAGGGTGTTCGAATAATGAATCCACAAGAACTGAAGTCCATCCTCTCTTCCGGTCTGCTGTCTTTCCCCGTGACCGATTTCGATGCCGCCGGTGATTTCCGCGCCGACACCTATGCGCGTCGCCTGGAATGGCTGGCGCCGTACGGTGCATCGGCCCTGTTCGCCGCTGGCGGTACCGGCGAGTTTTTCTCCCTGACCAACCAGGAATACTCGGCCGTCATCAAGACCGCCGTCGATACCTGTGCTGGTAGCGTGCCGATCCTGGCAGGCGTGGGTGGTCCGACCCGTCAGGCCATCGAGATGGCCCAGGAAGCCGAGCGCCTGGGCGCCAAGGGCCTGTTGCTGCTGCCGCACTACCTGACCGAAGCCAGCCAGGAAGGTGTTGCCGCTAGCGTTGAGCAGGTGTGCAAGTCGGTGAAGATCGGCGTGGTGGTGTACAACCGCAACGTCTGCCGCCTCAACGCGACGCTGCTGGAGCAACTGGCCGAGCGTTGCCCGAACCTGATCGGTTACAAGGATGGCCTGGGTGACATCGAGCTGATGGTGTCGATCCGCCGTCGTCTGGGCGACCGCTTCAGCTACCTGGGTGGCCTGCCGACCGCAGAAGTCTACGCCGCTGCCTACAAGGCGCTGGGCGTACCGGTCTATTCCTCGGCGGTGTTCAACTTCATTCCGAAAACCGCGATGGATTTCTACCGCGCCGTTGCCCGTGACGATCACGCGACCGTTGCCAAGATCATCGACGATTTCTTCCTGCCGTACCTGGACATCCGCAACCGTCGTGCCGGTTACGCCGTGAGCATCGTCAAGGCCGGCGCCCGCATCTCTGGCTACGATGCCGGTCCGGTTCGTGCTCCGCTGACCGACCTGCTGCCTGAAGAGTACGAGCAACTCGCCGCACTGATCAAAGCCCAGGGCGCTCAGTAAGCTTAAGCTTCACCGTATTCAGCTGTTCCCTTACACGGCGACGCCTTGTCCCTGGACAGGCGTCGCCAATACAAAGGAGGCTACTCGTGGCCAATTCACAGCGTTACGACAACTACATCAACGGCCAATGGGTCGCCGGTGCCAGCTACTTGACCAATACCAACCCGTCGGACCTGTCCGATGTGGTCGGCGAGTATGCGCAGGCCGACGCCGCCCAGGTCAACGAAGCCATCGACGCGGCGCGTGCCGCGTTTCCATCCTGGTCCACCTCCGGCATTCAGGCGCGCAGCGACGCGCTGGACAAGGTCGGCAGTGAAATTCTCGCCCGTCGCGAAGAACTCGGCGCCCTGCTGGCGCGGGAAGAGGGCAAGACCCTTCCCGAGGCCATCGGCGAAGTGACCCGCGCCGGCAACATCTTCAAGTTCTTCGGCGGCGAATGCCTGCGCCTGGCGGGCGAACTGCTGCCGTCGGTGCGCCCGGGCGTCTCGGTGGAAGTGACCCGCGAGCCGCTGGGCGTGGTCGGCCTGATCACCCCCTGGAACTTCCCCATCGCCATTCCCGCCTGGAAAGTCGCGCCCGCGTTGGCCTATGGCAACTGCGTGGTATTGAAACCGGCTGACCTGGTACCGGGCTGCGCCTGGGCCATCACCGAGATCATCTCCCGCGCCGGCTTCCCGGCCGGGGCGTTCAACCTGGTGATGGGCAGTGGCCGCGTGGTGGGGGAAGCCATCGTGCAGCACAAGCAGGTCGACGGCATCAGTTTCACCGGCTCGGTTGGCGTGGGCCGCACCATCGCCACCAACTGCGTGGCGCGTGGCGCCAAGGTCCAGCTGGAAATGGGCGGCAAGAACCCGCAGGTCATCCTCGATGACGCGGAGCTGAATACCGCCGTCGAGCTGGCGGTACAAAGCGCCTTCTATTCCACCGGCCAGCGCTGCACGGCGTCCAGCCGCCTGATCGTCACCGCCGGCATCTACGACCGGTTCGTCGCCGCCATGACCGAACGCATGAAGTCGATCAAGGTCGGCAACGCCATGGATAAGGGCGTGGACGTAGGCCCGGTTGTGTCCCAGGCGCAACTGGACCAGGACCTGCGGTACATCGAGATCGGCAAGCAGGAAGGTGCGCGCCTGGTCTGCGGTGGCGAGCGCGTCCGTTGCGACAAAGAGGGTTACTACCTCGCGCCAACCCTGTTCGCCGACAGCACCGCCGACATGCGTATCAGCCGCGAGGAAATCTTCGGCCCGGTTGCCAACATCGTGAAGGTGGCCAACTACGAAGAAGCCCTGGCCATGGCCAACGACACCGAGTTCGGCCTGTCCGCCGGCATCTGCACCACGTCGCTGAAATATGCCAACCACTTCAAGCGCCATGCCCAGGCGGGCATGGTCATGGTCAACCTGCCGACTGCCGGGGTGGACTACCACGTGCCGTTCGGTGGCCGTAAAGGTTCGTCCTACGGCAGCCGCGAGCAGGGCAAGTACGCCCAGGAGTTCTACACGACAGTGAAGACCACCTACATCGGCTAACACGACTGCCGGGTCGGGACCAGGCAGAAAAGCAGCCGGTAAACGCTGCTTTTTTCAGCCGGGTTCCGTTCCGTCTGGCCGTCGCGCGTTGTGTTTTTTATTGCAGTAACCAACCCGCCTAACAACAAAAAGGGAACGGTCATGAGTGCACAGAATACTGCCGGCGCCTACGCAGGCGCCCCCGTCATCACCGAGTTGCAAGTGGTCCCGGTTGCCGGGCACGACAGCATGCTGCTCAACCTCAGTGGTGCCCACGGGCCATTCTTTACCCGCAATATCCTTATCCTGAAAGACAACGCAGGGCGCATCGGCGTCGGCGAAGTCCCCGGTGGCGAAGCCATTCGCCAGACCCTCGACGATGCGCGCCACCTGCTGGTCGGGCAATCGATCGGCAACTACAACGGCATCCTCAACACGGTGCGCCAGGTCTTCGCCGACCGTGACGCCGGTGGCCGTGGCCTGCAGACCTTCGATTTGCGCATCACCATCCATGCCGTCACGGCACTGGAGGCCGCGCTGCTCGACCTGCTCGGCCAGCACCTGGGCGTGCCGGTGGCGGCCTTGCTCGGCGAAGGCCAGCAACGCGACGCCGTGGAAATGCTTGGCTACCTGTTCTACATCGCCGACCGCAACAAGACCGACCTGGGCTATCGCGACGAGCGCGATGCCGACGACGCCTGGTTCCGCGTACGCAACGAACAGGCCCTGACCCCGGAAACCGTCGTGCGCCAGGCCGAAGCCGCCCATGCGCGCTATGGCTTCAACGACTTCAAGCTCAAGGGCGGCGTGCTGCGCGGCGCCGAAGAAGTCGAGGCCATCCGTGCCCTGGCCGAACGCTTTCCCGATGCGCGGGTGACGCTCGACCCCAATGGCGGCTGGTCATTGTCCGAGGCGATCAGCCTGTGCCGCGACCTGCACGGTGTGCTGGCCTACGCAGAAGACCCCTGCGGTGCGGAAAACGGCTACTCCGGTCGCGAAGTGATGGCCGAGTTCCGCCGTGCCACCGGCCTGCCGACCGCCACCAACATGATCGCCACCGACTGGCGCCAGATGGGCCATTGCATCCAGTTGCAGTCGGTTGACATTCCCCTGGCCGACCCGCACTTCTGGACCATGCAGGGCTCGGTACGCGTGGCGCAGATGTGCAACGAGTGGGGCCTGACCTGGGGCTCGCATTCCAACAACCACTTCGACATCTCCCTGGCGATGTTCACCCATGTGGCCGCCGCCGCCCCGGGCAAGGTCACGGCGATCGACACGCACTGGATCTGGCAGGACGGCCAATACCTGACACGCAACCCGTTGCAGATCGAGGGCGGGCTGGTCCAGGTGCCGAAGGCGCCGGGCCTGGGTGTCGAACTGGATTGGGATGCGTTGGCCAAGGCCCACGAACTGTACAAGGGCATGGGCCTGGGCGCGCGCAACGACGCCGTGGCCATGCAGTACCTGATCTCTGGCTGGACGTTCGATAACAAGCGGCCGTGCATGGTGCGCTGAACCGGCCGAGCCCGGCGACCAGTGCGCCGGGCTCGCCTCACTCGAACCATTGGACGAATTAGCCAGATGAGCGCAGTCAAACGGGGCCGGGTGCGTTACTCCATCCTGCTGATGCTGTTCCTTGCCACCACGGTCACCTTCGCCGATCGCTCCAGCCTGTCCATCGCCGGTTCCGCCCTGCAGGCGGACCTGGGCATCGACGCGGTGATGCTCGGCTACATTTTTTCGGCGTTCGGCTGGGCCTATGTAATTGGCCAGATTCCCGGCGGCTGGCTGTTTGATCGCTTCGGCGCCAAGCGCGTCTACGCCATCACGCTGTTCAGCTGGTCGCTGCTGACCCTGTTGCAGGGGTTCGTCGGCATGCTGCCGCTGGCCTGGGCCGTGGCGACGATGTTCTTCCTGCGCCTGGCGGTGGGATTCGCCGGGGCGCCGTGCTTCCCGGGCAATGCGCGCATCATCGCGGCCTGGTTCCCGACCGCCGAGCGCGCCACCGCCACGGCCATCTCCAGTTCCTCGCAGTATTGCGCCACCGCGCTGTTCGCGCCGCTGATGGGCTGGGTGGTGCACGCCCTGGGCTGGGAGCAGGTGTTCATCGTGCTGGGCAGCCTGGGCCTGTTGCTCGGTGTGCTGTGGCTCAAGACTGTCCACAGCCCGCGCGCGCACCCACGGATCACCGTGGCCGAATTCAGCTACATCGAGTCGGGTGGCGGGCTGGTCGACCTCGATGCCGGCAGCGGCAGCGGGGCGAAGGCGCAGTGGCGCTACCTCAAGTTGTTGCTCGGCCAGCGTACCCTGGTCGGGGTGTATTTCGGCCAGTACTGCAACAATGCGATCACCTACTTTTTCCTGACCTGGTTCCCCGTGTACCTGATACAGGCGCGCGGCATGACCATTCTCACCGCAGGCTTCGTCGCTGCGCTGCCAGCCATCAGCGGTTTTGTCGGGGCGCTGCTCGGCGGCTTGCTGTCCGACGGCCTGCTGCGTCGCGGCCATTCGCTGACCCTGGCGCGCAA
>Ga0307414_10002296_pt1 | contig 9996 bp, 9 predicted proteins | sample DK1Ometagenome_FD_203804 | JGI IMG/M metagenome (GOLD analysis project Ga0307414, IMG submission 203804) | Maize rhizosphere microbial communities from greenhouse at UC Davis, California, United States - DK15-O-3 | ecosystem: Host-associated > Plants > Roots > Rhizosphere > Soil | place: USA...
AATAGCATCGAGCCGATCATCTTCGAGCTGCTGTCGATCGACATCTTCAACCGCAGCCAGAATTGGACCAGGGAACGACGCCCGCAGGTCGTCGAATTCCTGGAAGCGCGGCTTGGCAAGCTGTCGGAAGCGCTTGGCGACAAGGAGTGGTTCGAGGGGCGCTTCAGCATCGGCGATATGATGGTCGTGGCCGTGCTTCGCCAGCTTCGGCACACCGACATCGTCGCCAAGTTCCCGAACCTTGCCGCGCTGGTCGCTCGCGCCGAGGCGAGGCCTGCATTCCAGCGCGCGCTGGCCGACCAGCTCGCCGTCTTCAAGCAACATGAGCCCGAGGCGGCCTGACGGGACTGATGCAGCAATGACCATGCCCGTCATCACCGCCTACAATTGGTCGCCCGACAGAGGCCGCGGCCTGGTGCGCGACATGCGCGTTCGCTGGGCGCTCGAGGAGGTCGGCCGTGCCTATGACGTCCGCTACCTGTCATGGGGGCAGCAGAAGGAGCCGGCGCACCGCGCCCGCAACCCCTTCGGCCAGGTGCCGGCCTATGAGGAGGGCGACCTCGTCCTGTTCGAATCCGGTGCGATCGTCTTCCACGTCGCCGAAAGCGCTCCCGGCCTTTTCCCGGAAGATCCGGCGGGGCGGTCGCGGGCGATCGAATGGATGTTCGCCGCGCTGAACAGTGTCGAGCCGGTGGTCTGGGACCTGATCATCGCCAAGATCATCGAAGGCGACCGGGACTGGGCTGCAGCGCGGCTTCCCGTCGTGGAGGCGCGTCTCGCCAGTCGGCTGGAGGAGTTGTCGGCCCGGCTTGGCGATTCCGACTGGCTGGACGGCGGGTTCAGCGCCGGCGACCTGCTGATGGTGTCGGTGCTCCGCCCGATCGAAGGGTCGGACGCGATCGCGAAATATCCGAACCTCGAAGCCTATGTCGCGCGCGGCATCGCCCGTCCCGCATTCAAGCGCGCGTTCGAAAAATGGACGGCAGGCCAGACGGGCGAAACCCCGGCCGCCTTCGCACAACATCCACCTCAACCAAAAGGAGAAGCAGCATGACCTATTTCGAAGGATTCATCGTGCCCGTCCCCGAGGCTAACAAGGACAGCTATCGCCAGCATGCGGCCGAAGCCGCCCCCATCTTCAAGGACATTGGCGTGGCACGCCACTTCGAGGCGTGGGACAGCGACGTGCCCGAGGGAAAGGTCACCGACTTCCGCATGGCGGTCGACGCCAAGCCGGACGAGAAGGTCGTCTTCTCCTGGTTCGAATATCCCGATCGGGCGGCGCGCGATGCGGCGAACGAGAAGATGATGAGCGACCCGCGCATGCAGGAGATGGGCGCCAACATGCCGTTCGACGGCAAGCGCATGATCATGGGCGGGTTCGACGCCATCGTCGAGGAAGGCAGCGAGCGCGGAGGCTATACCGACGGCTTCGTCGTCCCCGTCCCCGAGGGCAAGACCGAAGCCTATCGGGCGCTCGCTTCCAAGATGGCCAAGGTCTTCCGCCAGCATGGCGCGAACCGGGTCGTCGAGGCGCTGTCCGACGACGTGCCGAAGGGCGAGGTCACCGATTTCTATCGCGCCGTGAAGGCCGAGGATGGCGAGAAGGTCGTCTTCTCCTTCATCGAATGGCCCGACAAGGAAACCCGCGACAAGGCCTGGGAAGCGATCATGTCCGACGAGAGCCTGAAGCCCGAAGGCGAAATGCCATTCGCCGGCCAGCGGATGTTCTGGGGCGGGTTCGAGCCGATCCTGGACTCGACCAAAGCCAAGCAGCCGGCCGAGGCCTAGTTCACGCTAGCCGAAAAGGAGGCGAGCAATGTCCGAAGTAACCGACGCGCCGCGGAGCGCGAGCAAGGAAACACGGCCCGGCGCATCCACCGGCGGCTTCATCTGGTACGAGCTGATGACGCCCGACGCCGCCGCCGCAAAGCGCTTCTACGATGCGGTGGTGGGCTGGGACATTGCGACGGATTCGGTCGCGCCCGGCATCGAATATCGGATGATCAACCGCTCCGACGGCGGGATGGCCGGCGGCGTCCTCACCCTCACCGAGCAGATGATGGGCGAGGGCGCGCGGCCGATTTGGCTGGGCTACCTCCACACGAAGGACGTCGACGGGGCCGTCGAGGCGATCAAGGGCGATGGCGGCAAGGTGATGATGGCGCCGTGGGACCAGCCCGGCGTTGGCCGGCTCGCGATGGTGACGGGGCCGGAAGGCGCGCCATTCTACCTGATGGACCCGATCCCGCCGGAGGGAAAACCCGACGCGGTCAGCGATGTCTTCTCGGTCGACCGGCCGCAGCATGTCCGCTGGAACGAGCTGTGGAGCAGCGATCCTGAGCAGTCCGTGGATTTCTACAAACGCCACTTCGGGTGGAGCCAGGAAGGCGACATGGACATGGGCGAGATGGGCAAATACCGCTTCGTCCAGCATGACGGCGTCGGGATCGGCGCGGTGATGCGGACCATGCCCGACATGCCGCACTCCACGTGGAACTTCTACGTCGGCGTCGACGACATCGACCGCGCCACCGAAGCGGTTCGGTCGGGCGGCGGCCAGGTGATCAACGGCCCGATGGAAATCCCCGGCGGAGAATATGCGGTCAATGCGGTGGACCCCCAGGCCGCGCTGTTCGGGCTGGTCGGCCCGCGCAAGCAATAAGGAGAGAGAAAATGGCCAACAACAAACTCACCACCTGCCTGTGGTTCGACAAGGGCGAGGCCCGCAAGGCCGCGGAATTCTATGCCGCGACATTTCCCGACAGCAAGGTCGGTAGCGCCATGAAGGCGCCGGGCGACTATCCCGACGGACATCAAGGCGACGAGCTCACGGTCGACTTCACCCTCCTCGGCCAGTCGTTCGTCGGCCTCAACGGCGGTCCGGCCTTCAAGCCCAATGAGGCCGTCAGCTTCATGGTCATTACCGAGGATCAGGCCGAAACCGACCGCTATTGGGATGCGATCGTCGGCAACGGCGGGCAGGAAAGTGCGTGCGGCTGGTGCAAGGACAAATGGGGTTTCTCCTGGCAGATCACGCCGCGCGTGCTGCTCGAAGCCAACAACAGCCCGGACAAGGCGGCGGCCAAGCGCGCGTTCGACGCGATGATGACGATGAAGAAGATCGACGTCGCCAGGATCGAAGCGGCCCTCAAGGGCGAGACCGCCGATGCGTAAACTCACCGGCGCCGTCTTCCAGTCGCTCGATGGAGTGATGCAGGCGCCCGGCGGGCCGGACGAGGATCCGACCAGCGGCTTCGAATACGGCGGCTGGTCGTTCCACTATTGGGACGAAAGCCTGGAGGAGCCTTTCGGCAAGGTGATCAATGCCGATTACGACCTGCTGCTTGGCAAGCGTACCTACGACATCTTCGCCGCCTACTGGCCTCACAACCAGGAGATGGAGATCGGCGCCAGGTTCCAGCGCATCAACAAATATGTGCTGACCCATTCGGACGAGCCGCTGGGCTGGGAGCATAGCCACAAGCTGTCCGGCGACACGGCCGAGGCGGTGGCCGAGCTCAAGCGGAGCAAGGGCCGCGACCTGCTCATCCAGGGCAGCAGCACGCTCTACGCACCGCTGCTCGCGGCCGGCCTCATCGACCGGCTGGTCTTGATGATCTTCCCGGTCGTGCTCGGGAAGGGGAAGACGATCTTCGATGGATCGCAGGTCGCAGAGGCGCTGAAGCTCGTCGATCATCGCGTGTCGGACAAGGGCGTCGTGTTCCTGAGTTACGAGCCGGGAGGCGAGGTGCCGACCGGCAGCTTCGCGACCAAGGAGCCGAGCAAGGACGAGCTGGAGCTCAAGGAAAAGATTAGGGAAGGAAACTGGTGAGCCTCCAACTCTTCGGCCACCCGTTCAGCAGCTATACGCAAAAGGTGCTGATCGCGCTGTGGGCGGACGACACGCGTTTCGAATATCGTATCATCGATCCCGATCATCCGGAGAATATGGAGGAATTGAAGCGGCATTGGCCGTTCGGCCAGTTCCCCTTGTTGGTCGATGACGGACGGCCGTTCGCGGAATCGACGCCGATCATCGAGCATCTCCAGGCCGAACATGGCGGAATCCACCGCTGGATACCCGACGGCGACATTGGCAGGCGGGCGCGCTTCCTCGACCGATTTTTCGATCTTTATGTGATGGATCAGATGAGCGTCGCTGTTTTCAACGCACTCCGCCCTGAGGAATCGCGCGATCCCTATGGCGTCGAGCGGGCGATGGGCCGACTGCGCACCGCCTACGACTGGCTGGAGGCGAACCTCGGCGACGGGCCCTGGGCGGTCGGCGAGGAGTTCACGCTCGCCGATTGCGCGGCCGCGCCATCACTCTTCTACGCCGACTGGGTCGAGGAAATCGGCCCCGGCCGCCCGCGACTCGCCGCCTATCGGGCGCGCCTGCTGGAGCATACGGTCGTCAAACGGGCGGTCGACGAGGGCCGACCATACCGCGCCTTCTTCCCGCTCGGTGCCCCTGACAGGGACTGATTGACTCGGCAATGTGATACTGTAACATTTGATCTTCCGTAGGGAGACCGCAGATGCGTAGCCAGTTGCTTGCCTTGCTGATTTTGCCGCTCGCCGCCTGTTCGACCGCTCCGGAGCCTCGGGTCGACCATGACGAGACATTGTTGACGGTCACCGCGACCGGCCAGGCCGACACCAGGCCCGACGAGGCGCGGTTGCAACTCGGAGTCCAGTCCAACGCACGCAGCGCCGGCGAGGCGAGCCGCCTCAACCGCGACAAGATGGCCAAGGTGCAGGCGGCGCTGGCGAAGCTGGGCGTGAAGCCGGACGATCTCCAGACCCGCAACCTCAGCCTCAACCGGATCGACTATGGCGCCGAGCGCGGCACCTACCGCGCCTATAATGTGGTCGAGGCGACGTTGCGCGATTTGACCAAAGTCAGCGACGCGGTGACCGCCGCGACGGAAGCGGGCGCCAACGTGCTGAGCGGCCCCGACCTGCGAATTTCGGATCGCGAGAAATCGAGCCGCTCGGCCTACGCCGCCGCCTACCGCGCCGCGAGGGACAGGGCCGAGGCCTATGCCGGCGCGGCGGGACTGAAGATCAGCCGCGTCCTGAGCATCCAGGATGGCGGCGAGGGCGGGATGCCGATTCCCTATGCCCAGTCGATGGACGCGGCCGGAATGGCGACCGAGCAGGCAAATGTGCCGGTCGCCGCCCCGCCTCCGCCGCCGACCCCGTTCAACCCAGGCGTCACGACCCAGCAAGTCAGCGTTCGAGTCGACTTCGCCTTGTCGAAATGACGCCCGCGCGTTCAGGCGAAGGCGCGCGACCCCTTGAGCAGCTGATAGGCGTCGATCACCTGGACGAGCCGAGCCTCGTGCGTCCGGTCGCCGCCGTTGCGGTCCGGATGATAGCGGCGGACCAGCTCGGAATAGCGTTTCCGCAACCTGGTTCGGTCGGCGTCATCCTTGAGGCCGAGAATTCCGAGCGCTTGACGCTCCCTCGCCGTGAACCGGTCGACGCCTTGGCGACGCGCGTCCGGCCGGAAGCGCGCCGAGATGGCATCGAGCGGGTCCGCGAACTCCGCCCATGCCGGACCTCGGTCGGCGCCGTTCGATGCGAATGCCCGCGTCGAGCGCTCCCATCCGGCGATGGGCGATTGGGCCGCCTCAATCTCCTCCGGGCTCATGCCGTCAAAGAAATTGTAGCGGGCGTTATGGGCCCGGACATGGTCGAGACAGAACCAGCGCCAGCTCCCCGGGCCATCGAAATCGCCCGGCGTGAGCGGCGCGCGAAACTCGCCCGGCTCGCGGCAGCCGGGTGCGGAGCATCGATCTCTCGCGCCCTCAACCCGCCCGTGCCATTTGCTCGCCTTCGTCGCCATCGCCTCTATATAGGGCCAATGAACAGCACCGCCACGGGTCCGGTCGCCTCCGAAATGATCAAGCGGCTCACTTCCGCGCTCGATCCAAGTCGGCTCGAGCTTGAGGACCAGAGCCACCAGCATATCGGCCACGCCGGCCATGACCCGCGCGGCGAGAGCCATTTCGCCTTGACCATCGAAAGTGCCGCTTTCGTCGGGCTTAGCCGGGTCGAGCGCCAACGCAAGGTCTATGCAGCGCTCGGCGACCTGATGCGCGAGCGCGTCCACGCCCTGACGATCAAGGCGGTGGCGCCCGGCAAAGGATGAGCGCAAAACTGGGGAGGGCAAGCGTATGAAGAAGCGGATGTTGGTCGGTGCGGCGGTGATGGGCCTGGTGCTGGTTGGCTGTTCGTCCCAGGAGGAGCGGACATCAGAGGACCTGAAGACCTTCGACGTGTCCGAAGATGCTTCCGGCGAAGCGTCCGCGCCGGCTGCGCCGGGCATTGTCCCGACAGCCGCGCCGGGAGTCGCCTTCAATTATCGCTATGGCTTCCGCCTACCCGACACCAACATCAGCGCCGCTCAGGAAACCCATGCGGTCGCTTGCGAGAAGTTGGGTCTCAGCCGATGCCGGATCACCGGCATGACATATCGGCTGGACGACCGCGACCGGGTCGATGCGACGCTCGCCTTGTCGATCGATCCGCTACTGGCCCGTTCATTCGGGCGCGATGCCATTGCCGTCGTCGAAAAGCGGGACGGTCGCCTCCGCTATGCCGAGATCACCGGCGACGACCAGAACCCGGCGCTCGACGAAGCGGCGCGGCGCCAGGGAAATGCCAACAAGAATATCGCCCAGCTGGAAGCCGACCTAGCCAAGGCGAAGAGCGAGAATGAGCGGGTCCAGATTCGCGAGCAGATTCGCCAGTTGCGCGCCGAAATCCAGGCTGCGCAATCGGCCGCGGCGGAGAGCGAGGCCAGAATCCAGCGGACGCCGATGACGTTCAGCTATGCCGGCGGCGGCGCGTCAGGCAGGGGCTTTGCCGGCGAGAACCCGGCACAGGAAGCCTGGTACCTGTTCGTCGACAGCCTGGCGACGATGGTCGGCTTCGGATTGAAGCTGCTTGCCGTCGCGTTGCCATGGCTGTTGCTGATTGCCGCGCTGGTTGCGCTGGCCCGCTCGCGACTGACCACCCCGCTGCGCCGCTGGTGGCGGGAAGGGGGCGCAAAGCCCGAGCAGGAATAGAGGAGCGGCGGCGCGGGCGAACCGCACGCGCCGCTACCCTCCCGTTCCTTACATGGCGACCTGCAGGCTGAGGCGGCCGCCGATGCCGACCTTGCCGAGCTGGTCCTCGGCATTGATCTCTCCGGCCAGCGACATCCCCCGGTCGCCGCCCATCAGGCGGAGGCCGGCCAGCCAGCCGCTTTCGCGGTCCTCGGGCGTCAGGGTGAACGTCTCGCCGCCTTCGAAGCGGGCGCGGGTCTTGCCGACCGAACCGCTCAGGATGCTGCGATAGCCGCCTTCCAGCTCGACGCGCATCCAGCTGCTGTCGGTCTCCTTGCCGCCGAACAGTTCATAGCCGATCGCGACGAGAGCGTTGGCCGCGGTCTCGTCGCTGTCGCGCTTCTCGACCTCGAGGTTGAACGCGTCGCTGTCGCCGCTTTCCTTGTAGGCCTTCTCGGTCAGCTTGTAATGTTCGAGCAGGATCGACGGGCGGACAGAAAAGCGCCCCATCCTCATGTCGTAGGAAACGCCCGCCGAGGCCGAGTAGAGGCGTCCCTTCCAGTCGCCTTCCGCCTCGCGGGTGACGTCGATTCCGTCGGTCACCCCGTTGAAGGTGCGGCTGCTGTCGAAGTTGACCATCGCCGCGGTGCCGCGGGCAAAAGCCGACAGCCCGCCCCATTGGCCGCGCCAGTAGAGCCCAGCTTCATACTGATTGCTGATCAGCTCATTGTCGCCCCTCGCGTCGCGCCCGGACAAATAGGCAAGCGAGACGCCGACGCCGCCAGCATTGCCGAGTCCGGCCTCTGCGCCAGCCGCGATGCCCCAGCCGCCGAGCTTGTAGTTGGACGTCGCGCCGATCGCCTTGCTCGAAGCCCAGGCGACCTGTTCCGTCCAGAGCCGCCAGGGTCCGTTTTCCGAGCCCGGAGCGCGCGGATCGAGCAGGAACTTGTTCATCAGGCGCGAGCCCTTGGTCGCCGTCTCGAACGCGCCACCGGCATGTTCGGGGAGCATCTGCTGGAGCGTATCCTGCAGCGTCTCGCTGTCGCCGATGTCGAGCAGCACGCCGGCAATGCCCGCATCAGAATCGGCGGCACCCAGGACGGCGCCGAGGATGTCGCTTTCGGACCGGTTGATGCCAAGCTCCTCAGCGCTCTTCAGCTCGATGGTGAGCGAGACTTCATTGGGGACGGAGGTCACCAGGTTGCTGTCGAAGAAGAAAGGCAGCGAGCCAACCTGGCTGGTCAGGCCGGTTCCGCCGGTCAGCGAGCCCGCCTGGATGATCTTGTAGGTTCCGGCAACGTCTCCGAGGCTGAGCAGGTTGACCGCGATGATGTTGTTCGCGCCGAGGTTCGCCGCGCCCGCAACATTGTACAACGTGTTGGTGCCAGCCGCGGAATCGATCGTGACGCCCAGCGTCGCGCCTGCCCCGGTGGTGAGCGACGCAAGCGCGACACTTCCGGTGTTGGTCGCGTTGAGTATCGTGCCGGCGCCGACCGTCGCCGCGACTCCGCCGCTGTTCAGCAAATTGCCGGTGAAGGAGGAGGTGCCGCCAAGCTGGAGCACGCCCGCTCCGCCGCCGAAGTCGGCGTTGCCCGTCATCGCGGAATCGCCGGCGAGCAGCAGCGAGTTGCTGCCTCCGCCGAAGGTCACATTGCCGTTGACGGCGCCGTCGCCGATATCGAGCACATCGTTGCCCGATCCGAACTTGATCTGGCCGTTGATCACCGGTGCCGGCTTGCCGGTCGCGGCCGCAACCTGGCGGACGGTTGCGCCGGTCGTGTTGGCGCCGAGGTCGATCGCGGTCGCGCTGGTGCCGAGCGTCGCAGCACCCGTAACACCGATGTTGCCGCTATTTTCGATCAGGCCCAGCGTCCCCGACTTGTCGACGATCGCGGCGGCCGTGCCGGCGGATCCGTTGCGCACGCCGAGGATCGTGCCGCTGTTGGTGATGCTCGAGACGCTCGCGCCGGTGTCGATCAGGATCGCCTGGGCCGCGGTTGCGGCCGTTCCGGCGCCCTCCGCCCGGACCGTGCCGCTGATCACCAGCTCGGGGACCGTGGCGCCAGTCCCGATGCGAAGCGCGGTGGCATTGGCCTCGACCGCCTTGGCGCTGATCACGCCGTTGATCGTTGCTCCGCCGGTAACGGAGACCGTTTGGCCGGCGCCGCCAATCGAAAGGCCGGTCGCCGAAACGCCCTTGTAGACGCCCACCCCGTTGATGCCGCCCTTGACGACGAGACCGTGTCCGTCCGCCGACGACGCCACCGCGCCAAGCGTAACGGCCTGCGACGATGTGCCGATCTGGACGGCGGGTGCCGCGCCATAGCTGTTGATCTGGGCATTGCCTTCCTGGGCGTCGGCGATCCCGTCGTCGTCCTCGTCCGTGTCGGTCGTGCTGGCGTCTGCCGGACGGACGTCGAACATGATGCCGCCGGCGACATTGCCGCCGACGACAACGCCCGATCCGCCCTGAAGCAGGTCATCGGCGTCGAGCTTCGACGGGTCGGCGGGCGCGACGATGCTGCGATAGCCCGTCGTATTGACCGTGTTCTGAATGACCAGCGCGCCGCTGATGTCGCCCGACAGCTGGACGCCTACCGCATTCGCGCCCTGGACAGAGATCGTCCCGTTGGTCAGCGCGACGTTGCCGTTCACGGCGGCGGCCCTGAGCCCGACGCTGTCGTTGCCGATCACGTTGATGGTTCCGGCCGTCAGCGAGATATTGCCCACGAGCGCGCTGTCGATGGCGATTCCCGCCGACTGGTTGCCCTCGACAGTGATGTTGCCGCCGTTGACGATGTTGCCGGTGAAGGTCCCGCCGCCAAGGACGCGGATGCCGAAGCGGCCGGTCCCCTGCGCGAAGGCCCCGTCGAGGTCGCCGTCACTGTCGGTGTCGGTCGCGGTGAAGGTCTCGTCGATGGTGATCGTGCCGGTGTTG